>Ga0209047_1000298_pt1 | contig 48186 bp, 50 predicted proteins | sample SaaInlV_165m_DNA_3_FD_184681 | JGI IMG/M metagenome (GOLD analysis project Ga0209047, IMG submission 184681) | Marine microbial communities from expanding oxygen minimum zones in the Saanich Inlet - Saanich Inlet SI037_S3LV_120m_DNA (SPAdes)... | ecosystem: Environmental > Aquatic > Marine >...
CAGCTTTAGAATCCCAGGGTCTCCTGGAGTTCGTGCTACTCCGTATTCTGGATACCTGCACGGAGAGGCTATGAGTGTAGGAGAGAGGATTGGGCTTGAGATCAAAAACGCAGTCGATCAAGGTCGGCTAGAGGAGATTGTTACGTAATTTTTGTAATGGTGGAGCTGAGGAGAGTCGAACTCCTGACCCCCTGCTTGCAAAGCAGGTGCTCTAACCAACTGAGCTACAGCCCCACATCGTTGTTAGACGCGGCTTATAATACTGAAAAAAACGCTCAAGCAAAGTCAATTCTCAAGATCTTCTTTATTTAAGAGGATCCATTATCTCCAGGGAGCTCATGTATCCATCCTGCCAATAGTGCAGAAACACGTTGCCTCGTCCAAGGGCCTCCGGTTTTTACTTGTAGGTTTTTGAGTTTCCCATTCTCAAGAGCCTCAGCATCCATACGCATTCCTTCTCTCATTGCCGTTCTCTGTTGATCAGGATCTGGAAAAATAGGCATGATTACATCGTTGAATTCTACGAACATATCAAGAACAGTATCTTCTGTAACTCCTTCTATATCTGTGAGTACAGCATCTGGCTCTATTTCACGAGGATGTGTTCCTATGTGAGCTTCAAATACAGTATCAGTTGTTTTTCGCTGGGTTTGAGAATCTGCCATGGTCTATGGGTAAAATATTACTGAAATGCTCCTCCAAATATAATGAAGAAGGGGAAGAAGAAGATCTTCTCTGTTCCCGTAAGAGAGGCGATAGACCAAAAGAAGATGAATATACCTACGATAATAACGAGGTTGTAGACTCCGCCAACGTATTTCATCCATTCCGCTTCTCCTATATTTTCACCAATACGTTCACGGTACTTAATCATAAGGCCGCCAATGATCATCGCGCAGATTTTGAAGAACCACATACGACTATGATACCGCATCTAATTCCTTTTTCACATCTTCTTTGCTTTTAGCACCTACAAAGTTTGCAACTGCCTCTCCGCCCTTGAAGATAATGAATGTAGGAATGCTCATTACGCCATGCTTTCCTGGTACTTCAGTGTTTTCATCAACGTTCATCTTTACGACCTTTACTTTGCCTTCGTATTCACCAGCAAGTTCATCAACAATAGGAATCATTGCTTTACATGGTCCACACCATGGAGCCCAGAAATCTACGAGTACTGGAGTTTCTGATTTAAGAACTTCTGCTTCAAAGTCTGAGTCGGTTACTGTCTGTGACATAAGTATTGGTGGGAAAATTCGATCTAATTATACGACCGAAAGAGTGTAATTGGCAATTATCATTTTAGGGTTATCTTGTGAATCCGTGAGGAACATTACTCTTCTCCAGACAATATACCTTTCGTGAGTTTCTTCCCTATCTCTACAGCAGGCTGACCGTATGGATCTATGCGGTAGAGTTTACCGAGGAGTACTACTTCTGTAAGGAAGAGGAAGAATAATTGTCCGAGGTGATAGGCATCGAGTCGCTCAACAGCAATAGTAACGTGAGGCCGCTTTGCTTGTGTAAGGGCGCCCGCTGTTCCTTTGTAGCATGCGTCTAGGAGGTCTCCGAATTCTTTTCCAGCGATGTAGCTGAATGATCCATCAACTTCTGTTGGTACGGTAAATGATTCTTTTTCGATTTCTCGAATAAAGATGTGCCACTGTTTCCTTGGGCCTGCCATCCATTGTTGGAGCAAGCTGTGTTGATCTTGTGTTCCTATGGCAGCCAAAGGAATTGGGTTGTTGGTCTCTACTTTTCCAAGGCTTTCTGCAATGAGCTGTTGGTTCCACCGTGCAAGAGACTCAAGTCTCTGAGAGTACGGCATGATCACCCGTACTTTGCAGTCGCGTTTGGTATCTAGTAAAAACTGTGCGGCAGCGAGCATAGCTGCTGGGTTTTCATCTGGAATGTTATTACTGCAGCTTTCGTCTAAGTCTTTTGCTCCTTGCACGAATTGATCCACGTCACCTCCAAGGAGGGCTACAGGAAGAAGTCCTACAGGAGTAAAGACAGAGTATCGCCCACCAACTCCAGAGGGGATAGCTACCATACGAATTCCGTTCTCTAGACAGAAGCTTCGTAGGTTTCCAGCCTTAGGGTCAGTTATTCCTACTGCGAAGTCTCCAGCTTTTGCTCCGTGAGCTTCTTTTAGACGTTGCCAGCAGTGGAAGAAGACGCTCATAGGTTCTAGTGTTCCTCCGGATTTACTGACGACGACGAGGAGTGCACTTTTCCAATCTACGATCTCGTCGTACATCTTTAGCATGTATGGGTCGATCGTATCGAGTAGGACAAACTCTGGAGTGTCTGGAGATTCGAATACTTCGCGAATTACTTTTGGTCCCAGTCCAGATCCTCCTATTCCTACCCATACAATGTTTTTAATTTTCTGCTCGGATGCAAATGCAGCAATCTCTTTTACTTTCGCAATTGTGTCTTCGTTACTTGGGTCGAGTGCCCATTCGTGCTCTCCTTTTTTACGCTCTTTTACAAAGTCATCAATGTATCTGCGTAGGCTTGTAAGAATGGCAGAGAACTCCTGTTCAGGAATTCCTTTATTTGGGGTAATGGCTTTACCCATGGCGGCGGAGATGTCTAGTTGTAGCATAGAGAGTACAGGTTACAGGGAGCGTATTGCTGCGGCAACGCGATCTTCTGTGGAAGTAATATCTTCGGGGAGATCTGCAAGAACTTGCATAATTGTTCCCGTGTCGTATCCGAGGTTTTTTAGTGCATCAATAGCATCTTGATCGTATGAATGATTGGTAATTGTTGTTTCACTATCTGCTGCTCCGAATATCTCTGGTTGTTTTTCTGCAAGTGATTTTAAGTCGAGGAGAAGTTTTTCTGCAGTCTTCTTTCCAATTCCTTTTACGCTCGTAAGAAGCTTAGCTTCTTGTGAACCAATAGCCTGCATTAGCAAACTCTTAGGAACGGCGCAGAGTTCCAAGGCAGTCTTTGGTCCAATGCCACTCATTGCAATAAATCGTTCAAACAATGTGCGTGCGGTATCGTCTGTGAATCCAAATAAATCCAACCGGTCTTCTCGGACGTAGGTCAAAATACTGAGCTGAGCCTCCTCTCCATCTGTGAGTTCATCCCATACATTCATAGGTACTGAGACTCCGTATCCTACTCCATTGACGTCTATAGTCACTTTTTCAGCTTGCAGCCTGTGAATTGTTCCGCGTAAATGGGAGATCATGGATAGTGAGTATAGCAGATACAAAGACATTCAAAAATACACTGTTTTGTGCTATAATGAGGGGAAATGCATTTACATATTATTCACCGGTTACCGGTTGTTGCAGCAGCATTATTTGTTGCCGTACTTATCACTGGTGCACAAATGACTGCGAGCTTGGTGGCGCGAGACGAAACAGCTGTGCAGTTTGATGGAATGGTAGAACAGGCGGAGTACCAAAAGTACCATGGTCGTACTGTTCTTCGAGATCGAAGAATGCAACAGGCACACAAAACTAAAGTCGCCAATCGTCTCCATACCATCGAAGTAGAACGTAGGAGATTGCAACGCGAGATGCGCAACATGCAGGAGCAAGAGTCGTTGCATGGCAGTGCAGAGGAAAATGCCGTTGAGCTTTCGCAGCAATTAACGAAGCAAAGATTCAGCCAATCTTTATCTGCAAATAAAGCGAAGAGATTATTGCAACGTATGGTCTATAGGGCTGGTGTATTTTCGGCAGCTCCAACAAAAAGTGCATTGTCTCTCGCAGAGCATGTGCTTTCATTACGTCACCAAGACCAGAGACTTTCTAAGCAACAGAGCTTGGTAGAAGCTGATGTCGCTCGCAATGAAGATCGTGTGCGCGCAAGTACAGAGCAGCTCGCTGCCGCACGTCAGATGATGAAGCATACGCAAGAAGTTATCGCAGCACTGCAGTCGCACCTTGCTCGTATTGATGCACAGATAACACGTAGGCAAGAGCGAAGGGGAGTGATAGATGGAGAGCTCGATGCACAGCACAATAAATATGCAGAGGCTATCGGAGATGCATTTGCATTATTCTGGCCCGCCAAGGCGCGCATTACTGCGGGCTTTCGTGACCGCAGTTATCAGAAGTTCTTTGGTATTCCACACAAGGGTATAGACATTGCGATTCCACAGGGGACGCCTGTTAAATCTGCTGCTGATGGTGTCGTATATCTTGCACGTGATGCAGGTATGGGATTTTCCTACGTGCTTGTTGGACACAAAGAAGGATATGCAACACTCTACGGTCATCTCTCAGAGATACACGTTGCTACAGGAGACTCCGTTGAAGCTGGACAGGTGATTGGAAAGAGCGGTGGAGCAAAAGGAACTAGAGGCGCCGGACTGGTAACGACTGGTGCACACTTGCACTTTGAGTTGATCCACAACGGAACACATATCGATTCTCTCCCACTATTCTCTGATGAATGAATCTCAGGATTCCACACCGCAACAACTCAACCCTCTCGATGAAGAGGTGCGATCTTTGTTATCAGCAAATATGGAAAGAACAGTGATTCAATTACAAGAGATTATTAATCAGGAGCGCTCAAAGAAGAGTCGTCTGCGCTATATATTACTAGGATGGATACGCGGTACATCTCAAAAACGAATCCAGGAAGTGCTAGATCGTTTAGAGGGGGATCCAGCTGAGAACATTATTAAGGAGACGCGCTTCGAAGGTTCAAAGCTGAATCTGATTAAAGGTGGTGAGGCTACTCGAATCGATAGGGATTATTACCGACTGAAGAAGTCTACGCAGCAATCTGCTTAACGATTCGGACCAATCACAATAGCGAACTCTCCTTTCTTTGTTATAGAGGCTGCAGCTTCTTTTAAGGTAGCGACTGTAGAGTGCACGGTTTCTTCATGCATCTTTGTAAGCTCTCTACAGATAACAACTTTGCGTTCAGGTTGCTCTACTAGAGCGTCCGCTATTTCACAGAGAGTCTTTTCTATTCTGTGTACAGATTCATACAGAACAATAGTTCTCTCTTCTTCTTCAAACGATTTGAATAATGTTTGTCGGCCTTTCTTTAGAGGAGGGAATCCTGTGTAGAGGAACTGATTAATAGGAAGACCAGAGATAGAGAGGGCTGCAAGGAATGCAGACGGTCCTGGTAGTGCTTCCATAAGGGAAGGATCAATCTTAGAGACGAGCTTATATCCTGGGTCACTTATCCCAGGAGTTCCCGCATCAGAGACGAGTACTAAGTGCTCTCCTTTTTCTAGGCGACCGATGATGTAGTCGATCTTCTTGTCGTCGGTGTAGCCATGGCAGCTGATGAATTCCTTCTTCTCAATATCCAATGCCTTCAAGAGACTCCCTGTGACACGCGTGTCTTCACAGACAATGGCATCGCATTTCTTTAATGTTTCGATAGATCGCAATGTGATATCCCCGAGATTGCCGATAGGAGTGGAGACGATAGAAAGCATACGAACCAGAGTGTAGTGGAAGGGGAGAGGATTTCCGTCATTGTTTCTTGATAATTCCTGTGATACTACTAGAGTCGAACACTATGTTAAGAACAGGCCTTCCATTGGCATTAGCACTAGATGCTGCTCAATTTAACTCTAAGACTGATAAGACTGACGAAGGAAGTGCTCAGTTTGATGGAGTAATAAAACTTGTTGAAAGTACTGGATTACAATTTGAGGTACATGAAAGTGTTGTGACTGTATTTGTAGATCAAGGCTCTAAGGATCCTACTTCACCCATTGTTGTAGTGGCTCGAAAGCCAGATAACACATCGTCAGAGAGTACGTGCTGGTCTGTAGTACTAAAGGAGAAAGATAGCTACGGTCAGATTGCGAGCACAGATACGATAGGATCGAACTTGGAGAATGCGGTAGCCATTAAGCTCAAGCATCTCCTTGATGGAGGAAAGACTGCTTAACAAAGAAAATACTGGGGTTTTGCCCCTTTCTTCCTGACGATTTTTCGGTATGATCTCATAGATCCCGCAAGGGTTTGTTATGGCTAAAAAAGACGACAACGACGGCGCTCAAGAAGAGATGTCCTTTGGGGATGAATCTCCTGAAGAGGCTCAAAATGAAGAGCAAGCACCTGAATCAGATTCAGGTATCGAAAAGCCTGCACCTCTCGCAGAAGGAGGTGAGACTATCGCTAATATTGGTCGTCTAGCTCCTCGTCCGATTGTAGCTGAGATGGAAGAAAGCTACCTCGATTACGCGATGAGTGTCATCGTTTCACGTGCTCTTCCTGATGCTCGTGACGGAATGAAGCCTGTGCACCGACGTATTTTGTACGTTATGCACGAGCTGGGACTACGTAGTAGTTCGAAGTTTCGAAAGTCTGCAGCGGTAGTTGGTGACGTTATGGGTAAATATCACCCACATGGTGACTCATCTATCTACGATGCGTTGGCTCGTATGGCGCAGGACTTCTCTATGCGACACATGCTCGTTAATGGTCAGGGTAACTTCGGTTCCATCGATGGAGATAACCCAGCGGCCATGCGTTATACCGAAGCAAAAATGCAAAAGATTACGGAGGAGATGCTACAAGATATCGAAAAAAACACCGTTCAGTTCCGACCAAACTATGATGGTTCTAAGAATGAACCTACTGTGCTTCCTGCCAAGGTACCAAACCTTCTCCTAAACGGAACAGTGGGAATCGCTGTAGGAATGGCAACGAACATTCCACCACATAACCTTGGAGAACTGATCGATGCTACAACTCATCTTATTAAAAAGCCTGATGCTACTGTTGAGGACCTTTTGGAATTCATTCAGGGGCCTGACTTTCCTACAGGTGGAATTGTGTATGACAAAGAAGTATTAAAACAAGCGTACCTAACAGGACGTGGTTCTGTTGTTGTTCGAGGAAAAGCAGAGATCGAAGAAGGAAAGAATGGTCGTTGGCACATTCGTATCAACGAGATTCCGTATCAGGTAAATAAATCCAACATGATTGAGAAGATGGCGCGACTTGTTACCGACAAGGTTATCGCTGGTATCTCTGATATCCGTGATGAGTCAGACCGAGAGGGAATTCGCATCATGATTGAACTAAAAAAAGACTGTTACCCTCAAAAAGTACTCAACCAGCTCTTTAAGCACACAGACTTGCAGAGCAGCTTTGGTTATAACTGTATTGCTCTTGCAGATGGATTGCAGCCTCGACTCCTTAACTTGCAGGAGATGTTGCAGATCTTTATCGATCACCGAAGAGAAATTATTACACGTCGTATCACGTACGATCGTGATAGAGCAAAAGAGCGAGCACATATCTTAGAGGGATTAAAGATTGCTCTTGATGATATCGATGCTGTTATCGAAACTATTAAGAAGAGTGCCGATAAAGATATCGCGAAAGAGAATCTTGTTAAGAAGTTCAAGCTTACAGAAATCCAAGCAGATGCGATCTTGCAGATGCGTTTGCAGACACTTTCTGGTCTTGAGCGTCAGAAGATTGAGGATGAGCTCGCAGAAAAGATGAAGTTCATCGCAGAATGTGAGGCGATATTAGCCGACAAGTCAAAAATTGACACCATTGCGAGTGAAGAACTTGCTGAGATTAAAGATAAGTATAGTGACGAGAGGAGAACAACTATTGTGAAACATGCTGTTGGACAGTTCTCTGCAAAGGATACGATTCCAAACTCTCCAATGATCGTTGCTCTCACTACAGGGGGTTACGTAAAACGTCTCTCTCCTATGCAGTTTAGGTCTCAGCAGCGTGGAGGTAAGGGTGTTAAGGGAATGACTACTAAGGATGAAGATGAGATCCAGACATTGCTTCACGTAATGAACCATGATGATCTATTGTTCTTTACGAACACTGGTCGTGTCTTCAAGCTTCCTGCTTACGAACTTCCACAAGGCTCACGTATTGCAAAGGGGCAGGCGATTGTAAACCTCTTACAGTTGCAGCCTGACGAAGTTGTGACTGCAATCCTTAAGTCTGATCTCGAAGACAAGACACACCTCTTTATGGTGACCGAGAAGGGGACAGTTAAGCGAACAGAGCTTACACAGTTTGATAACATCCGTCGTAGCGGACTCATCGCACAGAAGACTATTCCTGGAGACAGGTTGAAGTGGGTACTTGCAACAAGTGGTAAAGATGAAATTCTTATTGTTACAAAAAAGGGTAAAGCTATTCGCTTCCCAGAAGAAGATGTCCGTGCAATGGGAAGAGCTGCTGCAGGAGTTCGTGGTATTAAGCTTGGAGCAGGTGACATCGTTGTAGAAGCAGGAGAAATTGCAGACTCTAAGACTTCTATGCTTCTTGTAGTAATGGAAAACGGTCTTGGAAAGATGACCTCTGTAGAAGAGTATAGGTTCCAAGGTCGTGGAGGTTCTGGTGTTAAAGCCGCACAACTTACTGCTAAGACTGGAGATATTGTTGGAGGATGTATTTTGCAGGAGGGTGAAGATGGAGACTTGATCTGCCTTTCCAAGCAAGGACAAGCAATTCGCATGAAGCTTAGTGATATCCCTTCACGTGGCCGAGCTACACAGGGTGTGATTGTTATGCGTCTCAAATCAAACGATAAAGTAGCAACAATGAGTGTTGTTATGGAGGACAAAGAAGGAGAGGAGGCAGTGCTTGAAGCAGCTGGTGAAGGTCAAGAAGAGGAGCTTGAGGCAATTCTCAAAGAAGAACGTCGTGTAAAACGAGCAGCGAGTGCTGGAAAGAAGAAAAGTGCATAATAAGACTACTTATTCTTGCATCTGAGCTTAAATTCCCTAAAATCCTCTCACTCATGAAACCTGGAATCCACGCGGAAATACATCAAAAGGCCAAAGCTACATGTTCTTCATGTGATTCTGTTTTTGAGATTCCTACTACAGTAGAGTCCATTACTGTTGAAAAGTGCCGAAATTGCCACCCTGTATACACAGGTAAAGAGCAGCAGGCAGCTTCTGGAGGACGTGTTGAGCGATTCCGCAAGAGAATGGCCGCTCAGAAGAAGGATAAATAGTGCTATTTGGACTATTGCTGCTATCTAGATTGGATGGCACTCTTTGCTAAAGACTGCTAAAATATACATATGAACGAACGTCAATCACGGCTTCTGGAGGCCATAATCGATCAGTTCATCCTGAGTGCTTCACCAATAGGTAGTAAGAAGCTTTTGGAGTCTGGAACGTTTGATTGTAGTAGTGCGACTATTCGTAACGAAATGGGCCAATTGGAGGATGAGGGGTACCTAGAACAGCCTCATATCTCTGCTGGACGTATCCCAACAGCATTAGGGTACCGAATGTATGTACGAGAGCAGATGAAGCCTAATAGCCAAGAGGCGTTAGTACGGAAGCGATTCGCCACACTCAAAGATCAATATCTTATGAAGAAAGACCAAGAGAAGGCTTACGAAGCTGTATCTTTGCTGACTCATATGATCCCCAACATTGCCTTTGCCACGGTTCCTCATAAGGAGCGTGTGTACTATTTGGGCCTCAGTAATGTTTTGAAGCAGCCAGAGATACAGGCGGATCCTGTTATGGCTTCTGGTATTGCAGAAGTATTAGAAGATCATCTGACGACTATGCTTGAGAAGATCGAAGTTGATGATCAAGTAAGATATTACATCGGAGAAGAGAATATTTTAGAACAAATTCATAGTTGTAGCTTGATGGTTACTAATTATCAGATGAGAGACTTTGAGGGAGTTATAGGTATACTTGGTCCAATGCGTATGGATTATGGATATAACACTGTGGCTCTAGATCTTATTACTGACATGATGAAATCTGCGTAACATGAAAGAAACACTACTCTATATTCGGGCACCAAAAGAAAACGAAGAACGCGGTCCTCTGTATGCGGAGTCTGCAATTGCTGCTATTCACTCTCTTAAGGGTGCAGATGTTCCAGTATCTCTGGAGATTGGAATGGGGCACGATAGCAAGATTGGTTTTTTTGTAAGAGCTGCTCGAGGTGCTGTGCGACTCACAGAGTCTCAGCTCTATGCACAGTATCCAGAAATTGATATCGAATATCTCAAAGAAGATCCGTTTGCTGTAGCAGAAGGGGAGCAGGTTGTTTCTATGGATCTTGTTCTTACCGACCCTGAAGTATTTCCTATCAAGCGTCATCCACAGTTCGATGACATGCTTACACGTGTAAACGTAGATCCTATTGCAGGCATTACTTCTACACTTGCGCACTATAGCGTGCCAGGAATGCGCGGACATGTAGGAATTGTTATCAAGCCTCTAACTGGAAGTTTCCGTAGAAGGTCTTTGCGGTTTTTACCACTGCTTACTAAAGGTCTTTCTTCTATCTCCGTAAAACATGCACAACTCTTTACTCGAGTGCAACTTGCGCGCGGTTGGAAGCGTTTGCTGTACTTGCCTTTAGCATTTTTCTTGGGAGGATTTCGAGCATGGCCTGGAGTATCGAAGTTTGCTGGGAAGAGCTTGGCTGCTATTGAGTCCGATTCGTACGATCCAGATCTTCAAGAAGAACAGCAAGCATCAATGCGATCTCATGACCGTGAAGATTCTATTTCTGCAGCTGCAGATAAGGTAAATCGACTCATGTTTACCTGTAATATTCGTATTAGTGTTATAGCTCCCGCAGGGCATGAGGAAGAGGCTAAAGAAAAACTCAAAGAGATTGCAGGAAGCTTTAGGCAATTTGCCTTACCACAGTGCAATGCATTTGGACCGCGGAAAATCCGATCATCAGATACTGTAAACCACGGATTTATCGAACAGCCCTATATTCTTTCTGTAGAAGAGATCGCTACTCTTTGGCACATGCCTACGATTTTGGTGCAGACACCGAATATTGACTGGGTAGTCAGCAAGAAGCTTGAGCCACCAAACAACCTTCCGCTAGCAGACAAAGAGCCTGATCTTACGGTTCTTGGTGAAGCAGTGTTCCGTGGCCAGCGTCATAAGTTTGGTATTCGACCTGATGATAGGCGTCGACATATCTACACGATTGGAAAAACAGGTATGGGTAAATCTACTATCTTAGAGAATATGATTTATTCTGATATTCACTCCGGTAAGGGTATTGCTGTTATCGACCCTCATGGAGATTTGATCGATGATATCCTGAGGTTTATTCCTAAAGAACGAAGTAACGATGTGATTCTTTTCGATCCATCGGATACAGACTTCCCACTATCGTTTAACGTATTGGATTGTGCAGATAAAGACCAACGTGTCCTTGTTGCCTCTGGGTTGATGAGTGTATTTACAAAGCTATGGCCTGATGCATTCTCTGGAAGAATGGAACACATCTTACGTAATACATTGCTCGCACTACTCGAGGCTGAAGGGCAGTCTATGCTTGGAATTATGCGGATCTTTGCCGATGATAGTTACCGCGCAAAGATCGTAGAAAAAGTATCTGACCCTATGGTTAAAAGTTTCTGGGAAGATGAATATGCGAGCTGGTCAGATAAGTACAGAACAGAAGCTATCGCTGCTATTCAAAACAAAGTGGGACAGCTGCTTTCTACTCCACTGATTCGAAATATTGTCGGTCAGGTAAAGAGTCGTCTCGACGTACGTCATGCTATGGATACTGGGAAGATAATCCTCGTAAACTTGAGTAAAGGAAAGCTTGGAGAAGACAGCTCTGCGTTTATTGGATCTATGCTTGTTACCAAGTTCCAGATCGATGCGATGAGTCGTGCAGACATTCCAGAAGAAGAGCGCAAAGACTTTTACCTTTACGTAGATGAGTTCCAGAACTTTGCGACAGAGAGCTTTGCTACTATTCTTTCTGAAGCGAGAAAGTATCGTCTCAACCTTACGATGGCAAACCAGTATGTGGCTCAGCTTCTTATTGGTGATAACAGTACCAAGCTTCGTGATGCTGTATTTGGAAACGTCGGAACAATGATTAGTTTCCAAGTAGGTTCTGATGATGCAGAGGTTTTGAGTCTACAATTTGAAGAGACTGTGACACCAAAAGACATTCTCAGTCTTCCAAAGTATCACGCCTATGCGAGACTCATGGTAAACGGAATGACGAACTTACCGTTTTCTGTCAGTACACTTCCGCCACCAGAGTTTGAGCAAGATGCTGGACGTGTAGATCTTATCCGTAAACTTTCACGCGAGCGTTATGCAGAGAAGCGAGAGGTGGTAGAGGACAAGATTAATAAATGGTCTGCGCAAGCTGCCGAAGGAAAGAACGAGGCTAAGAAAGATGCAAAGGCAAAAGAAAAAGCTGATGACGAACTCAAGAAAGCACGCAAGAAGGGGATGAAGATTGAAGAGTATCGCGCATGGCGTGACAGAGAAATGTGGCTCAATGATTTTAATATGCTGCGCAAACAAGATCTTCTGGAAGCAAACTTAGATGATGCTCAGAAGAAAGAGATGGCAGAGCTAACAAAGAAGCTGGAAACATCTGGTGGCGTACCGGAAATCAGCAAAACGCTTCAGGCAGAGATCGATAAGAAGAAGGCTTAGTAACTACGAGGCTCACCGTAATCACACTTGGTGTAGCGAGTGCGCGGAGCTATTTTGCGGTTGTAATCATCGTACTGACAATCTGAGTAGTTTAGGTTGTCTCCGTAGGATGATACTCTTCGATAGTAGTTTTTTGGTTTTCCTCCTCCTGGGTGGTTGTCTGGACGGTTGCCTTCTACATAACTATAGACCACGCAGTCACCTAAGAAGTTTTTGATCTTACATTCAAATCCTGGGTAACGCGTAACATCGAGACCGCGGTAAGGGTTTTCCCACTTTATAACTCTTGGAACCCAGTCCCAGCTCATAGCATTTGCTTGAGCAGGTACAGTGAGACTTGCAGCACATAGGCAGGCAGCCAAAAATGAAGGAAATCGCTTCATATAGCGCAATATCCTAAGTTTTAGGTCAAGTTATGTCAACGAACTAGTGCCTCTTTTTGAAGTACGAGATTTCGCTGATAGGCGCAGTCTTTGCTGCAGGTTTGGCGATCCATGGATTTGATGCATCGTACACACATCATTCCAGGCTTTTGACAGTGCTCACAGCTGATATGCTGGTCTCCTGGATCTCCACAGTGTGGACAGAGCCCGTAGCGCTCTGAGGGCTTTAGGTCTTCATTTACGGCTACTCTGTGGTCGAATACGAAGCATTCTCCCTTCCACTTCTTCTGAGGCCTTTCTTTCATATATCGCAAGATTCCTCCATCGAGCTGGAATACGTTCTCATATCCCTGTCTTTCCATCTCTAGACAGGCCTTTTCACAGCGAATACCGCCTGTGCAGTACATAAGTACTTTCTTATCTTTAGGAATATCACATTTTTCTACGTATTCAGAGAATTCTTGGAATGTACGTAGACTTGGGTCTATTGCTCCTTCAAACATGCCAATTTCGGTTTCGTAGGTGTTTCTTGTATCAAGAACCACTACATCTTCTTCTTCCATCATACGATCCCACTCTTCTGGCGGAATGTGATTATGTTTGCCGTGAGGGATAATCTCGGTGTCTCCAAGGCTTACAATCTCATTGCGAATCTTCACAAACCATCTCTTAAACGGCTGATCATCAGAAAAAGAGTCCTTAAAGACAATTTCTCCAAAGCATGATTCTAGTTTTTGCTTCCAGATGTTCAAGATCTCTTCGGTTTCTGCAGCCACTGTTCCATTGAGTCCTTCTGTTCCTACAAGGACAAGGCCTGTCATTCCTATTTCTTCTCCAAATGCAAAAAGCTCATCGCGCATGCGTTGTGTCTCTTCTGGTAGAAGAGGAGTGAACTTGTAATGAGCTGATATATAGAACATGTGCCTATCATAGTCACCTCACTGAGCTTTTGAAAAGAAGTTTTCTAGTAAAAAAAGCCCCTTACGGGACTCTTTTTACAACCTTCCTCAGTCTAATCAGTATCGAAAGTAAGTGGAGCTGCAATCGCTACCCGTACAAAAGAATCGGGTGTGCTCGTAATCTTCATGTTCATCATCATCGTTCCAGTAGTTCCAGTAATCTTCGTCTTCGTCGTAGTAATCGTTATCGTCATCGTCTTCGTAGTAGTCATCGTTTTCGTAGCGGTAACGATTGTAGGTGTCGTCATCCTCGTCGTAGTACCAACGCCATGCACCTCTATCTTCGTCATCATCATCTCCGTAGAAGTGGTTGTAGGCATCGTCATCATCATCGATGTAGTCGTTATCGTCATCGTCTTCTTCGTACCTATAGGCTCGGTAATAGTTGTTGCGGTTGTTTGCTCGGTTGTCCCAGATATTTTGCGTTGTAGACTGCGCATTAAACATTGCACGGAATGGATACGTCTGACGGTTACCGTAGAGGCTACGCGACTGTGTTCCATATGACCCGTTGAGGTAATAAGGGTTCTGTGTTTGGTAACTTAGACAAGAGCCTGAGATATCTCTGTAGTGACAGGTGTATCCAGGGTAGTAACTAGCAGCGTTCGCAACGCTCATTGGCAATAGGGACGCACTAATGAGTGCTGTTAGAGCCAATAATGGTAGAAGTTTCTTCTTCATAATTTTTTTGGAAAGGGAACTAGCGTACGTCGACAGTTTTCCTTTGGCAATAGCTTGTTGAGTACAAAAAAAGATCGATACAAGATCGACCTTTTTGTGTTTGTGTTACTCAGTTGACTATCAGAGTCGGGGGGTTGGAGGTTGACCCTGAGTCGGTAGAGACAAAGTGAGAGCAGGCACTCTCTACTTACTGCCAAGCTACGGTCGCTTGTTTATACTCGCGACCAGACGAGACCTCTGGAACTGGCTCCAAGACAAGGGCAAGCCCAAGGGAACCAAAGAGAATTGTGGTTGCATCATCCGAAATCGCCTAGGGTTTCAGTGATGTCTACGCTTAGCAGAGAGGACGCTCAGCACGTGTGGCGCGACTAACGCCTTGCCACGTTTCAAAGAAGTGGTTGATCGGGAAGAACGTAACGCCGAGACGCGGTGTTGAGCGATCTCTCTGCGGGGGACTCTATGTGAGTCGTGCTGTGGTGTGAAGGATCTAAATGGGTCGGGACCCCGGTGCTATGTTTGTTTCTGTGTTTGACTCCTTCTGTGTTTGTTTTTGGTCGGAGTCCCGACTGTTTGTGTGAAGTGCTCCTAGTTTGGGAGCGAGAGGGCGGTCCCTTAGAGCGGGACGAAGGCTGATGGACTTAGACCTCTTCTCGAGGTAACGATCTGCCCTTTGCAAATCATCACATCGTACCGCGCTGACGATTTTGTGCAACTTTTCGGGGTCGCCCTAATCTGTGAATCATTTTATGCATACAAAATTTATACAATACTTAACATTGCAGTTTTTCCCTTTTGCATAAGTAAAAACAGTTATGTTTGTATAAAAAAGTATTACAACAGAAAAATGCTGTAATAATCTACTAATATTCCATTCCCATCATCACACGATAGACGATCTCTGCCATATCACCCCTCGTCAGCTGCTGGTTAGGATCAGAGAATGTGGATGGTAATCCACCAATCTTTGCGAGTGCAAAGACGTAGGGACGCCACCATACTCCTAGGTGATCTTCTGGGTTTGTCTCTATGCCAAATGCTCCAACGACAATCTTTGCAGCTTCTGCAAAGTTTACAAAGTCTTCTGGCTTAAAGGTTCCGTTAGGGTATCCATCTATAATGTTGTCGTTCTTGGCAACGCATACGTAGTCTGCAAACCAATCGCTTTGGGATACATCGGTAAAGAGATCATTGGATTCACAGGTTTCTATGGCGCTGCGTGCAAAGTTTGCTGCAACGATGATCTTCGTAAACTCAGCACGAGTAATGCGCTGGTCGGGCTTAAATGTATTGTCATCGTATCCTTCTACAATCCCTTCATCCTTTACAAAGGAGATAGCAGCAAAGTTCCTATGCCCATTGGGGACATCAGTAAATCCTTCTGGTTCTAGTGGTTCTTCTGGCTCTCCTTCTCCTCCGCTAAATTGGCATGGGTTAACGATATAGGTAATAACGGTTTCACCTTCACAGCGAGGGAATCTGTCACCATTCTTACAGCTATATGGTATGCAATCGATTGCAATGGGAGGTTCTACTACTGGAGGTTCCTCTGGAAGAGGGGGGATACTCGTTCCATCGTAATTATTGAGCCACTCAACGAGTGAATCGGTAGCTTGCGCTGTTCCAGAGCAAAGTCCTGTGTGATATTGGCCTTCGGACTCGTAAGCAAAGATAATAACAGGTTCATTGAGCTGAAAATCTATTCCACATGCAGCGCTATCGAGTGCAGTGGCTATATCTGCAAGTGCGTCCGCTTGTCCTTTCCATACTTTTTCTACTGATACGGAGTAGTGCTTTAGTCCGTCTTTCTCAAATCCTACCTCTATTGGCACTCCTTGAATTACGAGGTCTGAGTTGTTGTAGTAGGAAGATTGCCTTTCATCCTCATCCTCGTAGTACATGCATGAACAAGCGTATGCACTCTGGGGGGAGACCAAAGGAGCTAATATCAAAGCGGCAAGTAGAGAGAGCTTTCTCATAGAAATGACCGAACCAGTATAGCGTAAAAACCTCTCGTCAACAGGGGTCTTGAGGGTTTTTACTGCCAGTTTTCAGGCGTAATTCCAGGGCAGGGGAAGCTCTGACAGAGTTCTTCTACTTCACCGGCTATACGCTTAAGAACTGCTTCGTCGGATGCGTTGTCGATTGCTTCGCTCATCCAATCTCCAAGCTTAGCCATCTCATCTTCTTTCATACCACGAGAAGTGATCGCTGGAGTTCCAATACGAACACCTGAAGGCTTAAATGGTGGGTTTGGATCGAACGGAACAGTGTTGCAGTTGGTAACAATACCTGCAGTATCGAGAGCTTTAGCAGCGTCACGACCGGAGATACCTTTAGAGGCTTGTGTTTCAAACAAGATCAAGTGGTTATCTGTTCCTCCTGTTACGAGACGGAAACCGTGACTGTTTAATTTCTCTGCTAGTGCCTTTGCGTTTGCCACAATCTGAGCTGCGTACGCCTTAAACTCTGGTGTCTGAGATTCCTTAAGGGCAACAGCGATTGCTGCTGTCGTGTTGTTGTGTGGACCCCCTTGAAGTCCTGGCATGATTGCTTTGTCGATCTTCTCTGCATGTTCTTCCTTGCAGACAATAAGAGCACCACGAGGTCCGCGGAGAGTTTTATGTGATGTCGTAATACCAGTGTCTGCCATTGGGTATGGGCTTGGGTGTACTCCTCCTGCGATAAGTCCTGTGATATGTGAAGTGTCTGCGTGGAAGTACGCACCAACTTCGTCACAGATTTCACGGAACTTCGTCCAGTCAATTGTTCGTGGGTATGCGGTGTACCCTGCAATGATCATCTTTGGCTTTACTTCTCTTGCTTGCTCTAGAATTTTGTCGTAGTTCAGAAGCTCTGTCTCTTGGTCGAGTTCGTATGGAGAAGAGTGATAGGTTTTTCCAGAGAAGTTAACCTTCCAACCGTGCGTTAGGTGACCTCCGTGAGGAAGAGCGAGTCCCATAATCGTATCTCCATGTTCGAGTACTGCGTGGTAGACCGCCATGTTGGCAGGACTTCCAGAGTACGGCTGCACGTTTGCGTGTGGCATGTTAAATACTTCTTTTGCTCTTTCTATAGCAAGAAGCTCTACTTCATCAACAACCTGCTGACCTTCGTAGTATCTCTTCTTTGCGTATCCTTCTGAATATTTATTCGTTAGACACGAACCTGTCGCTTCCATAACGGCATGTGACGCGTAGTTCTCGGATGGAATCAACCGCATCTTGTCCCACTCACGTTTTTCTTCAGTGATAATGAGATCGCGGATAGTAGGGTCAGTGTCTTTAAGGGCTGGGAGGTATGTCATAGTGGAGGGGGAACGAGATTGTCGCAAAGCAGTGGTCCGGGCATTGTCTACCGCGGATTCCGTTGTGCCTTTTTCTGGGCGTGTTGTCTTGTTTGCATGGTGATAGTAGCATCATTTCTTACGCGAGTTCAATAACTTCTTGGGCAGTTATCACGGTGCTCATTGGAACATCATGTAACTCCACTGGAACATTCATTACGAGTTGGCATTGCAGGCACGTGCCCCAAAGCGGTGTGTCTGGGTGGTGTTTTTTGTACCACTCAAGCCAAGTGTCGTATCCTCCAGATCCTCTTCCGAGTCTGCGACCATTGCGGTCAAAGGCTCTACCTGGAACGAGAATAATATCTACTTCCTCGCTTCCAAGTTCTTGCGCTGATTCTGGTGGCTCGGGAATAGTAAATTCTCCGGGGGGAAGATCGTGCAGGTTTTGTGCTCTGCGATAGATCATCTTCTTATCTTTTCCTGCAAACACAGGAAGAAAAACAGTATCTCCTCGGTCGAGTAACTCTTTGAGAAGTAGCTGAATATCTACCTCTGACTTTAGAGGGAAGTATGCACAGATAGTTGATCCTTTTGGAATTCTTTCGAGTAGAACTCGTGAAAGAGTTCGTCCTTCTGCACGTCTGTGTTCTGTGTCCATATCATCAATACGCTTTTTAATTTCTTGCCGTAGGATCATTTTTTCTTCAGATGAATGCATGTGACTATTGTACGCGTCTAAAATATTTCTGCTGCAGCATCTGCCATATTTACAATGTCCTCTCCAGTAGAAACTGCAGGAGCTTCATTGGTATATGTGCCATTCTCCAGTTCGCATTCGAGTCGCAGATTTGCCTTAAACATATTCGCAAGTACCTCTTCTACTGCACGGCTAGCTTCTGTTTCTTTTACTTTGTCTCTGTGGAATGCAGAAGAGAACGTTATAACAATTTTTTGATTATCTAGATTCGTTACTCTCCCATTTTTCAGTGACATCTTTACGGATGCGGGCGATGTATTGTTAAGAACATCTGGCCATGCCTTTTGCACACTCTCTATAGAAAGGTCTGGTGCTTGGATAATGGCATCTTGTATAGAGCTTTCTTCTACAACAGGTTTTTCTTGCACCTCTTCTTTTACAGGTTCAGGTTCTTCTTTCTTTTCTTGTTCTACTGGTGACTCCGAAACTTCTGGTACTTCTTTTTTGATCTCAGGTACTTCTTTTTTTGGTTCTTCTTTTGGAACGGCAATTGCTGGAGTTGCAGCACCTGGTGTACCAGATTCTTCGCAGAGGTTTAAGAGGGCAGCTTCGAGGACGAGCCCTGGCACAGGACTGACTCGAATATCTGCGATAGCATCGAGCAGTGCTTTTTGTAGTACAAGGAACGCATCTGTTGGTTGTGAATTCTCTATGGCATCGTGCACTGCATTACGCACAAGTCTCAGTAACTGCCTGGTAAAAATATCCAGTGGAACACCGGCCTCTTCTACCTTGGCAATACTCTTTAGGAGAGCGTCACGATCTTTTTGGTGCAGTGCTGAGATAACATCTTCAACGAATGCCTGACCTGTGACTCCGGTGCGCTGTGCAACGTCTTCGAGAGTGATGCTTTCTAGAGACTGCATCTGATCGAGTAGAGAAATCGCATCACGCATTCCTCCCTCACTAACGTGCGCTATAGATCGCAACGCCTCCCTATCTATTGTGATGTGTTCTTGGTCTGCAATGTATTGCAGGCGTCTTACAATATCCTCTTCTCTGATATGCCTAAAGGGGAAGCACTGGCAACGTGACTGCACGGTAACAGGAATTTTATTGAGCTCCGTTGTAGCCAAAATAAAGTATGCATAGGCAGGTGGCTCTTCTAATGTTTTAAGTAGTGCGTTAAAAGCTTCTTTAGTAAGCATATGTACCTCATCGATAATGTAGACCTTTGCAGAAGCGACGACAGGGGAGAACTGAATCTTCTCAATAATCTCTCGTATATCATCGATACCACGATTACTTGCAGCATCAATCTCTAAGAGATCTACAATATTTCCTTCATCTACTGCCTGCTCAATTTGTTTTTTGATAGTGGCATCTTCGATGTGTTGAGTCATTAATATCTTTGCCAAGATACGAGCAACAGAAGTTTTCCCTGTTCCTCTAGTCCCCGCAAACAAATATGCGTGCGCTAATTTGTCTCCTGTGGCTGCATTTTCTAGCGTTCCAATGATATGTTCTTGGCCATAGACATCTGCAAATAGTTTCGGCCGATACTTGCGGTAGAGAGACATTGGAGGAGGAGTATATATTGATCACACAACTTAGCATAGTTATTTGTCATTCACAGAAATAGCTGTACTCTACGCTTACTATGAAAACACCACTCACCCTCCTATCCCTTTGTCTCTTCCTTACTGCTTGCGGCGAAGTTGAAGTTTCTTCCCGGCAACCAAAAGGAAACCCTAACGCTTCTGTACTTGTAGAAGAATTTGCAGACCTTCAGTGTCCTGCATGTGCTGCTGCACACAGTCGAATTGTTGAACCACTTCTTGATAAGTATGGTACTGAAATTCGTTTTGAGCATAAGCACTTCCCACTTCGTTCTATTCATCGATTTGCATTAGATGCCTCAGAAATGAGTGAGTGTGCTGCAGACCAAGGAAAGTACTGGGAGTACATCGACATAGCATTCACCAATCAGTCAGATCTCAGCCTCGACTCTATAGTTGAGTGGGCAGAAGCTCTAGGACTTGATGCTGATAAGGCAGAGCGTTGCTGGAAGTCTCACAGCAAACGCGATACCGTTCTTGCCGATTACAAAGAAGGACGCGAACGTGAAATCAATGGAACCCCATCATTCTTCGTAAACGGAGTGCGCGTGGAAACAGGTTTCGACACTCTCAGCGAAGCTATTGATAAAGCGCTAGAGGGAACGATGATGCGTCTGTAAGAGAACTAGTACAGTGGAGAAATCTGAGCGAATCCATAGAGGCGATTTAGCTTCGAGTCCCAAAGTACCACTGTTCGGTATTTGATCGGATCTGCAACCTTCTCTGTAAGATAGTAACTCTGTGCACCGTATGGCATGAGTACTTCTCCAATATCTATAGCAGACTCATCAGGAAACTCTACGTCTCTTGGATCTACAGCTGTCGTAAGAACAACGTGGACAGATGGTCCTGGAGTTACTGTGAAGGTAGGGCCAAAGTGCACAGCACTTCCATCTTTCGTAAGCATTACTTCTCCAGCAACGTATTCTTTTATCATGATAAATGAGCCTTTTGAGCTTTGACGCTGAGCCTTGCGAGATTTTTTAGCTTCAGCGAGCCAGTATTTCTTAGTGTCATCTGCAATCTTCTTTTTAGACTCATCCTCAATCAATGGATCTCCATATACTTCAAGATTTACCATAGTATCAACAAGCTGCTCTGAGTATTGCTCTAGGTAGAGTGGGTTATTGAGCAAGGCTTCGTGGTTTTGATTTAGGGAGTTACCGTTACACGCAACAAGGAATAATGGTGCAAGAAGGGCGATTGAGCGAATTTTCATAATAGTTAGAGGAAATGAGTGCGGATACTATATAGGCAGCGGATACTAATTCAAGGAAGAAAGGGGACCTACTGGGCTATAGGTCATGCCATGGCTTTCGAGTACTCGGGCTGCCCGTTTGATGCGGTGATTCAGTGCATATGCGACATAAGCGTTCTTTCCTGCTGAGACGTCTTTATCAATATAATTCGTCCAATACCAAAATGACCATGTGTTTTTATTGGCATTAGCTTGTTGAACGAAAGCATCTGCCCCTGATCCACTCGAAAATACATTCTGAGGACCAATCCCTTTCGCTCGAATAGAGGGCTGGTTAAATCCATCAACGAAATTATTTTCGTAGCCATCTCCATGACCAGGTCCTGAGTGGCTGAGTCGGTCTTCTGTTTCGGAAATTGATTGTGTTCGTAAGCTGTCTTCCATGCCTTCAGTCAGATAACCACGCTCTTGGCACCACGTTCGGTTATACACACAGGTGGTGACACATTGCAGGCAAGCGGAGCCACCCGTGGCCAATGCTTTGCTGTAGAGCTTTTGGTATGACGGTGGAAGTTGTTCCATCACTGTGTCTATTTCTTCTCTTGCCCAACGCACGTCTTCGTCTGCATTTTCTTTCTCTGTTTCTGAGTCACTCTTCTTACCAAAAGCATTGAGGTGCTTTTCCATAGACTGCAGTTCTGCACGATCTTCAGGTGTGATGGCAAGTGGCCATGCTTTTGTAAGTTGGAACTGCGCTTCGTCCCAGTTCTCGAGATCCAGTGCATGACGCACTTTTCCTTTTGCGTCTTGTATTGGAGTGTCTTTAGGGTCACTTGTTTCAATGTGCAGTCTGCGTTCTGCCTCTTCTACGTAACTGACACGTTGCTGGTAGCTCAGACCTAAAAACTTTTCTTCGGAGAGTCGTTGCAATCCTTGTGGCACACGGCCGGTGAGCATTTTTTGTTCCACCTTGTCATAACGGTGTCGTATGCGTGCCCAGTCTTTCATGAAATTCTTCATCTCACTAAGAGAGCGTTCTCCACTAAGGACGTGTTCTATCCATGGTCCTACTTTATTACTGCTGATGTATCCCGCTGCAGCTGCAGCTTCTAGTGCACTCTTTGTGTCGTTGTGTAATTGTAACTTTCCCTCTTTGTATGCAGTGATCGCAGCGCGAGCTTCTGCCACCATTCCTTCTTTGATATCGAAGTGTAACGTTTTGAAGTTCGCATCCTTTTTAAGGGCGCCAATGTTTTTAAATTCTTTATCAGTGAGCTCTGCAAACAGAGGGTCTGCAAGAACGTTGGTTCGTTCTTTGTGTACGGTTTTCCATGCGCCGACGTAGGAAGGGAACTGTGATTTTACGAAGTATTCTTTTGCCTTAGGTGTTACTGATGGGTCGTTAAATCGAGCAATCCATTTCTTCTTAGAGCTTGCAGAGATCAATCCGTCTTTTACTGCTTTATCGAGTTCTGTTTCAAATCCTTTGAAGAGGACTTTTTGCGACGCAGCAATTGGCAAAGCATTGAGCACTTCTACTACGAGCTCTTTTCTCTTTTCGAAAGTCAGTGAGCCAAGGAAGTAGCTGTTATCAGAAAGTTTTTCAGCAAGGCTCTTAAGCTTAGGATCTGTAGATTTTTCGAGAGCAGCAAATCGCGCATCACGTAACACACCTTCTTTTTTCGCAAAGAGCGTCTGTCTTTTTTCGAGGTAGTCAGGGAGTACGCGTAAAATAGAAGATTCTTTCTCTTTATAGTCCCTGCTCTTATCTTTTACCCACGCTACCCATTGGTCTGAGGATTCTTTTGAGATCACACCAGCAGAAACGGCACGTTGCAACGGAGGCAGGAAGTCTCCATGATACAGGTCCAACGCAAACTCCATACGTTTTGCGTAGTCGAGTTGATACCATTTTTCTGCTTCTGATATTTGTTTAGCATCGGTAGGGGCGATGCTATCGATCCACTTTTTAAGTGGTTCAGTTTCTTTTGTAGAAGCAAGACCAAGCTTGTCATGTGTTACAGAAAAATACTGATCGTACTTTCGGCGCATTGCTTGGTACTGATTTGATGTTGCCATTCGGTTATCTTCTTTCGATTCAAATGCCACTTCCTCTGTCGATGTGTAGTTGCTATTTGGCATGCCGGTCAATTGTAGGTGGGGACAAAAAAACTGCAATTGGTTTCTGAGGATTTTGTGGTAGGATTGTCTTCCTATGATCCTATCTGACAGAGACATCCGACAGGCCATTACCGATGGACGTGTAAAGGTCCAATCTGACCAGCAAGAGCTGTTCCAGCATATTCATGCTTCTTCTATGGATTTCCGTCTAGGGAATACATTCAAGCTCTACGAGCACAGCAAATTTGCAGTACTCGACCCTATGAACCCGGATTCCTTCGCGGGAAACATGCGAACGATCACCGTCCCAGATGGAGAATCGTTTATCGTGCAGCCAGGGGAGTTTGTCCTTGGGGTAACGCAAGAGTCTATCTCTTTGCCTGATGATCTTGTTGCTCGTGTAGAAGGACGTAGCTCTCTCGGACGTCTTGGAATTATTGTGCACTCAACAGCAGGGTTTGTAGACCCTGGATTCTCTGGAACGATCACTCTCGAAATCAGTAACTTAAACCGCTTACCTGTGGCTCTCTATCCTGGAATGCGTGTATGCCAAATTGCCTTTGAGCAGATGAGCAGCCCTGCAGATATGCCGTATCACAGTAAGCCATTTAGTAAGTATCAGGGGCAGGTATTACCTGAAGAGAGCAGACTCTCTGTAGACCCTGAATTCGCCGCAGATGCCAAAGAATTGCCAATCGGAGAAGAAGTGAAAGTGGGCTCTTAATTAAAAAAGACAGGCCTCCACGGGGGAGACCTGCCTGAACAATTCGGTTTGCTTTACACAGCACTGATATCCGGTTCGTGGATACCGGTCTTCGCTTCGTCTGGATGCTCAGGTTGGAAGTCGGGACACTCTTTGATGAGGCCTAACTTACCAACCACCCACGCTTGGATGTAGACGGCGGGAACCGTCAAGAAAAATCCAAGTATGGCCTGCTGAGCGTCGACATCGGTGCAGTATTCATTCTTTAACGCCATTTTCACGAAGAAGATAGCGACGGCCCCGTTGACGGAACTGAATAGCGCGAGCCCGTAGATCTGGCTATTTGGCACGTTGACGTACACCGACTTTTTGCCTTTACCAGACCACCAGCGACCAAGTAACGCCCCCAATCCCACGAAAATCTGCTTGCCGAACATTCCACCAGCGAAACATACGAACGTCATAGCTCCCCAACTGTTGGGATCCAAGACGTTGATCGCGCCGTTGATGAAACCGAATACGACAAGTAGTAACGGGATGATGGGTTTCAGCATGTAGATCAACTTTTCCTTCGCGACACCGCTCGCAAGAATTGCGGCGAAACACCCTCCAAGCACCCAGTGAACACCGGCTGCCTTCAGGATGAATGTGTTTGCAATTGCGAGGAAAATCCAGAACTTCCAGTTTTCGATTTCCACGACGAGCTCGATCGCTCTTCTCGTTTCCGGTTGTCCCTTGTCTTGTATTCTGCCGGGAACGGTTCCCCGTTCTCCGCAGAAGTAGGTGAACACGAACATGAGTCCTTCGACGCAAAGCCAAAATATCGAGATGGCAGTCACGTAGACGCAAGCCGCAGCAACGATACCGCCGAGGTCATCACCTACGGCAAGCATGAGCAACGCCGTCATGAGAAGTACCAAGGCTCCTTTTGCACCCTTGGTGACAAATTTTGACGCGCCGATTGCGAAAGCGACGTCTGTTGCGGATGCTGCCAATGCGATGCGCCAATTCGTTTCATCAAGGAACATGAACATTAGACAGAATGTCAGAACGGGTGGGCCAATCATTCCTCCGGCAGTTGCGCATCCTGCGAACTTGCCAGCTGAAATGATTTCTCGGATCAGTAGTTCTAATCCGAGGTAGAAAAAGAAAGCCCACATGACGTACTCGTTTGCAATCTCATCTGCCAGGTGTGAGTGCAGTCCGTGCACCCAGTGCCAGTCGAAGAACTGGTCTCCGAGTGTGTAGAGAATCATCGAGGCAGCGACAGCCCATGTAATCAGGGGGACTTTGTTGTCGCGGTCGATAATTTTCTTTCTCCATCCAGTGTACTCAAGGTCGTGTGACATTTTTCGTTTTCTCCCAAAAAGGTTCTAGTGACAGTTTGTAGATCAAGATCCTCTTACTCCATGTAAGAGGGGGGTTAGGTGTTGTAATTACTGTGTTTGAAACCGCAATCTGTTCCCCACACAGAGGCGCAGAATGCGGCTTCAGAGCAAACCTATGAATTGTAAGGATCACTCTGATTTAAAAAATCAGAGGGAATTTTTTAACATAATTCCCTATATTAATCAAGGCTCTAAGAGCTTCTATTTGGCGAGATAGGGACATTTACGTACAATCCAACCATCAACCTAAAACGCCTCCAACAGCTCGGCTCTGTACTTCTCGTGGTTGCAATCCTCATTGCTACTGCAGGGCTACTCTCTCGTGCATGGTTCGAGGTGTCTTCTGGAGTGCTGCACATTGATGCACAGATATTTCAGACCGTAGGGCAGGGGATGCTCAATGGTTTATTGCCGTATGCAGATTTGTTTGAGACGAAACCTCCGGGAATATTTTTATTGCATGCATTGTCTCTAAAGATTTTTGGATCACAATTTCTCGTAAAACTATTACAAGCAATTGTCTTACTAGGGATTCCGGTACTTGTCTTGGCTCCTGCTATTGCTCGTGCACAGGGAAAAACCAATGCAGACCGAAGACTTATCAGTCTAATGTCATTACTCTTCGGAGTTTTACTTTCGCTTTATACAGCCAATCAAGCAGGGCTCGGACTTCCAGAAAGTTATGGAGCGTTCGCTGTTATTTTGTATTTTGTATATCTCATCACCAATCATAATTCATCAATTGCTCGCTCAATTATTTTAGGAATATTGATGTTGATTACTGTCGGACTTAAAGAGCCATTCTTATTTGTCATTCTTGCAGGAGTTATCTTGCTACAAAAAGATCTCCTCTCGTCGTTTGTGTATCCGTTATGCATTGCGATTATTTTTGGGCTGATTGCCCTACTTGCTCTCGGACTGGCTGTACCGTTTTTCCAAGTCTACTTACCGCACATGTTTGGGTATCACATAGCGCAACACGAGGGCAGTGCATTTGTGCACGCTCTAGAAATCTGGAGAACGTTTATCAATATTGGAGCGTATTCATGGTGGTTTGCAGTAGTCATTGCTGCGGTCTGGGTTTCTGTACTTACTCGTAGTAAATCTGTTCTCATTCGTTGGGGGATTGCTTCGTACATTACACTTCTCGCTATCGCTATTGGTGGAGACTTTTATGGTCATCACTTTATTTTTGCAGTGCCGGTGTATGCAGTACTGTGGTGGAAGTTTGCAGAGCGCAGTAAAAACTTCTGGTTCATAGTTCCTCTATTAGTTGCTGCGGCACTACTTAATACTCAGCTGTCTTTCTCAGATCAAAAGACATTATGGAAAGACGACGAACAAGAGATGCAGCGCACTGCCCAAATAGTAGATGAGGTAATGAATCGTTGTGAGTGGGACAGGTATTTACAGATGATCGTACGAGAAGGAGGGCCATACGCGTATACGAAGCACAGTCCTTATGGTCCGGTGTTCGTACACTACTCTCGATTCCTTGGAGGGAATCCTTTGTATCAAAAAGCACACATTAGAGCATTGCAAGATGCTCCTCTTATTCTTCTTGATGATCTTGAGAACACAAATCTGACAGACATTGCCAAAGAGTACTTGGGTGTTCGTTATGCGCAAGATGCTCCTGCATGTGCAGGAGAGGATTTTGTACAGCCGCTTCCGTTTCATCTGCTCTTCCGTCAGAGCTAAGGCGTATGGTACGATGGTTTACTAGTGAGCCAAGAACCCATTAGCAATCAGGCCTTAGTGGCAGTCGGAACAATTACTGCTGTAGTTGTCGCTATTTATGCGGGCAACTGGCAGGCGGATTTGTTGGCTCAAACAGGTGCACCAAGTTTCGATCCGCAATCTGTTTGTGGAAATGAAAAATGCGAACCAGGAGAGGATAGGATTATATGCGCATCATGTGCTCGCGATGAGGAAGGAAATCCTATGGGGAATTGTCCTTGCGAAATGATGTGTGAGAAAGACTGTAAAAAGCCAGATGATGATCGTTGCAAGCCTCTTGTGTGCCCTACTGGTAAGCAGCATCCTCGCTGTAGTGCAGATGGAAGCACAATTAATTACTTTAGAGATCCGTGCGGACCTATTTGTCCAAGTATTCTTTGCTCGGCTCCTCCAAAAGGATGTAAGTATGTTCCTCCTTACAAGGAAAACGAACAAGGTTGCCAAGCGAGCTGTGGAGAGTTGGCTTGTGAAGAGCAATGCCAGACCGTGGATTGTGTAGCCCCTCCTGAAGGTTGTAAATATGTGAACCAAAGGTTTGATGGAGAGTGTCAGGTGAATTGTGGAGAGATAGTGTGCGAAACAAAAAACCTCTGTGGCAATGGACGTTGTGAAGAAGGAGAGGAAGATAAATTTGATCCAGGAGGTTGTGGACCGGGAGCTGATAGCCGGTGTCTTGGACCTCCATCTCGATTTATCCCAGGCTCATGTCCTAGAGACTGTAAGCCTCTAGATAAGTGTGCACAGATGTTCTGCCCGAATGGTTGCCGCGATGGACAGTGTCTTCAGCCGGCTGCACCGAGAGTATGTAACTTCGAGGGAGGAGTGTATCAAGCTGGGGATGTCTTTAAGGCTCCAGATGGATGTAACAAGTGTTACTGTAACCAAAACGGAACTGTTGAATGTACAGAGATGGCTTGTGTCGATGATGACGATGATGAAATAGCCGAAGAACGCTTTCGAAATGTCCAATTTGGATGTCGAGATGGATTGACGTTAAATGAAGGGGGTCCTACATCGTGTAAGTCTCGCAAGGAGTGGAAGAATTTTGTTATAGAAACATGTGGAAATCATTGTGATGATCATGGGTGTGGTGAAACTGCTATGAATGTATATGAACCTTGCAGTGGGAGTGATGGCGGAAGTGCTTCATTCTGCCTGTCTGGAGGACAGAGATATTATCCAGGTGATAGTTTTGTGGCAGAAGATGGTTGCAACAAGTGCCACTGCAGTGAAAATGGTACTGCAGCTTGTACCAAGATGGCTTGTATAGATCCTCCACAACCAAGCTTTCCAAATCCAAATGACCCGACTGATCCAGACCAAGGGTGTTACTCCACGCAAGATTGCGGACCAGGAACTATATGTACTGTAGAACTTGGAGAGTGTAATAGTGGACCATGTGATGCAGCAGGCAACTGCGCGGATGTATGCACAGGACATTGTGTTGAGAGAGGTTCCAATTCACCTGATTTCCCAGAAGATCCTGTGGAATATGAAGATGAAGTAAAAACTGCACCGGTAGAAAATCGCTTCTCTGATGCGCAGACAGGAACGCTCGAAGGTACTGCAGCAAATGATCTTGCTCAGCGCGGAGTAATTGGCGGATTCCCTGATGGAACATTTAGAGGAGAAAAACCTGTAAATCGTGCAGAAGCTGCGAAGTTCTTACTTATGGCTCGATTCGGATTTGTCGGAGAGGCACGGAACAATAACCTCTTCCTCGATGTCCTCGAAGGGGAGTGGTACGTGAAGTATGTGGTAAATGCTGCCGAGCTTGATATTATCTCTGGATACTCCGATAGGACGTTTAGGCCTGCAAATACGGTAAATACAGCAGAATTTCTCAAGATGCTGAGCAAGACCTTTGGACTACCGCAGGATCTCCCTCATAATTACTCAGACGTCCCAGAAGGCGCTTGGTTTAGCACATTTGCTGGTGCTGCCCAGCAATACGGATTATTCCCAGGAAGGCCTGAGGGCAGGCTACAGCCTGATAAATTGCTGACGAGAGGAGAAGTGGCGATTGCGATTTACAAATTGATGGAGAATCAGTAGATTGTGAGGGTTACAGGGTATTTGACAATACTTATTTATATTGTATATTAAATTAATGAGCATAGCAGAATTAGATGTACTAGGAGTGCAAGTGGCAGGCGAGCAGCAATCAGAGAAAGTTACAGCTGAGGAGTTTGCTGTATTACTAATGCAATTTTCTGTTGATGAAGCTGCAAGGAGAATCATCTTTGCAGAGCCTGATATGTATTATCGCAGAGAAATAGTACGGCTGATTCCAGATGAACAATTTCAATATGATGTAGCCAATACGGTATTTGGAGAAAAGCTTGCTGGAGATATTGGCGCTCGTACTTGTGCTACTCATCCAAAAACTGATTACGGAGATCCATGTTGTAAGGATTTGATGTCTGATAAATAAATTGTTTCCTCTATAGTGAATATATGCCTATAGCTCAAGACCGCATCCTCTACGAGGACGACCACCTTCTAGCGGTGAATAAACTCAGTGGAGAACTGACGGTGCGTGGAAAGGGGAAAGTACAGAAGCTCCCACTGCTGGATTTTTTGAAGCAAGACTACCCAGGAATTAAAGCAATACACCGTATTGACTATGAAACTTCTGGAGTAGTGGTATTCGCAAAAAACAGCAACGTAGAGCAGAAAATACTGAGTAACAAATTTGAACAGTGGAGGAAGACATACATCACATTGCTGATGGGAAGGCTCGAGAGAAACCAAGGTGCTATTCGTAAAAAACTTCCTGCTCGGGGACGCGGAGTAGTAGATGCAGAGACTCTTTATCAGGTGCAGGATATGTTTGCGAACTCCACACTTGCTGAGTGTGTTATCACCACAGGTCGTCATCATCAGATTCGTTTGCACTTCGCAGGAATTGGTCACCCTCTTGCTCTTGATAGTGAGTATGGACATGGAAAATTTAATCAAATCTTTAGACAAGAACTTGGGTATTCAAAATTCTTTTTGCATGCATCGAAGATTTCTTTCCCGCATCCAATAACAGGGGAGACGGTGACAATAGAAGCTCCGATGCCAAAGCCATTTGCTGCGTGTATAAAAAAGCTGCGATCGTTGTAAGGAGAAGAGATCTTCCCTACAATCAATGCAATGAAAGTCTTATCTGCAATGCAGCCGTCCGGCACTCTTCACTTAGGAAACTTTTTTGGCTCTATGTTGCCAAATAGAGGGTATCAAGATAGTGCAGAACAGGCGCTGTTTTTTATTGTTGATTTGCATGCAATGACCACGGTGCACGATGGAAATCTCTTAAGGCAGCTTCGCCAAGATGCAGCACGTGATTATATCGCAGCGGGCTTCGACCCAGATAAAGCAATCATCTTCTTTCAGTCTTACGTACCAGAGCACGCAGAACTTTCGTGGATACTTTCAACTCTCACACCCATGGGTCTTTTGGAACGGTCGGTGAGTTATAAAGATAAAGTGCAAAAAGGAATCGATACAAACGCAGGACTCTTTACGTATCCGGTCCTCATGGCTGCGGACATTTTGCTTTACGATGCAGACACCGTTCCTGTGGGAAAAGATCAGAAGCAACATGTCGAAATGGCGCGAGATATAGCGCAAAAGTTCAATAATGCCTTTGGGGAAACCTTTGTACTTCCAGAGCCTGAGGTTCGAGCAGAAGTCGCGGTAGTCCCAGGGACAGACGGGCAAAAAATGAGTAAGAGTTACAACAATACTATTCCACTCTTCGGTGATGAAAAGGCTATTCAAAAAGCGATTATGGGTACAGTGACAGATAGTAAAGAAAAGGATGATCCTAAAGACCCAGATTCCTGTGTGATCTATCAGATCCACAAGCTCTTGCTCGACGAATCTGCAGCGAGTGCCTTGGCTGATGAGTATAAAAATGGCCTCCCGTATGGAGATGCGAAGAAAAAGCTCTTCGAAAGCTATATGGATTACTTCGGAGAAATGCGCAAAAAGCATGAATCCCTTACAGAGGACTATTTATCTGATGTATTAGAGGAGGGGGCTAAAAAAGCTCGAGCAATAGCAGGACCAAAGATGGAGGCTGTAAAAAAGGCTGTAGGATTGCTCTAAAGCACAGTATTTGGTCATGTATTGAAAAATAGCGCTATTTTTGCTATAATAATATGAAACCTACACAAAAACCCTATGACTAAACAGACCAAGCACACCGCTCACATTTCCCGCGCTCTCGTGGCTACCCTCATTGGTGTCGTTGCAATACCAGCAACTATGACCGGACTATTCCAGTCTATCGATGACGATGGTACGAATGCAGTTCCTCTTATCGATCTGCATCAAAGAGCAATTAACGACCGATCTCGTGTACGGTATATCCGAAGAAACTACTGGAGGGCTGTAGGAGTATATAACGAACTTATTCGTCTTGGAGTAGAGGGGATTAACCCACCAGATATTAATGATACTGATAGTGTGAACTATTACCTCGACCCAGAAAACTTTGCTCACGTAGAAGGAATGGGTACTCCGGTACATGCAGCCGCTCCCCTAGAAGAGGGCGACGGATACGTGTCTACAATATCTTCAGCTCAAGCTGAGTATAGAAGCATGCCAGAGCGATACCGTGATCTCCTTGATGGATACATCACAACAGGGTTTTGCCCAGGTTCTCTTCGCCAGTATCACCTCGCAGGATTTTACGATCTCTGCACAACGCTACTCGATGAGCACGTTGCTGCTGTAAGCCCAAGTTTGATTAATCGATCTGTCTATCTTCGTGGCTTCCAGTCACTTGGATTTGCACCGCTTCGAAACCTCCGCAATCGCTTAGAGGTTCTTGAAGAATCTTTGATTTACGAAGGTGGTACATCTGTGAGGCCTCGGACTCATAGCGGGTTCCGTCCACGTCTTAATTACTCTGATCTTCACACAGGAAGATAATGCAGCGTCACCCATTCGCCACTCACAGGCTTATGACGGCTCTCCTTGTAGGAATTGTTGCAGTGCCTATGACTTCAACTGCACTATTTATTCGTCAGGAGATTGCTCCTGTAGACGTATCAGCTGAAGAGCTTCGCAATAGCGCATTTGAAGATCGCAGTAGACTTCGTGCACAGCGCAGACTCTACTGGCAAGTCATTGAACATATGGAATCTGGAAAAATCGATATCGAAAAACCAGATATCAACGATACAGAAACATTGCACAAGGCTCTAGAAGCTCCAGAAGAAGAGGTAGTAGAAGAAGTTATTGCCGAAGAGAATACTCTGACATCTCGCAGCTTAAATACGCAAGATAGAGGATTGCTTCGCCGTTATACGAGAGCGGGATTTTGTCCTGAGTCACTAGCAAGTTTTCGCGTTCCTGGGTTTTATCAGCTGTGTGTATCTCTTGTAGGATCTGCTGTTAAGAAAACTCCTGTAATGGGTCTGCTCAATCATAATGCTGCTCTGTATCGAGCATTGCGTCCTTCTGCTCCAAATGTTGGAGCATTCAAGCTTCGTATGCAGATGATGCAAGAGGCAGGGGATCGCAATAACCGTCGTGGAACAGGTGTAATGCCTGGTCGTCCAACGACTTGTGTCATGAATCTTGATTGTCAGATGCCACGATATAACAACTAGGTGGTAAACTGAGAATATGTCTCAGCACTTAGTCTTAGCGTCGGCTAGTCCGCAACGAAAATATCTCTTAGAAGGATTAGGGCTGACCTTTGAAGTACATCCTAGTAATTTTGATGAATCGACCTGCACTAAAACAGATCCAGTTGAGCGCGCAAAGCATCAGGCGTATCACAAGGCTATGGATGTAAACGAACGCTTTGCAGACAGCTTTGTTATTGGTTGTGACACCTTGGTCGTATCGGAAGATGGAGAGCTCTTAGAAAAGGCACCTTCTGCGGATGCTGCTAGAGAGATGATTGAGAAGCTGTCGGGAAAAACCTGCACAGTACATTCAGCTCTTTCTGTGGTTGATCCTCATCAAAAGCATTTCGAAGGAGTGAGCTCATCGACTGTTCGATTTAAAGAACTTACCGAAGAGGAGTTAGATTGGTGGATCGGAACTAACTTGTGGAAGGATCGTTCTGGATCGTTTCAGATTGATGGACCGGGACAACTGATGATTGATAACCTCGAAGGAGACTGGAGCTCAGTTGTTGGGCTTCCAGTATTTTTGCTTGGAGACTTGCTCAAGAAAGCGGGTTACATTTTCGTCTGAGTCCAATCCCATAGCTCGTCGAAGATATCTGCTGTGCTAGCAGCACAGAGGTAACCACCTTTGGGGTTGTCTGGTTCTTGCGCAATATATTCCATTTTTCCTCCAGCCTCTTGTATTAGCAAGAAGCCCACAGCAATATCCCAGAGGCGAATACCATCAAAGAACACGCCATCTGTGTTACCTCTTAGTATTTCTCCAAGCTCTTCGAGAGCAGACCCATAGTTATGGACCGATCGGCACCTCGGAAGGGTGACATGAATTTCTCCGTCAATAATTTTACCTCTATGAATAAGGTTACTATTGAGAATGGCATTCTTTAAAGCTCCAGTTTTGCGAAGCTTCACCGGATCTCCGTTATAAAAAGCTCCTGCACCTTTTCCTCCCCAAAACCATTGCTTGAGCAGTGGTATGTGCATAGCTCCAGCGAGTATTTCACCATCTTTTTGCACAGCAATAATCGTTCCAAAGCTCTCGCGGCCATGGATAAAGTTTGTGGTTCCATCTAAAGGATCGATAATCCATTCGTAGGGACTATTGGGGTCTCCTAAGTCTTCGGCTCCATCTTCTTCTCCGATAAATCGATGGTCTGGGAAATGCTTTTGGATGGCTGCTACTACAGCTTCTTGAGTCTTTCCATCAACTTCAGTAAGCAGGTCTATAGCTGAGGTTTTCTCCGAGACATCCAGTGTTTTTCCTTGAATGTGAATCTCCTCATATTCTCGTACGAGAATATCAGTCCCAACAGTTGCTGCTTCTCTGGCGATTTCTATGAGTTGATCTATTGAAGGGTCGGTCATAGACCTAGTCTATATGGTTGGGAGTCTATAGTCATACAATCCCTCTCTTGCTTTCTCATATCCAGGCATAGCCCACTCGACCCATTGCCAGTATTGAGGACTGTGATCTGCCCGCTTCCTGTGAGCGAGCTCATGGAGAATGACGTACTTAATAACCTCAGGACGTACAAAGAGGAGAGCTGAGTTGAGCATGATTGTCCCACTCGGGCTACAGCTACCCCACTGAGAAGAGGCAAATTGCAGCTTTACGTCCGAGACATGGACGCCAAAGGTCTCATCATTGAGACGCATTACCATCTGCTCAACGCGACCTAGCTCCTCTTTGGATACTGCCTTCCATAGAAGTCGGTGGAGCCCCTTACGGCGCATACTTGGGCCAATCTGGACGTTCCAGCCACGGGTGGTGCGGCGGATGAATGTCTTCTTTCCAGGCTTAAGACAGAAACAGTACTTCTTGCCATTAGCCAACGTGATAGTAGCGCTCTCTCCTTGGTCGAGAAGCTTTCCAAAGGGGTTGATCAGGATCTTCTCCTGTTCGTCTTCTACCTGCTTGAGCATGCGTTCTAGAAGGTCGTCTACATGCTCTTTCTCCTCATCTTGAGTGAGGCCCTTGGCCAGACGAATAATGATAGTATCGTCACGAAAAACCGCACGACTATGTTTGTTCTTAGTACGTTCAACCCGGTGACGAACTGGATGTTGTTTCATGTGGGCTGACGAGTATACATGCTCGTCAAGGGGGGGCTTTGGGTCGGGGGGTCGACGAAGAATGCGGGACATCGAAAAGAGGAGCTCTGTCTTTTTAGCTTCTACAACCCATTCAATTTTCTGATTAAGAGTTTTTGGCATCAGCTTGCTCAAGTTCTGTGTTCAACTTCGCGGCATCGCGGGCCGAATGAATGCAAAATTTTACATTGGATTGCTCTTGACGAAAACGTTCTATCAAAGCGTCGTTATCATCCAAGGATAAAAGTGACTTTATTGCGTCCTCTTGCGTCTCAAAACAGTCGATTGCCTCCCTGATTTTTCCGCGCACAGGCTCCGAAATTGCGGAGCTCAATCTCGCATTATCGAGTCGGATAATGAGGTGATTTATCCACGCCAGAGACTTGCTGACGCGTAGCTTTGTCATCGCTAGACGCTTGTTCTCTCTGTAGAGAGACCCGAGCTGCTCCTTGGCATCTTGTACCGCCGATTTTTCTTCATAGAATTCTGAATCAATACTCCTGATAATGGTCGAAATCGCATCTGAGAGGCTTTCTATATGGAACATAGCTCCATTGATATATTGCTCTGAAGGTCCTGGGATCGTAGAGAGGTATTGCTTCTCCTTCCTCAGGATCTCAAGCTCGGTTGTAAGGACCGCTGCAAAGCACTTAAGGGTAATAGGCATCATCGCTCCTCGGCCGGCCTTCCGAATGTCTGTGCGGCACTCAAGACGCTTTAGGCGGCGTTCTTCACGGCGTGCAGTGTGGTGCTCTTTAAAATCTGCCTCTGCCTTTCGGTGATTCATCATGTCAGCCCAAAAACCTTGGTTGCGAGCCCTGCGGTCGTTCCACTTTTGATCCACTGGAGAAATCGACGAATCTGTTGAAACAGAAGATACCGAAGAAGATGTGGCAGAAGGGTAGTAGACCTGAGGGTATTCGTAATCGGTTTCAATAACATACGCAGCCGCCGTAGAAGGGAGCGTAATAATGCTGAGCACGATGAGAATCCGAGACGTTGGGGTCACGGGAAGATAGTGTATCAGATAGTTCGTTTATTATGATACTCTCTTGCTATGTTGCTTATAGATATTGTTACTGTTCCTAAAAAAGGTTTGGTAATGCGGGACCCTCCTTGGATAACTGCTATTTTTGCCTTTTTGGTTATTGCGAGTTGCATAGTTCCCATTATCATAATCCATTGTTGGATATGGGTTTATGAGAAGGTGTATTTCTCTGCTTTTGGTATTCCTCATGTATATTTTCGTGATTATCTGATTATCGATAGAGGACGTCTGAGCAAACTGAATCTGATTCAGAAGATTGCATGTGTGTATTGTGGATATGGAAATGCAGTAGCTGCGTGGCTCAAGACTGTTGCAAATCACACAGAGCTCTACTCTTGTGCAATACAGCACAATAAGAAAAAACTCGGTCAGGAACATCAGAGTACATTTGCAAAATACGACACGTACTCTTAGTACTAGGCCTTTACTCTTTCAAGTACCAATCCTCCTAGTTGACCTACTACTGTGTCGACATTGTCGTTTACGATCACGTCATCAAATAGTTCGCTGCGTGTCTTAAAGAAGTCGAGATCTGCCTCTGCGTTCTTGAGACGGTCTTCGATCTGCTTTTCGGTGTCACGTCCACGGTCTCTTAGTCTGTGTAGAAGCGAGCTGAGCATTTGACGCTTACTTTTCCCTGGTGGCATCAATCCAAATGAGAGGATAGATCTGCGGCCGTAATGAGAGGAGAGACCTTGTAGTAAGTTCATCTCTGTAATAATCACGGGGATCATTTTCTTTTGCCAGATGGCATCGATGTCTTCTGTGCGATACCCATACCAGCGCTTTTCATCGCGAGAAGGAATACAGGTGCTTGTTGCGAGCTTCCCTTCATTCTTAAGTGCGAGGAATTCTTCTGGAGATACGTGGACATACTCATCAGCGTCACCTTCTTTTGGTTCGCGAGTTGTGAGAATCGGCACACGCTCCACGTACTTTCCGACCTTAGTAGATAGCAGTACAGAGACTGTAGTTTTTCCAACCCCCGAAGGGCCAGTGAGCGCCAAGACGTATCCAGGGAACTCTTGCTTTACGGTTTGTTGTACTGGGATTTCATACGAGACATCGTACGTGCGAAGCCCTTGAGTATTTACACTCGATAGGCGCATTTTTGGCAGCACTTTCATGCCGATAGCTATTGGTTGATCTGTTTCTGAAATTAAATGTCCGCTTACCTTTTGTCCGTCTTCTAGTTCGATCAGTCCGATATTGCGAGGTCCCGCTGGGAAACCTTCTGGTGTGTGGTGCACTGTGGTAAACGACAAGATCGTCCCTTCTTGCAATTTTCGCTGCAGGTCTTTTTGGGCGCGGTGAATGGCAGCTGGAGTATTACGCATGAGAGAGAATGTGGATGCCGCAGGTAGCGGCTGCTCCTCCAAAGTTATGAGCAAGTCCGTAAGAGGACTTCGAGTTTTTGAGTTGTTTCGATACATCTATAACTTGCTTAATTCCTGTAGCCGCCACTGGGTGACCGCAAGCCTTTAGTCCTCCGCTTTGGTTGATGGTCATCGGGCTTTCTTTTTCGTAGAGCGCTATAGCATTACCAGGTGTTGCAAATCCCATATCTTCAAGAGAGATGAGGGCAGCAATAGAGAAGCAGTCGTGGAGTTCTATGTGGGCGATTTCTTCTCGCTCGATATTAGCTTCTTGTAGAGCAGCACTCATAGCATCTTTGGTTGCTGCAAATGATGTAATAGTTGGACGGTCAGTAATACTCAATGTATCGGTAGCCAGCTGTGAGGCGGCAATCTTAATTGGGCTTTCAAATTTTGTAGACAAAACAACGCTAGCCGCCCCATCGGAGATAGGGGAGCAGTCTAGCATGCAGAGTGGGTCTGCTACTTTTGGAGACATTGAAATTGCCTCTGCGGGTATCTCTTTGCGAAATTGTGCGAAGGGATTTTTCACACCATTCTTATGATGGCGTGCACTAACATGGTTTAGGCGTTCACGGCTCAGGTTAAATTCATGCATGTATCTATTGGCAATGAGGCCAAAAATACCAGGGAAGGTAAGGCCACATGGTGCGTCTTTCTCTGCATCAGCAGCTCCCATAAGTCCTGCGGCTATTTTGCTTGGAGCGATATCGGTCATCTTCTCTACTCCGACAACAAGTACAGTTTGTGCTTTACCACTTTCGAGTAATGCACACGCAGTATGCAGAGCGACAGCGCCAGAGGCGCAGGCAGCTTCTGCACGCAAAGCAGGTGGATGGTGTGGGAGGAGGGATGCAGCCATTGCACCCAAGTGCGCTTGATTAGATGCGACTTCACCAAGCATATTGGCGACGATAACCATATCAATATCAAGGGCGGTACAGCCTGCATTCTCAATTGCTGCATCTATAGATTCTTCCATCAGATCTTTAATCGACATATCCCAGTGCTCCCCAAAGCGAGTTTGTCCTGTGCCTGTGAGGTAGATTGGAGATTGCATTAATGAGCTGCTGTAAGTTTTTGGTATTCGCAGTAGTTGATGTAGGTCGTTTCTCTAGTATCAGGTGCAAGTGCTACACCATCGCGCATCATCGTCATTAAGAATGCATCAGATCCTGCGCCAGAACCATATGAGACTAGTAGAATGCGGTCACTCTTCTTTGCCTGTTGTAATACATGGGCAAGGCCGAGTGGACTGCAGGCTGAGTAGGTGTTTCCAACAGTTGGGACGATAAATCCGTGCTCAAGTTGCTCTTTGGTAAAGCCTAACTCTTTGGCGATGCGACTTGGGAACTTCGCATTTGGCATATGGAAAACTACATGATCGATGTCTTCTGGTTTGATCTTTCCTACTTCGAGTATCCCTTTGGTCGCTTCTCGTACGTGGTGAAAGTACGCAGGCTCTCCAGTAAAACGACCTGCATGTTCTGGGTGCTGTTTTCCATTTGCCCTCCAGAAGTCTGGTGTGTCTGTGGTAAACGACAGAGTCTGATCTATCTGGCAGAGTGCGTTCTTATTATCAGTCGACCCCATAACGAATGCAGCGGCACCTGCTGCTGCAGTGTATTCGAGTGCATCACCGGGTTTGGATTGTGCGCAGTCTGCACCTATCGCCAGTCCATGACTTATTTGCTTTGAGCGAATCATACTATCGACAATCTGCATCGCCGCTGTTCCTGCTTTGCAGGCAAACTCGAGGTCTGCGCAATGACAGAACGGGTCACACTCAAGAGCGGCTGCTACCATTCCACTTGTTGGTTTTACGGCGTACGGGTGGCTTTCGGATCCTACAAATACTGCAGAGATCTGAGAAGTTTTAATATCTGCTAATTCAATTGCCTGACGCCCTGCTTCAAATGCGAGGGTGAAGGTATCTTCTCCTGCATCTGGTACAGATTTTTCTGTAACCCCTAGACCTGCTTTCATTGTCTCTGGATCTTGTTTCCAGGCGTGCGCAATCTCTTCCGACGTTATACGTCGGGAGGGGATGGATATACCGAAACCAAGGATGGCGGATTTCATCGAAAGAGATTTTAGCAGAGATTCGGCTCTGTAAAGCTATTTAGAAGGGTATTTATTGGTTGTGGCAAGAGGTCTTATTTGTAACTTTTCAGATGAATAGTTCTAGTTCTTGTTCATTTTTGCCTTAATGCAAAAACGAACCAAAAAAATCAAGACGAGCGCAGACTCGTGCGAAGCAAAGTTTCTATTGCTTTAGATGTGCGCACTTTCAACCAAGCTTGCTTCGCAACTTGGCATTCAAGTGCTAAACACGCATTATGACCATATTCTTCGCTCTCAAACAGGTGCGCTCGTCGCTTACGGATATAACATTCGTCGTCATGCCACTGTAATGTGGACGAAGATCACCCCGCCTTAGTGTCATCGTAGCGACGCAGTGCGAAGCTGCGCAGCAGACTTCGTCCAGGAGCGCTCGGGTTCATATTGTCTTTATTTCTTCGTTCACGTCTGTGGCAAAGATTTTTGGTTACTTTTCATCTGAAAAGTTACAACAAGATTATCTAGCCAATTTCTTATGACTACTTGCAAGCTTCTGTGCAGCTTGAGCAGCTAGAAGACTGATTTCTCCTGCGAGGACTGCAGCTCCAATAGATTCAGCGAGCTGCTGAGCAGGTTTAAGATTGGTCTTTGGTTTCATGAGAAGATCTAAGCACTGACGCTGTGCAGGAAGCTCTGTTCCTCCTCCACGTACTCCAACGAGTAAAGCGGGGATACGCACACGTACAGAGATGCCATGTGCTTCTTCGGATACTGTTGTATCGGTCATCGATCCTTCTACTGTATGTGCAGTATCTTGCCCCGTTGAAAGATAGAGAGCAGCGATGACGTTTGCTGCATGCAAGTTAGACCCTATTGCTCCTGCAATGTTAGAGCCTCTTTTGAGCTTGGCTTCATACACATCAAGTAGTTTACTTGGCTCTACCTTCAGGATTTCTTTGATGATGTGTGGCTTGAGGAGTGCTTCGGCGATCACTTCGTATCCACGACCTTTGTCGTGCGTTCGCCTGCTTGGCTTTTTATCGCTATCAACATTTCCTGCAATCGTGATGAGTTCTGCATCAAGTTTTTGCGCAATCCAGTCTCCAATTTGTTGCGCAGCAATCGTGATCATATTCATTCCCATGGCTTCATCAGTATCAGCTCGCAAAGATAGGAAGACGTAGTTATCGTCTTGGTCGATGTCGTATCCAAGGATTTTCAAGTGACTACTTGTTGCTTCTCCGATCTTCTTCCACTCATCAGATTTTTGGTTTATTGAATCAATAAATTGTTCAGGTTTTTTATTTACTCTAAAAGCAATAGACCGAGTAATACCATGGTGAACCGATGTAATTTTTATCCCTTCTCCTTCGGACGCTGCTTTACATCCACGGTTCACGCTGGCAACCAATGCACCTTCGGTAGTTGCGAGTGGCAGATGCAGCTGCGATGTTTCAAGTGAGCTGAATGTTGCCTTCAGTGGACCTGCGTATCCGACTGGAATCGGAATACTTCCAAACATCTGTTCGCAGTTATTTACTTCTGCCTGTCCTATTCTGTTTGGCTCTGTTCCAAGTAACGACAGATTTAAATCCAAAGTATCTTGGATCTTCATTCTTCGTACGGCACAGCGCTCGTGAGAGGAGAGTGATTCTGGAAGGTCGCGGAGGTTCATTAGACTAAGTATGCCCCTTGGCCTACTGATGCCTCAAACACTTTGCAGCTTTCTTGGGCGTGCGCATATTCAGTTATTCTCTCTTTTGCCTCATCCGTGCAGAATAAATGGACCGTAGGGCCTGCATCCATGGTATAGAGAACAGGGAGGTGGTCCGCCTTCCTCATGCTTTTTACCTCATCTAATATCCGATAGGTCTCATCACTTAAGTAATTCAGAGGTGGATCTTGGGTCTGCATACAGTGGTGCATTTCCATACAATCTTCTTCTACGACTGCCTGCAGCTTCTCGAAATCTTTCGCAAGGAGTGCGTCGATACATTCTTGCTGTCGGTGATTATTAATATCTTCAACACGCTTCGCAAAGTCTGGGCTTGTCCACGCCTTAGGGTGTCCTTCGGAGGACCCGACTTTCTTCTCTTCGGTACTTGGAACGATGATGATGTCATGAAGGTTCCAGTGATGCTCGTCTGCAACCTGCCATCCTTTAGATCCATCGATAAACAAGTTCTCTTCATTACGCACTGCACCGTATCCACCAAAGATACTGCGAGCAGCACTACCTGAGCCGAGGCGAGCCATGACACTGATCTGTTCATCGGTGAGATCCGCATCGACTAAACCAGAAACAGCTTTTGCGAGTGCAGAAAATACTGCAGCAGAAGAGGCGAGTCCGATACTTGGTGGAATCTGAGAGTCGATAGTTATCGTTAGATTGGAGACTTCAGTTGGTGCAATTGTTGCGAGGTAGACTTCTATCAAGTTGAGAGTTTTCTGAAACCGCACTGTGTCTTTTTCGGTCATCTCTTTATTGGCAGAGGTAACCGAGAGTGTCTCTGCAAGTTCTATGGATACATCAACATGAGGACCATCGAGCGTCATCGCGAGGTTCTCATTTGCACACAGACGAAATTCGTCGTGTCTGTTTCCCCAGTATTTAATAAGCGCGATGTTTGGTGTAGAGCGGGCGGTGATCATAATCGGATTATAGGGTACGTGTTATCCGCTAAAGAAGCATCGGTATTAATGGCCAAAATCATTCCACATCCACCTGTGCGACTTCCTGCTCCTATTACCTTGGCAGATCCGCCTTCTTGTTCAATTTTTGTGATCAATTCTTTTGCCTTATCTGTAACAATACCAAGTGACTGCTGCGCTTTATTATGCTCTTTAAAAATCTCTGATAAATCTGTATTTTGTTGCAGTTTCTTACTACAGTTTCCAATGATTTCGAGTGGTTCAGATAACTCTTCTTTTCGCTCAGTTACCCATGCAACTAACTCTGGTGTTTGCTGCTCAGGATCTCCGGTGTCTATAAGAAGTGCTCCATCGAGTAGATTCTTTGGAAGGTCGATGACCTTGGGCTCAGATCCTTTAATAAACTGCACGGGGCTTTCATTCCAGATCACTGCAAAGTCGATACCACTGTTTCCAGGGTTAACGATATCTTCGATCTCTGCAGCGCGCTCTTTGCAGTCCTCTCCAAGAAGACATTTGCATACTGCAATAACCAAAGAAGTAGAGCTTCCCATTCCTTTACCGAGTGGAATCTCGCTCGCAATTGCTAGTGCACCTCCAAACGTACCGCATTCATGAATGATCTGCTTGAGATACTGTTGCCACTCCGGCTGTCCGACCATTTGCTCCCAAGCGACTGAGAGATCACCTGACTCTGCATCTTCCTCAAAACTCACAGCCATCTTAAGAGGAGAGGGTACTGCTATCCCAGGGTAGCCAAAGAGAACCGCGTACTCACCCGTAAGGATGATCTTTCCTGAAACAGTTGCAGTACTCATCCTCCGAACCTTCGGGTACGATCTGCAAATGTTGTGACTGAAGTTTCTAGATCTTCTACAGAGAAGTCAGGAAAGAATTTATCAATAAAGTCCCACTCCGCATACGCTGCCTGCCATAAGAAGAAGTTGCTGGTGCGATGCTCTCCTGAAGTGCGAATTATCAAATCAATATCAGAAAGTTCTGGGTGGTCGAGTGCGGCAGAGATCCCATCTTCACTTTTGTCATCAGTTTTGCCGAGGGCACGCACAATTTCATCTTTTCCACCGTAATCTATAGCAAGATGCAGTGTAAATTCTGTTTGGTCTTTTGTTTCCTCTTCTACCTCTGCAATAAGTGCTGAAAGAGAAGCGGGGATACGGTCCTTGCGACCACTGTGAACAAAGCGCGTTTTATTCTCTAAGAATGTTGAACGTTCTTTTTCTAGATATTCTTCGAGTAGGCCCATCAACATATCAATTTCTTTCTGATCACGTTTCCAGTTCTCTGTTGAAAAGCACCAGACGGTAAGAGTGTTTACACGGGAATCTTCTCGGCACCAGTCTGTAAGGGTACGGAAGTTTTCTATTGCTACCTTGTGTCCTTCCCAAGGTTTAAGGGTACGGGTTTTTGCCCAACGCCTGTTTCCGTCAGGAATGATAGCAATGTGTAAACCGTTATCTGGCATCGAGAGCTATCGGTAATGCGAGGTGAAACCACGGAGCGTATGTTTCTGGGCGCTCTTCCATATCCTTTTTAAGCTCATCAAGTTCTATCCATTTCATCTCCATAATTTCTGCAGGGTCTGGATGCATTTGCGTTGATTCTTCAACAGTTCCTATCAGTACTGTGTCATATTCGTATTCTGTCCCTTTGCCATCAGGGTCGTCAGCTTTATAAACAAATGAGTCTGCAACGGAGAGTCCTGTGCGAAACCCACACTCTTCTTTGAGCCTGTCTGCACCTTCTATCTCGATAGGAAACTTCTCTTTTGGGTGAGAGCAGCAGGTATTTGCCCAATATCCTGGGAAGAGCATCTTTACAGAAGCACGTCTCTGGATGAGGATTTTGCTCATATCAGGGCTAAATATAAAGACAGAGAAGGCTTTATGGAGCTTTCCACCCTCGGTGTGAGCCTCGATAATTTCGGACTTCCCAAGCGATTCTCCCTGTTCATTAGTTAGAATGACGGATTTCATGGGTTTATTATAACACTAAATTACGCTATAATAGTCTTAATGGAACAAATACAACAGATTCTGCAATATCAAGTACTTAGCAACACCGTTGCTCAGCTTGGGGTCGCAATTGCGATCTTCTTGGGTATTTTCATCGCTATGAAGATAACGAGAAAGCATGTCATTGGACGTATGATCAAGATGTCTGAGAAAACAAGCTCCAGAGTAGATGACACCGTTTCTGCTTTCCTTGGAGGTATAAAAACTCCTATCTATCTGTTGGTTGCTCTTTTTGTAGCTTTGCAGGGGATAACAGTACCAGATTCTATGAATTTGATTATCGATATCGCCATATTGGTGGTGGTTGTTTCACAGGTAATTAAGCTCTTAGAAGAGGTATTTTCTATGATGCTTGGAGCACAGTTTAAGAAGACCAACCCAAACTCTGAACTTCCTGGAATCTTTCGTGTAGGTATTCGCCTACTTCTTTGGTCTATAGGAGTTTTATTGATTCTCTCGAATGCAGGTGTAAATATCTCCTCTCTTATTGCAGGTCTTGGAATTGGAGGTTTAGCGATCTCCCTTGCTTTGCAAAATATCCTCTCGGACCTCTTTGCATCGTTTTCTATCGCAGTGGATAAGCCATTTGAGATAGGGGACTTTATTATTATTGGAGAGCACAAAGGAACCGTAAAACATATTGGAATGAAGACCACACGCATTACAGCGCTCGAAGGAGAAGAGATTGTTATCTCTAATGCAGAGCTTACGACTGCCAGAGTGCAAAACTATAAGAAGATGCAGAAGCGACGTATCGTATTTGGATTTGGATGCACGTACGATGCTAAGCCTGAACAGCTAGAAAAAATAGCTGCTGACGTCGGAAAGATTATTGAAGATCATGCACTCGCAGAGCTTGATCGTATTCATTTTAATGCATTCGGTGATAGCGACTTACAGTTTGAGGCGGTATATTACATGACAACAAGTGACTATAACGATTACATGAATACACAGCAGGATATTAATGTTCGTATCCTTAAATACTACGCAGAAAATGGCCTAGAAATGGCTTTCCCAACACAAACTCTTTACGTAAAGAAAGACAGTTAATTCTGCAGTGAAGAAATAGGGTTACAGAAAAGAATGTAAGTACGGTAGTATGTGAATGTTTCTTTCATGCTTTTCATATGCTTGGACTTCAGTGTACAGAATCTACTATTCGAATTGCTGCCGCTAAAAAAAGTGGACAGCTTCTTTCGGTGCAAGCCAGAGCAGAGCAGAAAATTCTTAAGGATGTTATTAGCGAAGGAATCGTTATCGACAGCGAGCAGACTATTGATGCATTAAAAAAACTAAAGTCATCTATCAAACGATCGGGCAAAGCTACACTTTGCTTATCTCCAAGTACTGTTCATACGCGATTGTTGCGTATTCCAAGATTAAGATCTGGGAGACTTACTTCGGCTCTTCGTAAAGAGATAGAGTCTGTGCTTCCTGGAGAGATGAATGATATGCATATTCTTATCACTCCTGTTCGTCGAGATAATAGAGGGACACGTATCGCTGTAACGGCAGTACGAAAAGATGTTATTTCCTCTTATAGAAATCTATTAAAAGCGTCGAAGCTTTCTATGGGCAGAGTAACAACGACTGCGCTTGCACTTGGCGATATGTTGAAACACACCAATGCGTTTGTATTAGTAAATATCGAAGATGCTGAACCGAGTGTTGTTGTGTTCTATGGAGGGCAACCGGTTGATGAACACGTGCTTTCTTCTGCTGCACCGCAAACAATATTGTCTACAGTACGCGCTCTTATTGCAGAATACAGAGAAGATGATATGCATATTCAACACGTCGCTGTGCATGGTTCTAAAGAAGCATTCGCTAAGATAGAACAGGGATTTATCCCAAAAAAGAATGCTGAGGAGAAGAGAGAAGAAATGGAAGGCGCAGTAACTGTAGAGCATGTACTTCCAGGTTTAAAAAAGGATGATTTGGTGTGGGGAGGTCTCATCGCTTCATCACTCGGAAAAGGCTTAGATATACGAAAGAGCGCATCTTCTTTATCATTTAAGCAATGCGTTCTCTTTGGATTTTCTACAGTTGTAGCATCATATTTCCTTTGGAGGATTGTTCAGATACAGCTTGTGAGTTTTTCATAAGAAATACGGCCACTTTTCTCATTGTTTGAAGTTCTAAGTGGTACTCTGTTGCTCTATGAGCAATCAAAATACTCTCGGTGAAAACCTCGCAGCAATGTTAAAAGGCGGCGTTATTATGGATGTAGTAAATGCGAAACAAGCACGTATTGCTGAGAATGCAGGTGCCTGCGCTGTTATGGCTTTAGAGAGAGTGCCGTCTGATATACGCAGAGATGGGGGAGTAGCGCGCATGAGTAATCCAAAGCTGATTAAAGAAATCGCTGAGGCGGTAAGCATTCCTGTAATGGCAAAGGTTCGCATAGGGCATACAGCAGAGGCACGGGTACTTGAGGCTCTTAACGTCGATTTTATCGATGAGAGTGAAGTACTTACTCCTGCAGATCCGTTTGATCACATTGCTAAGTCTGATTTTAAGATTCCTTTTGTCTGTGGAGCGACGAATTTAGGGGAAGGACTGCGAAGAATTGATGAAGGTGCTGCGATGATTCGTACCAAAGGAGAGGCAGGAACAGGAAACGTTGTTGAGGCAGTGCGACACTTGAAGATGATCAAAAAACAGATCGCAGATCTTAAAAGTGCATCTAAAACAGACAGAAGTGTGTTCGCAGAGACAGAACGTATTCCTGTAGAGCTACTCGATCGCGTACTAGAAATAGGGAGACTGCCTGTTGTAACATTTGTTGCTGGTGGGATTGCTACTCCTGCAGACGCTGCTCTTATGATGTCCCTTGGTGCAGAAGGAGTGTTTGTTGGTTCTGGCATCTTTAAATCTGAGGATCCAGCGAAAACTGCAGAAGCTATTGTGCAGGCAACAGTACACTTCGAGGATGCAGCACTGGTTGCTAAAGTATCTGAAGGACTTGGAGACGCAATGAGCGGACAGAATATTGAAGAGTTAGAAACTACTCTCGCAAGCAGAGGATGGTAGTTGGAGTACTTGCCCTGCAAGGCGACTTTGCAGAGCATATCAATATATTGCATCAGCTTGATGTGGATTCTTTGGAAGTACGAACAATCGATCAGTTAGAACAATGTGATGCGCTTATTATCCCTGGAGGAGAGAGCACAGTGATGTGGAAATTACTTACAGAGACTGGAATCGATCAAGTAATAATCAAAAAAGCACGTGAGGGAATGCCTATTCTTGGTACATGCGCCGGTGCAATTGTTCTTTCTGATTCTCATTTGAACTTGATAGATATAACAGTAGAACGCAATGCATACGGATCTCAGTTGCAAAGCTTCACTGATCGGATATCAATAGAAAATATTGGAGAGATAGAAGCCATATTTATTCGAGCTCCTCTTATCACGAGAGCGGGAGACGATGTATCAATTTTGGCTCACCATAAAGAAAATCCTGTGTTCGTACACAAGGGAGATATACTCGTGGCGACCTTTCACCCAGAGCTTCAGGAATCTTGCTGTATCCATAAGTATTTTCTAAGTGAAGTAGCGTGCTGTAGTATTGAGGCGTGAGTCGAATCTTTCAACTTGTAGGCTTGATACTCTTTTTGTTACCTGCTGCAACTATTGCACAGAGTATAGATACCACTCCTCATAGACAGATTGGTATTTATCTAAATGCATCTAATGCAGGAGATGAGGAGTTTGTATATGGAGTGATAGATCGCCTTCCAGATCGTGGTATTCCTGCACTGGTATTCGATGTAAAAGATCACTACGTCTATTTTGATAGTCAGTCTGGGTTGGCGAACGAAGCTAATCTTGTTGTTCCACTTATCGAACTCCCTGAGCTTGTTGCGCGGGCACATGCAAAAGGTATCTACACCATTGCACGGTACGTTGCCGTCAAAGACAAGTATCTCGGTCGCCGATTTCCAGAGACACGAATGTCACACCCTATATCTGGAGAGTCGTTGCAGACTGATTGGGTGCATCCATCGCACGAGACGGTGCTGCAGTACAACCGTGAACTCATAGGGGAGATCGCGCGTGCAGGTGTCGATGAGATCAACTTAGATTACATTCGCTAT
>Ga0209047_1000300_pt1 | contig 47999 bp, 26 predicted proteins | sample SaaInlV_165m_DNA_3_FD_184681 | JGI IMG/M metagenome (GOLD analysis project Ga0209047, IMG submission 184681) | Marine microbial communities from expanding oxygen minimum zones in the Saanich Inlet - Saanich Inlet SI037_S3LV_120m_DNA (SPAdes)... | ecosystem: Environmental > Aquatic > Marine >...
CCAGCCGATACTAAAAATTTAAATTATGAAGTTGAGTTGGTGATTGCGGTTGGCGAAAATATGTCCATTTTCGGATTTGGTGTTGGCGTGGATCTCACAAGACGGGATTTGCAAACGAAAGCAAAAAACGAAGGAAAACCCTGGTTCAGGAGTAAATGTTTTGCGGGGAGCGCACCTGTTTCTGAAATCATTCCTATTGGTGATCGGACTGATTTTTCTGGTTTCAATTTGACTTTGACTGTGAATGGAAAAGTTAAACAAATGGGATCCTGTAATGATATGATCTGGAATCCGGGGGAAATCATGTGCGAATTGGCAGGAGAAGTGCCTTTGCAGGCAGGGGACTTAATCTTTACCGGCACACCGGAAGGAGTTGGCAAACTGGAGAAAGGGGATGATGTTGTCATTTCTATTCCGGAATTGGTTGAACTTTCCTTTAAAATTTGTTGAATTCATGACAACCATTTAATCTATTCTTTGTCTAATCAATCAATGCGGCACTATATATTTTCATTGTTTCTTATTTCATTCTGTTTTTCCCAGAATCTTCAAATCAGAGTTGTGGGGAAAATGAAAATGGATGTTCCTGTATTAGGACCTTTTATAGTGACATTTGACCAAACCGTTGCACCCGGTTTTTTAAAAGCGGAAGAAAAAATCGAAGCAAAACGATTCTATGCTCGTTGGCTCATGAATGGTGAGACCGGGGAGATAATGATTAATGGCACAGAAAAAATTCTAAAATATGACAAGGATGAAGAAGAGTACTGGCTTCAATCTCCTGAAGATTATTTTAAGGAACCAGATACCAGTTCAGATGATACAAAGTCGGTTTCTTTTTCATTTTCCTCCGATGATGAGGATGATGAGAATGATGCACCGCCGAAGTTTACTAGAATCGGTGGGAAAGAAATTGAATTGGTTCATGGCTTCAGGACGAAAAAATGGATTACGACTATTTCTTTCTCTGAAAAAAAGATGGTTTTTGAAGAATGGTTTGTGGACAAATTACCTTTAATGAATCTTTCAGATTCTTTAGAAACCGTTATTAAGACAAAATTTAATCCAGATGGGGAATTGGTTACCGTGGAGCATACAGAGTTTTCATCCAATTTGATTATACAAGAGATGGATTCCTTAACAACTTTGGAACCAATAGAAGGACATGCTGTAAAAATAAACTTCCTTGTTTACGAAGAAAGTGATGATCCAAAATTTACCGTAGGATTTGAAATTTTGGAATTGTATGCGGAACCGGTGGATACAGGTTATTTCGTCATCCCGGAAATCTATGAACGGATTGAGAACGATTAATTTGTAACTCTGAGTTTGACGAGATGAAACTGGGAAAGAAATGTAAATTCTTAAACCTGGACTAGATTAAAGAATATATAATAAATCGACGCCCAATCGTCCTCCAGCGAATTAAAATAGAATAGACTACGTGAGTCTCATAACCCGATGGGTGGGTAATTAGTTTAATCATTTGCATATAAGTTTTAAGTAATACTTAAAGTACTTTGTATTATACTTAATAATAAGTATGTTCCACCTTAATAATAAACTAAGTTATCGAATCTATAATATGCCTATCACAATTCATCTAGATGCTATGTTAGTGAAAAGAAAGATTTCGCTCACTGAGCTATCAAAAGCCGTCGGACTTTCATTGACAAATTTATCTATGTTAAAAAATGGAAATGTGAGAGGCGTTAGGTTCGAAACACTGGAAAAGATCTGTATTGTTCTGGACTGTCAGCCTGGAGATTTACTTGAATGTCAGCCCTATACAGATGAAAAAAATGACAAGAATAGAAAAGACATATTCGAAATAATAAGTAAAAATCTTATGAAATTGAAAAATACGGAGATTTAAGATGTTAGAGACTTTATTAAATGGTGGACCCTTTATGATGGTATTACTCATCATAGTAGGTAGTATCATTTTTATTTCAGTAAAAAATATTAAAGAACCCTATAATACTAATGGTATTGTGTTACTGGGTATCTTTAGTGCTTTGGTAGGTATCTCAGCCACATATCTTGGAGTCAATGCTGCATTTAGTGCAGTACCAGAGATTAGCAATATTTCGCCACAGATTTTAATTAATGGTTTAAAGACATCATTAATTACATCATTTACAGGAGGAATTATTATGCTTATTTCAACAGCGCTATGGTATTTCTTTATAAAACGGCACAATCTACTTGTTGTATAATTCGACGCCTATTCGTCTTGCAGCCAATTTAAAATAGAAATCAGCATTTTCATTTTGCACGAATCAACTAAATTATTTTTCAAGGATTATGAATAATAAAATGAATAGAAAAAAACCGGAATTACTAATTTTATTAAAAACACACTGGTTGTGGATATGGTTCTGGCGTGTAACCCTGGTTGTTTCTCTCTCCTACGCTTGGTATTGTTTCTACGTCCCATCCAACAGAATCGTTTGGGCTGACAACTACACTTCGGCTCAACATCAATCTGTCCAATCTGACAAGCCCATCATCCTCTTCTTCACCGGCAAGTGGTGCGTTCCCTGTAAGATTATGAAGCGCCAGGTCTGGGCGGATGATCAAGTGATGAACATTGTCAATGCAGCGTTCATCCCAGTGACGATTGACGTGGATGACCCCGACAACGCTGCCGTATTGGTTCGCTACAACGTTGGCGGCACACCAATCACGATCATTACCGATTCAAACGGAAATGCTTTGCAATGGCGAGTAGGGGGGATCGGCAAATCTGAATTCCTGGATTTATTAGGGCAATCGTGAGTTTAGTTGGACTATCTAACCAGCCGTTGCAGACAGACCTTCACCCGCTGCGCGGGCTCCGGCTTATCGAAGGAAGTAAGTACTATAGAGTTTTCGTTAACGGTGAAAAAGAAGAAATGTAGTTAACCATCAAGCTCCACTCTCGTTTATGATTATAGTGGGCAACATAGATTCCGATACTACTATTATGAAGCGTCTCTGGCTCGAATAAAAGAATTCAAAATAGTTAAATCAAAATCGCACTGCCCTGAGATAGTTTGACTAAAAAATGAAACAGACAAAATGAATATTTAATATTTAGAATGAATCTGCTAAAAAAAATATACAGTGATTATTTCCGTCTACCGCAAAATATTCATTTTCTAATTTTATTAGAAATATCACTAAGTCTCATCCATGTTGCTTTTATTCTTGTTCTGAATATTCTTTTACGGAAGCAAGGTTTTAGCGATCCAGAGATTGCGTCTTTCAATTCACTTCGTTTTATTAGTGCGCTTGCCTTTGCATTGCCATTAGGGATCTACATTCGAGGAAAAAGATTAAAACCTTTTTTTATAATGGCTTCATTGATTGTACCACTTACAAGTGGGCTAATAATTGAGTCTGTCTATCATGAGATCACTCCTCTCATACAGCTATCTTTTTTATTGTGGGGTTTTGGGATGATGTTGATGAGAGTCTGTGCTCTCCCATTTATTATTCGAAATACAACTCCTGATAACAGTACTGAGGCACTTTCTTTGAGTGCTGCAACCTGGTCAATGGCAACGGTTTTTTCAGGAATAATTATCAGTGGCTTGGATCGATTAGGATATTTTAATATTGGAGTCTGGACACTAGAGTTTAATGAAAGAAGCACCCTCTGGATTATTACAGTACTGGGGTTCAGTGGTCTATTCTTTGCTTTGAAAATCAAAGAAAATGAGCCTGATAGTTCGTCAAGGAAGGGGAAACTATTTTCTATAAGGAATTCCTATGACTGGAATCTGATCTTTAAGGCAATCTCACCCTTAATATTGATATCCATAGGTGCTGGGCTTACGATACCATTTGTAAACCTTTTCTTTAATTCAGTATTTGGTCTGACATCGAGCCAGTTTAGTATTTTAGGAAGTTTTACAGCTTTATTAGTATTTATTTTTTCATTAATGGTTCCGTCCTTACGGAAAAGATATGGCTACTGGATGACCATAGTTATCGTACAGGCCCTATCAATATGCTGTCTTGTTACAATGGCGATGATGGAGCTTTATGTTGGTTACTCTTTTGCAATGGGTGTAGCTATAGCAGCCTATGTCCTTCGTCAGCCGCTTATGCATATGGCGCATCCTGCTTCAAATGAATTAATGATGAATTATGTTGGTGAAAAGAATCAGGAGTTGATCAGTGCTTTGAGTTCAAGTCTCTGGAGCGCTTCATGGTTTGTAAGTGCAAAAGTGTTTGAATGGCTTAGATTATTAAAGTATGACTATTATGAGATATTTCTTATAACTGCGGTACTTTATTCGATAGGTGTGCTGGCATATGTATTTTTGATACGTGAATATGAGTCCAGAGAAAATAATAGGTCCGGGGAGCTGCTGCCTTTGACCGATGATATCACAATGGATTAATATGGAAACATCTATTTCCTAAATAGATATGAAGAGATTTGATTTTAAAAAACTAAATCATCTTTCTTAATAGATAGGATTTAATTGAGAGTTCTGCCCTTAGCGGGGTTTTTTGTTTCTAGAATGATAGGTAGATTTGAAACCTTGATTAATAAATAATCTGCATTTTAAAAGTATAAAATATGAGACAATCATTAGAATAAAAAAATAGTATTGATAAAAAACAAAATCATTACAAAGGAAAAAAATGGAATTAACTATCCAAAATATCTCAAAAACTTACCCAAATGGCGTTGAAGCGTTAAAAAATGTCAGTTTAAAAATCGGTAACGGAATGTTCGGGCTTTTGGGTCCTAATGGTGCTGGTAAATCCACACTTATGAGAACCATTGCTGCTTTGCAAGATAGCGATGAAGGAACCATCACAGTTGGTGATATTGATGTATCAAAAGACAAACAATCATTGCGAGAAATTCTAGGTTATTTGCCCCAGGAATTTGGTGTATACCCTAAAATATCGGCAAATGATCTTCTGGACCATTTGGCTGTTATGAAGGGAATCACAGATACGAAACAACGCAAGGAAGTGGTAGAATCCTTACTCCATCAAACGAACCTGTGGGAAGCAAAAGATCAAAAACTGGGCACTTATTCTGGTGGAATGAAACAGCGTTTTGGGATAGCTCAGGCACTCATTGGTGATCCAAAATTGATCATTGTGGATGAACCGACTGCAGGACTGGATCCTATGGAGCGAAACCGGTTCCATAACCTTTTGAGTGAGATTGGCGAAAATGTGATTGTGATCTTATCTACACATATTGTAGATGATGTAAGTGATCTTTGTAATAATATGGCCATTATCCTAAATGGGGAAGTCCATTTGGTTGGCGAGCCAATCCAATTGATTAAAACACTAGACCAAAAAGTATGGAAAGGGCTTATTGAAAAATCAGACTTAGTGGAAATTGAAAAAGAAAATGATGTGATTTCTTCTCGCCTTTATCTAGGGAAAGTCCAGGTTAGAATATTTAGTGAATCACCTATGCAAAATGGGTTTGAGTCTGTAAATCCGGAGATTGAAGATTTGTATTTTGCTACAATCAATGGTTTATCAATTGGTGGATCTGAATAGTATGTGGAAATATATTTTAAATTTTGAACTCAAATTAGGATTTAAGAAAACATCCGTTCTAGTTTATTTTGTCGTCTTTTTTGGATTGGCATTTTTGATTGTAAATATTTTAGGCGGAACCTTTACCGGTGCCCGAATTATTGTAGGAAATGCCAATAATAATTTGAATGCGCCAGTTGTCATTGCAATGCTTCAAAATATTTTCTGCATTATTGGTGTATTAATTTTTGCAGCCATGTTTGGGAATGCAGGGTATCGCGATTTCGAATTCAATACTCATCCATTATTTTTTACAAAACCCATAAAACCATTCGATTATTATATTGGCAGATTTACCGGTGCATTTGTTGTAAGTATATTTATTCAAGCTGGATTTACATTGGGAATGCTTTTTGGATTTCTAATGCCCTATTTGGATCAGGATGCCATAGGTCCGTTTAGTTTATACGCGTATCTCCATCCATTTATGATATTGGTCATTCCCAATATTTTTATGGTGGGTGCTTTACTTTTTATGTTGGCTGTTCTCACTCGTCGAATGCTACCGACTTATCTGGCATCGGTTGTTCTTCTGTTTGGATATCTCACAGCTGGAAATCTGGTATCCGATATAGAAACACGTTGGATTGCGGCTTTAATGGATCCTTTTGGTGGAGAAGCTGTCAGTTTAGCTGTTAGATACTGGACGCCTGTGGAACAGAATTCAAATTTTATCCCTGTAAGCAAGTGGCTTTTATTCAACAGGCTAATTTGGCTCGGAGCCGGTGGTGTATTCATGGGCATCGGTTTGTGGAAATTTGATTTTAAACATTCCGAGCCCGGAAAGTCTAAACGTAAAAAAGATGAAAAAACTGAGACTACTGACAAACCAGTAATCGGTAGCGGATTTATTCATGCATTACCCGTTTTTAATTCAGCGACACTTTGGCTGCAGTTTAAGACCCAGATTTTTATCGAAATGAAACGGGCATACCGCGATCCCTATTTCATAGCCATCGCCGGTACAGCAGCAGGATTTCTGCTGATGAACCAGCAAGCCATTGGCAATATGTATGGTGTTGATACACTTCCTATAACACATATGGTTTTACAAGTATTGAGTGGGTCTTTTGCATTATTTATGTTAATTCTGATTACGTTTTATGCTGGGCAAATCGTCTGGCGAGAACGTGAACTAAAGGCGGACCAGATCATGGATTCCCTGCCAATCCCGAACTGGATTCCCATGGTTTCAAAATTGATCACCTTGATCTTAATTCCTGGTATCATGCTACCAGTACTTATGTTGATTGGGATTGCAGTTCAAACCTGGCGCGGGTTTTATGATTATGAAATTCATCTGTATCTCAAGCAACTTCTCCTCTTGGATTGGAGCGATTATGCACTATTGTGTGTTTTAGCTTTTTCAATCCAAACGGTGGTAAACCATAAATATTTAGGCCATTTCATTTTGATCCTCTATTTCCTATTTGGAATGTTTTCAGGGCAATTTGGGTTGGATCATACCTTATATCATTTTGGTTCAGGTTCCGATGCACGATATTCTGATATGAATGGCTTTGAGCCCTATGTCTGGAGGCTTATCTGGTACAAACTTTATTGGGGATCATTTGCCGTATTGTTGGCTTTTTCCAGTAATTTATTTTGGAATCGGGGACTGACGGGTGATTTTAAATCACGATTGAAAACTGCTAAATACAGACTCACCCCGAAAATGAAAAATGGAATAATCACATTTGGACTTGTTTTCATTGGCTTGGGCAGTTTCATATTTTATAACACGAATATTTTGAATGAATATCACCGCTCGAATTATTGGGAAAAACGGTCTGCAGACTACGAGAAGACCTATAAAAAGTTCAAAGGTGTTCCACAGCCAAAAATTACCGGTGTGAGCGGGGAAGTTCACTTATTTCCCAAAGAAGCACGGGTTGAATTTTCCGGTGTATATCAAATGAAAAATAAAACGGATTCAGTGATTGACACAATCCATACAAATTTTAATCGGCAAGCGCCCTATTCATCTTTTGCATGGTCACGACCAACTGAAACTGTTTTTACGGATTCCAGTTATGGTTGGGATATGTTCGTTTTTGATCCTCCTATTCAACCAGAAGATGAATTTTTCCTGGAATTTTCAGGAGAAAGAAAGCGAACCGGTTTTTCTAATGGTGGGGTTAATCGGACGGTGGTAGAAAACGGTACCATGATCTGGAGTGGCGATTTGTTTCCTGACTTTGGGTACAATCCTGGAAGAGAATTAAGCTCTAAGCGCACCCGGAAGAAATATGACTTATCCGAGACTCAAGACCCCATGCCTAAATATGATGATGTGGAAGGGAACAAACATGGTATTCTTGGTGATGATGCTGATTGGGTGGATTTTGATGTAATCATGAGCACTGACATGGATCAGATTGCTATGGCGCCCGGTTACATTCAAAAAGAATGGGAAGAAAGTGATCGTCGATTTTTTCATTATAAAATGGATCAGAAAATTCACAATCTCTTCGCTTTTGTATCTGCACGGTATGATGTAATAAAGGAAGAATGGAATGGGATTAATTTGGAAGTGTACCATCATTCAACTCATACGTACAACGTGGATAAACTTATGGAAGGGATGAAAAAATCTATAGAGTATTATAATGAGCTATATGGCCCATATCCGTATCGGCAATGCAGGATTTTGGAATTTCCCTACGGCAGCTATGCAGCATCCTTCCCCAACACAATTCCATTTTCTGAAAATATAGGTTTTGTCATGGATATAGATCCTGATGACCCGGAAGATTTGGATATGCCATTTTGGGTCACTGCTCACGAAATGGGACACCAATGGTGGCCGCACCAGGTTTCTGGTGGGAATGTTCAAGGATCAGGGTTCTTGAGTGAAGGATTGGCGGAGTATTCTGCAGTATCACTATTGGCAAAAGAGAAAGGGGAGAAACAACTCCGAAAATTTCTGAAATATGAACTGGATAAGTATCTTATAGGAAGGTATTCGGAACAGAAATTTGAGCCCACTATCGTTCAGACAGAAGGTCATCCCTACATCCATTATAACAAAGCAGGGCTTATGATGTACACTCTATCTGATTTCATTGGCAAGGATGTGTTCAATAGCGCTTTGGGAAGATTCATTGACAAGTTTCGCTATCAATCAAATCCTTACACCAACATTGGTGAATTTGTAAAAACAATTCGGGAAGATACGCCGGATGACTTGCAGTACCTCATTACCGATACGTTTGAAAAAATCACACTTTACGAGAATAAAGCGAAAAAAGCTTCAGCAGTTGAAAATGAAGATGGCACTTTTACAGTTACCATGGAAGTGGAAGCAAAGAAAGTGTACTCAGATAGTCTTGGAAATCAAATGGATGCTGAATTGAATGATTGGTTGGAAATTGGTATCTTAGGTGAAACTCTGGTTAATAATGACATGGAAGAAATTCCGATATATTTAGAAAAGGTTTTGATTACTGATTCTTTAACAACTTTTATAATTCAAGTGAATCAAAAACCAATTAAAGCAGGGATTGATCCTATGCACAAATTCGTAGATCGTGATTCGGAAGATAATCTTGTTAGGGTTGTTATTACGCATATTTCGGATTCCAATGAAACAATAATTGAAAATATTTCAAAAGAAAATTAAAAATGGATAATAAATGAATTTTAATTATTTGACCCCCTTTCTTTTTCCCATTATGTTTCGACTCCGCTCAACAACCGGTGAAAAAAGAGGTGGGAAACGTTTATTTCTAGCAACACTAATCATATTAGTTATTTCAGCTTGTTCGCCGACAATCCCAACTTTGGAATACAATCCAAAAGGTGATTATAATTTAGAGAAATACATTTATTCCGTCGATCTCAATATAGTGGAAAATGACCGTGTTCTTGTACACCTTCATTGTCCTGGGCTCAATCAGGAAACTGTTATATTTCATTTCCCGAAAACAATTCCCGGGACTTACAAAGAATTAGATTATGGCGAAATGATTGAAACTATTGAACCAAAAGATGGCAATGGTAATCTTCTGCCAGTAGAAAAAATTGGGAAAAATATATTCAAAATTACAAAAGCAAAAAATCTGACTTCAATTCACTACTGGATTGATGATACTTGGGATCATCCTAAAACTATGAGACGAATCTGGGCAATGGGCGGCACCAATATTGAAGAGAATGAAAATTTTGTCATTAATGCGTCAGGCTGGTTCGGCTTTTTTGATGGATTGGAGTTGGTTCCCGTTCAGGTTTCTTTAGACCAACCGGAAGGGATGAAATCTTTTTCTGCCTTACCTGTGGTAAATGAAATTGACAATACAATTGTTTTTTATGCTCGTGATTATCATCATTTGATTGATTGTCCCATCATGGTATCTGAACCGGATACAGCAACATTCATGGTGGCAAACACTAAAGTATTTGTGGAAGCCCATTTTAATGGGGAAGAAAAAGGAATTGCTGAAATAATAAAAAAAGAGATTCAACCCTCCATGGAAGCGGTGGCAACTTTTACCGATTCTCTTCCCGTGGATGAGTATCATTTTATCATGTATATTCGAGATGGACGGGATTTTATGAAAACCATGCAATCCAAAGAAGTGAACATTTTTTCAAAAGCAAAAACGGCTTTTCAAAATGTATCCCTATTCGGCATGGGCGCATTGGAACACGGGAATTCATCTTTTTACACTTTGACAGAATTTGGTGATTCGTCCTACACATCCATGATTAAACGAGTGGCGCTCCATGAATTCATGCACATTTTTACACCGCTCAATCTTCATAGTGAATTCATTGGTGAATTCGATTATGTGAATCCGAAAATGTCAAAACATCTTTGGCTCTATGAAGGTATCACAGAATATTTTGCAAATCTGATTTTAGTTAAATCTGGAATTATAACGCCCTTGGATTTCTTTGTTGGTAAAATGGGAGGAAAGATTCGACGTGCTGCAAAATATCCCGAAAAGAAAATTCCCTTTACGGAAATGAGTGAACGGGTTTTTGAGAAAAAATATGGTCGGCATTATCGACAAGTTTATCAACGTGGCGCACTCATGGGATTACTACTGGATATTGAGATTATTCGACTTACGAATGGTGAAAAGACCTTAAAGGATATTGTATTAGAATTATCATCCCGTTATGGACCAAATAAATCATTTAATGAAGAAACATTTTTTGATGAATTCACGATGTTAGTTCATCCAGAATTACGTCAATGGTTTGCTAATTATGTTGAAGGAACGGTTCCTTTAGATGTAAAAGGTGGACTCGCCCAAATTGGTGTTGAATATTCTATGAAGGGGAAGCACGATGTTCCAAAACAAATCTTGAGTGATTACGGTTCTAAAGAACATCGGATATCATTTGGAAAATTTAAAAAAATTAAAAAAGTTGGGAAGAAGGATCCAGTAGGATTCATGGTGGGAGATCAAATTGACACTGAAAAATTGAGAGAAGAATTTTATGATGAAAATGGGTTTCCTGTGGCAGAAGGAACTGAAGTAACTTTATTTGTAAAACGAAATAATGAAATGGTTGAACTCCCCTATTCAATGAAATATAAAGAACGGAAATACAGGCACAGGCTTCGAATTTTGAAAGATCCAACCTTAAAACAATCCGAATATTATTCCATTTGGTTAGGGCAGTAATAAGTAAATACGATACTTTTATACAGGGTGTTGATTGGTGTAAATTCGCCCTCACCTTATTACTATAAAACGACATATTTACGGGGGAAACGTACATGTCAAATTGGAATAAAAATCAATTCATCGAACATCTTCGGGATAGTTGTAGTCGTGAAGTTGCAAAGGTTGGTGTCTCCATAATCGATTTTACAGAGCAGCATGCTATTGAAATCTCTTGGGGTCGTGGAACAGACCATGGAACACTGACTTTCAGATGTCAATCTGATGTTGGTCCTTTACCGTTGTTTCACATGACGTCTACAGGACAGTTGAATCTGCAAATCAATTTCATGCGGAACAAAGAAATTCCGCCTATGGTTATGCGTGATATTATTTTAAAACTAGAATCCAATTTTCTCAGAGATTATGATATTCATGAATATCCCAGTGATGTTTTTGTACCCATGGATGAATTATTTCATACGGAAAACCAAGTTGAAAAATTCTTAAAAACGATGGAAGGTTGTACCTACAGATTGAAGCAGTAATTTTTTTACACAAATTGTCACTGAAGCCCTATTCAATTTTGAATGGGGCTTTTTTTATATAACTCACTCTTCAGTTTACAAAAAGCACTATATTTTATTGAGCGCTTCGAACTCCCTATTATAAATGAGGTTATTTTGATTGTGTGGTGTGATTGATGATTTTTTAACACATTAGGTTGAATCTATTCTTTTAAAAAAACTATAATATGAGATAACATTTGATATGTTGTGAGAGTTAAAAAGTAAGTAAATTTTCTCTAAGCACCGTTAATTAATCGATGAAAAAAATATTTCAAATTTTAATAAGTATTACCACTCTTTTTGCAACAGATCGATTCCAAGGTGAACTTCCTATTGGATTAACTGCCGAAGAACAAACGCGAATTCACGAAATTTATTCCATGGGACGACAAACTGATCCACCCCCGGGACCGGTTCGAAATATTTCTGAATTTGAACGAATGGAGGGTGTGATTATTCGATATCCTTTTGGAATCACTACAAGTTTAATCGCTGAAATGTCTGAAGATGTTATTATATATTGCCTTGTTTCATCAGGACAACAAAATTCAGCTAATTCTACTATGTCGAATGGCGGTGTGAACATGGAAAATGTTGAGTATATAACCGGATCAACAGATAGTTATTGGACGCGAGATTATGCACCCTGGTGGGTTGTAGATGGTAATCGTGATGTTTCCATTGTTGATTTTACTTACAATCGACCGCGTCCGAATGATAATCAAGCACCCTCGAAAATGTCTAACCATTTGAGTGTCCCATTTTTTGCTTCGGATATTGTACATGCCGGTGGAAATTATATGACGGATGGAATGGGCATTTCTGCTTCATCGGATCTTGTTTATTTGGAAAATAACATGCCGGAAGATGAAGTACATCTTCTCATGGAAAATTATTACGGTATTGAAATGTACCATGTGGTGGATGATCCCAATAATACCTATATAGATCATATCGATTGTTGGGGGAAATATTTGAGTCCCACAAAAGTATTGGTTCGCGAAGTTTCGTCTAGTCATGCCCAATATGACCAAATTGAAGCAACGGCTACTTATTTTGGAAATTCCACAAACGAGTGGGGAGAGCCATGGGACGTTTACAGAGTTTGGACGCCAAATAATCAACCTTATACTAATTCACTTATTTTGAATAATAAGGTATTGGTTCCCATTACCGGAAGTAGCTGGGATGATGAAGCCATTTCAGTATATGAAGAGGCCATGCCAGGTTATGAAGTTTTACCCTTTACCGGTTCTTGGGAATCCACAGATGCACTCCATTGCAGAACTAAAGGCGTTCCGGATTTACAGATGTTACAATTATTTCATAATCCGATAAATGATAGTACAGAAGCCGTTGATAATGGATATCCTGTCGAAATCATACTTGATGATTTAAGTGAAGCAGGATTGATTGAAGATTCAATTAAGGTTTTTTGGAAAACTCCGGAAATGACGAATTGGAATTCAGAACATCTATATGGTTCGGATGTTCCAGAAGAGGCTAACACGTGGTCGGGATGGATTTCAACTCAAGACGAGGGGACCATTCAATATTATATTCAATCTGCTGATTCATCAGGAAGAATTGAAAATAGCCCTTTAGCAGGGTGGCATGAATTTTATGCGTTGCCACCGAATACTTGTTTAGAATGGAATCTAGGCGATATGAATAATTCGGGTACTATAGATATTACAGATATTCTTTTGTTGGCTGATTTCATCATCTCAGGAGAATTCCCAGGCGCTTGTCCACAAACCGTAGCTGATATTAATGGTGATGAAAATTTGAATGTGATAGATGTAATTTATTTGGTGAATAATGTAATATATCCATGATGTTCCACATCACTTGCATATCTGAAATTATTGATTAACTTCTGACTAAGTTATTCTCTTTTACGGAGAGAAAATTATGTCAGAAAAACATCCAATATTATACGAGCCGACGACGGCAATTACCGATTATATCATTTTTATTTTAGGAATGATTTTTGGGTGGTTCACCATTCAAATTCCGGATTCTCAATTTCACCAACTTTGGGGTACTGCTTTTTTCTTCGTGGCCATGGGAGGTTTATTGGGAGGAACAATCCACGGGTTTGGTCCTAGATTAACGGAAGTCCAGCAAACCATTATTTGGCGTTCCACCCTTATTTTTATCGCAACAACTGGATTGCTTTTGGCCATGTCAGTTGCAATTATATTTGTGACAGGTAAAGGTGAGAATGCACTTTATTTAACTGCTGCTGTTCTTCTTATAATGTATTATATCCGAATGCGAGATCAGGATAGTTTTAGATCTGCTGTTACATTCTATTTACCATTAATGGGGATTTCTTTATTTGGATTTCTCGTTGCATTTTTTCATTATGGCCTTACTGGCGCATTGTCAGTCTCAATTGGATTGCTTGTGTGTTTAGCGGGGTCTGGCGTTCAGGTGATGAAAATATCTATTCATGAAAAGTTTAACCATAATGATTTATTCCATGTGATTCAAATGTTTGGAATGTTTTTAATGTATCGGGGCGGAATGGATATGCCACCGTTCTAATAATAATATTTTCCGTCAATGACAGCCAATTCCTAATCCTATTTCCTAATCCGCCAGCGGCGAACAAGTCTAAATTCTTAGTCCATTTAGAATATTGATTCGGTGATGCTTAAACAGTAATTTTTATTTTCTCTCACTTTTTTTAACCCCCATAAATCCCCCTCTAAAAGGTGGATATAATTTGTAAGAAAGTAAAAATTACATTTGACTAATACTCACATGAGTAATAATCTTAATCCTATTTCACTAACCGCGGACAAGTCCTAATCTGATTTCTTAATTTTATTTCTTATCCTTATTCAAATCTCCTCATAAATTCGCCCGCTATTTTTTAGGAGAAAAAGTGAAAATTGAACAAAATAAAGTCAATGAATATACGCGGGAACTCTCGATAGATATTTCATGGGACGAATTGGAATCGGAATTTGATTCCGCCATCAAAAAATTTAGTAAAAAAATAAAAATGCCGGGTTTTCGTTCGGGTAGAATTCCAAAAGATCGGCTTTTGAAGCAATTCCAGTCTAATATTGAAACTGAATTCATGGAAAATAATTTCCAAAAATTTTATCTCATGGCGATTCAACAAGAAAAAATGGTTCCAGTAAATCAAGCTGAAATCAGTGATGTTCATTTTCATATGAATGAGCATTTTTCTTTCAAAGCAAAATTTGAAGTTGAACCTAAAGCGACCTTACCTAAACTGAAGAAAAAAAGTTTGAAAGTGCAACGCTCAATTTATATTCATGATGAAAATGATATTGAAGATGCAATCACTCAGCTTAGAAAGGCTCATGCCACAATTGCCACGGTTGATGATGGTGCTGTTGAAGGGGATTACCTTATTTGCACACTCCAAAAGTTAGACGAGTCAGGTGTGCCCATCATTGGGAAAAAATATGAGAAACAATATCTTCGTGTTGGGAATGGATCATTTACTGATGATCAAAAAGATAAATTGATTGGACTCAAACCTGATGATGTTACGCGATTGACCCTTCCTGTTAAGCAAGATGGTGATAAAGCGGATTATGAATTAACGGTAACAAATATTGAACGAGAAATTCTCCCTGAAGTGGATGAGGATTTCTTGAAATTGGTCAATCCATCCTTAAACACCGTAGATGATTTAACTGCTGATGTTGAGAAAAAAATACAATCCAATTTTTTGGATCGGTCCAAAACCGCATTTGAACGTGATCTTTCAGATGCCTTAATTGATTTGGCAAACCCATCTTTTGCACCCTCCATGGTAGAAAATTATTTAACAAATATGGTGGAAGATGTTAAGAAGCAAAATGAGGGTGAACCTTTGGATGAAAGTAAAGTCCGAGAACATTATAAACCTGTTGCTGAACGAAATCTGAAATGGTATTCACTGCGAAAATTATTAATTGAATCGGAAGAACTCAGTGCCAGCAAAGATGATGTGGAAGTTGAAATAAATAAATTAGTTGAAAGGTCACCCCAATCTGAGAAAGAAATTCGAAAATTTTATAAGAAGCCAAGCAATCGCCAACGAGTGGAAGATGATTTTGTGGAAAAGAAAATCTTGGATTATTTAGAACAATTTGCTAAAGTTAAAGAGGTTGAAATACACACAAAAGACTTGAGGAAACAAGACCATGAACATTGATCAACAATCGCAAAACCAATTAGTACCTATTGTCGTAGAACAGACAGGAAGATCTGAACGAGCTTTTGATATTTATTCTCGTCTTCTTAAAGAACGAATTATTTTTTTAAGCACACCTATCGACGATTCAATCGCTTCGTTAATTATTGCTCAATTATTATTTCTTGAAGCGGAAGATTCTGACAAAGATATTCATCTTTACATTAACTCTCCTGGAGGGATTATCACCTCTGGTATGGGGATTTATGACACCATGCAATATATTAAACCTGATGTGGCCACAATTTGTATGGGGCAAGCTGCAAGTATGGGTGCATTTTTATTAGCAGGCGGCGCAAAAGGGAAACGGTCCGCGTTACCAAATTCTCGAATTATGATACATCAACCCATGGGTGGCGCAGAAGGACAAGCCGTCGATATAAAAATTCAAGCAGATGAAATTTTGCGGGTTAAGAAAATGATGAATACTATTTTGGCACAAAATACGGGCCAAACTGCTGATAAAATCGAAAAGGATACAGATCGGGATAATTTTTTAACATCAAAAGAAGCCAAAAAATATGGTCTTATTGATATTATATTAAATAAACGGAAATGAATAAGATTCAAAAAGGGAAAAATCCAAAACTCAATCTGGAGCCCGAGATAGAACAACCCCAAAATGGATTTAAGGTTACCTTACAAAAACCATCAAAAATTAAATCTAATTTGGATATTCATGTTATTGGACAGGACAATGCAAAAAAAGCCATTGCTGTGGCAGTCTATAACCATTATAAACGAATAATTCATCAAGCGTATCATTCAGATGTAGAATTGGATAAAAGTAATATTTTATTGATTGGTTCAACGGGAACTGGAAAAACACTCATTGCTCAAACATTGGCTCGATTTCTATCCGTTCCTTTCGCTATTGCGGATGCAACAACGCTTACTGAAGCTGGTTATGTTGGTGAAGATGTGGAAAATATTTTAGTTCGATTACTACAAATTTCAAACTATAATATTTCAGCGGCAGAAAAAGGGATTATTTATATCGATGAAATTGACAAAATTGGACGTAAAAGTGCTAGCGCATCCATCACACGGGATGTAAGTGGTGAAGGGGTTCAGCAAGCTCTACTTAAAATTTTGGAAGGCACTATTTCAAATGTTCCACCTAAAGGTGGCCGTAAACATCCAGAACAAAGCTTGATTTCTATTGATACAACAAATATTTTATTTATATGTGGCGGATCCTTTTCGGGTCTTGAGGATATTATTTCCAGTCGGACCGGGAAAAGCGAAATGGGTTTTGGAAAATTAAAGGAATCTAAACAGCAAGACGTAAATGCAATTTATTCAGATGTTCGACAAGAAGATTTAATTGCATATGGAATGATTCCGGAATTGGTGGGCCGCTTGCCAGTTGTTAGTACATTAGAAACTTTAAATGAAAATGATATGATGCGAGTTTTGAAAGAACCGAAAAATTCATTAGTGAAACAATATAAAAAATTATTTATGCTAGAAGGGGTTGAATTGGAATTCAGAGATACTGCACTCCAGGAAATTGTTCGATTGGCATTGGATCGGAAAGCTGGCGCTCGAGCTCTTCGATCTGTCATGGAAGAACACTTATTAGATATTATGTATTATCTTCCGGAAATGGAAGGCGTAGAACGGGTGATTATTACAAAAGAAACTATTACGAAAGGAAAAGAGCCCTTATATAAACAAAGCCAAAAACGTAAATCTGCTTAAATCTCACCAGCCTAAATCATAATCTTTCAAAGAATAATAGAACCTCGCAAAAACCACGGGATGCATAACACCTTTGAAAAGTTCATGCTTATTTCAATAAAGTGATTTTTTGGATCTCTCTTTTATTTCCTGATTTTAATTCAACAAAATAGAGTCCGGAAGGAATGTTTCTGGGATGCCAATCAATTTGATGGTTTCCCGGTTCGAGATTTTTGTGAATTAATGTTTCAATCAATCGTCCTGTTAAATCAAAAACTTGTAGTGATGTTTTATTCAAAGTTTCGACAGAATAATAAATGGTTGTTACGGGATTAAACGGATTCGGATAGATTTGGTTTATTGAAAATTCAATTGGAATTAACGGTTGGATTTCTGTACCCAGGCTATTATCGATTGTAACGATTCCACTGCCATTGATAAAGGGAACTCCTTGGTGTCCCCAGGCATCTATTAGGACCATCACATCTGTTGTGACTGAGATTTCCTGATTTAATTCAGCATCGGGGTTCACATAACAATTAACTCTAAATAATTGATGTGCACCCGTTACAAGATGGGAAGGCCAATTCGATAATCCAACAATTAAATCATTTCCTGTCATTGTTAAATCATAAGACCATGTTGAATCTAAATCGAGTGGCTCTATCATAGCTGTCCATTCCCCATTTTGATTCCAGTCTGTGAACGGTTCATCTGTGTCGTAAGATTCATTCCCATTTATATCATCAAAAGGTTCATCACTTGGGGTTAGAAGTTCAGGTGAATTATGTATTTGAAAAACTGCCATGGGAATGGGGACAGAATTGAAAAGTGATACTACAAAGGATGCATTACCTCCGGCATTTCCGGTGCCATCGCTAATACTAAAATATTGATCCATTGCATCAATATGATAATTAGCTTGATCAGAAATTGTCATTCCAATTTCAATCTCATCACTCGTAAATGCCAAACAATACTCAAACGAAACATCCACATCCGTTTCAACACCTGTATTATTAAAAAGAGTTAAATCAAGGATTGCCCCGGTTCCTGATTCAATGACGGGGTTATGCAATGTGACAGTATTCCCGTTAATCGCAACTGAATCAAAACTAGTTCGCTCTGTGGGTGTCACTTCAATAATCCATGTTACATTTGGCGAAAAATCGAGTTCAAACTCTAAGCCATTTATGGTCATGGTATTATTAAGACCAATAGAAAAATGACCTTCTCCATTTCCATATCCTTCACCGTCATAAATAAAAGCAGTTGCTAAAACAATTTCACCATAGGAAACATCAATTGACATGAATTCCCCCGGATCAGAAATATTATCGATTCGCGTCATGGAAGCAACACCGTAAAGACTGGTGGAATTGGGTGTGGTGGCGTGGCTGAATGCTCTATTATTAGTATTCCCAGGATAAACGTCTCCACCATCACTTTGGCCTCCATTTTCAAGGGCAAAAAACCCATCGGCTTGTTCGAGTCCAATACCATAATAAGGCTCATTTGAATTTGGCCCCCATCCTTGAGCAATATTATCATTAATATGCCAAATGGCTAAACCGGGTGTTGGCATTAAGGTATCAGATCCAATTTTTTGTCTATTTTCAATGAGCCAATATTCTTCAGGAACTTGTGGATGATTCACACGGAAAATATCATTATTTGAATAGGACTGTTGAATAGAAATATTATTTTGATCTTCGGTGATATTAATAATGTCCACCCAGCCCAATTGGTTTTTACACCACCCCACCATTGTGGCAGGATACCAAGGCGTGTTTCCGCTGGTTCCCCAAGCGCCACTTCCCATAAGGGCTAATTTTCCAGCACCCGTAGATGAATAATCCGTATCATATAAATCGGGTAATCCTAATGCATGGCCAAATTCGTGAGCCAATACACCAATAGCAACAATCGCGCCATTTTGGGTTTCGGGGTTCATTGTATAATTACTAATTGTAACACCGTCATAGATAACCGCTAAATTTCCAAGACTCCATTTGTGAGACCAAATATTAGAGTGATCTCCCATTTCTGCCCCTTCGCCTTGATGAAGCAAATTAAGTGCATCCACATATCCGTCATTATCATTGTCATAAAGTGACCAATCAAATCCCTGTGCTTCGATGGAGTCTACCATGGCCCGCACGAGTTCTCTTACATGTTGATATCCGTTCGGATTGCTATAAGCATAATAATCATGGTTGTTTGGTGCGGTGACCCAATTGGTTACTTCGGAGGCTGGAAGAAATTGTCCATAAGATATTTCTTGATAAAAATCACGAAAACTTCCTGTATTGTTATGATTCAAATGGGTGTAACCAGGTTGATTCATAATTAATTCAAAATCAGTTGAATCATATGTGGCAGCCGCATCTGGAAATTCTATCAAAATCAAAGGGACATGAAATGTATCCGTTCGCGTAGCTTGGAGATTTGGAATGGGAGCGCTATCAATTAAAATTCTTTTTTCCGGGCGGATTCCTTTTGAAAAAGGAGATGTCATTAGATTCGGTTCTGGATCGATACCGACTCTGATTGAGGATGGAATGAGTTGAAAACCAGCATTGCCACTTGCATAAACCCACCAGTTTTCTTGGTTTTGGGTGATAGTCCATTTATTGTATTCGTGCCATCCTTGTAGATGGTTTCCACGATTAAATATTTTTATTTCGAGTCCATTTGGTTGAAAAACTGAAAAATGAGTGGGGATAGCTAAGTCAGCTTTCCCTATTGAAATAATAAAAATGAGTAAAAAATTTAAGTGTTTCGTTTTAATCATAACCTTTTAATTTTAGTGAACAAAAAAGTAACGATTTATTCCCATGATTTACTTAAATTGATTGCTTCAATTCTATTCGGAACACGTTAATAAATACATGAAAAAACAAATTCCCCTTTACCTATTAGTCTTGAGCCTATTTCATTGGGCTTGTGAAAAAGATGAACCTATTACGAATGATGATTCTGTAAATACATTAAGCGAAGATCTCTCTGGCGCTCAGGGAGATATCACAGATTACTTTTACAATTTCGAAAATGAGATTGAAGCAGAATTTTTTCGATTTGACCCAAACCTTATGGTTTCTTATGAATCGTACACCGACTATTATGAAGCCACGGGCCGTACACCAACCATCATGGATTATCGCTCTTACCAAAATCATTTGATTTCTATGACGCCCGCCGATGAAGCTGAATATACGGTGAGACATTATATTGATTCTTTATCTGTACAAGACTCTATCGTTCCAGATTCCGTTATTATGAGATCAACACCATTCAAAAATTTGGAATCACTTTATTGGAATCTAGAAGCTGAACCATCTCTGCAACGTTATAAATTGATTAATTCAGACTGGGTATTGGAAGATACAACACTATTCTATTCTGATACATTTGATATCAGTGCATATTGGGCTGTTGTAGATACCCCCTTCATTGATGAAGGATTACTATTTGTTGATTCGGCCCAGTGGTATGATACTAATTATGTATTTATGGCTGATGAACAAATTCGATTCATCAATAATTTTGAATTCACTAAACGGCAATTAAGTTCTGATTCATTGGTTTTTAGAGTCAATACAGATTGTAATGATAATGGTGAATGGGATTCGGGTGAAACGCCAGGCCCTGATTACAACGATGATGGCGTTTACGAACTCCTATATGAATATGATGATAACAATAGTAATGGTGTTTATGACGCTGGCGATGACATTATAGAAGATTACGACGGAGATGGTGTTTATTCAGTCGCTTACGAATTTGAAGATGTGGGTAACGGAATATGGGATCCTGCTGAACCTTATTTTGATATTGATGCGGATGGCATCCATAGTAACGATGAACCCTATCAAGACAGGAATTGTAATGGAATCTGGAACGATGCAGAGGTGCGGGTTTCCAGTGAATCTGAATGTATTGGAATTGGGACCTATTCAACCGATGCGGATGGCGGGTTTTGTGACCAAGGCAATAAAATATACGATGAAACAGAAGCGTACACGTCTAAAGATACAGACGGAGATGGAACCAGTGAAAAGCTCCTGTATATTATTGGAGATAAACCCAACAATTTGATTGTTGATTATACAGATTCAGATAATCCCGCGGTTTTATTGGACATCGGGTTAGGAGATGATATAACAGATCGATGGGGAAATGAATACACAAATTTAATTGAAACCATTACATTTAATGATTTGAAGCAACAATATAAAGATGACGTTGATTCTTTGGTTACACTTTATACCAAAGAGAAAATTGGTCATATTACAACGCCGAATGTACTTCCCGGTGATTATTACATTACAAAATCTAATTGGTCAAAAACATCCGGAAGTAAAACAGATTATTATTATAATTATCATATTTTCCATGAACCGGATCACTTAAATCAAGTGGACTATCCTTCTTTTTTCCTTCCGTTGGGATTCTACTATAATCCTAAAGATCTCCGGGATGGGTTTTGGCATGGGAATGAAATGGAAAGTAATATTCTTTATTATACATCGAATGGATCAATCCGAGATGGGGAACAAGTGGACACATCGTATTTTGATACAACGGGTATTGGCGTTTATTATATCGAAAAAAATTATAATGTGGAATCTTCATCTGTTACTGTTCCTGCAGCAATGAAAACTTATTCAGATAACGGGGATGGCTCTTATATTTGTATTGGGAATAGTGAAAATGTTATGGATCCGTTAGAATGTCCAGCTGTCGACACAACTTTTACAAATTGTTTTAAGGTGACACAAATTTTAACAATGACAATGGTTGGGAGTGGTGTTGAATTTGGTCAAAAAACTGAATCATGGCTTGGGTATAAAAAAGGACTTTTGAAAAGTGAAATTCATATTAGATGGACAGAGCATCCTTATGATGAAAATTATACTCAGAATGGTACTCCAGATGAAAATAATGAAGCTTGGGTTTCATTAAACCGATTGGAACTAAAATCTATGGAAGTAACAGAATCTGGTGGTGTATTTAAAAAGTTAACCCAACCCGTTCAAATGGTTGAGTTACGTGATCTTGGAGATCACCCAGATTTTAATTTTGAACCTTATAGAAAAACAGCCCAAATTGGGATTCAGACTTTGGATCTTAGAGAATTGAGTGAATGATGAAATTTAAAAATATAATTATAATATTATTTTTGGTCACGATGGTTTTTGCCGGTACGGATGGTACAATCCGTGGAAAAGTAACGGATGTGGACGGTGTTGCTATGCCAGGTGCCAATATTGTGATTCCTGAGTTGGGCGTGGGTGCAGCTACGGATATGAATGGAAATTATATCATTCTAAACATACAAGTCGGACATTATGACGTTTCTGCCCAAATGATGGGCTATGCAAAAATGACCATGAAAGATGTTCAAGTTTTGATGGATCAAACGATTTGGCTGAATTTTAAAATGAAAGAAGAAGTTGTTGAAGGTGAAGAAGTTGTGGTCTTGGGTACTCGTCCTTTAGTGGAAAAGGGGAAAACTTCCAAAAAAATAACCGTTGATAAGGAAGCTATTCAATCATTGCCAATTCGTGATTTATCTGAACTATATACACTCCAATCTGGTGTGGTTAAAGTTGTCAGTCGGAATAAGTCTGTTCCAGATCATGAAGAACGTGGGTTGGAAGAAATTCATGTTCGGGGTGGACGCTCTGGTCAAGTAGCTTATATGATGGATGGAATGTATCTAAGGAATCCAATATTTGGTTCAATTGGTTCTGGGACACGATTGAATTTATTTGCTGTAAAAGAATTTGATTGGCAACCTGGTGGATTTAATGCAGAATATGGCGATGCTCAATCTGCTGTATCGAATTGGCATACCAATGCCGGTGGCAAAAAAATAACATACAATTTTAAGTACGAAACCAGTAAAGTGGGTGCCTTTATCAATTCTGCTTTGGGGAAAACAGAACCCAATGAAAATTTTGATCTTATTCGAGGCTATGACGATTATAATATAGGGTTAGGTGGACCAATTCTAGGTATCCCAAAATTGTCTTTTTGGATTTCTGGACAGTATTCTGAGGATGATAATTTCAGTATTTATGAATTTGATGATAAAGTTTTTACCTTAACAGATTCTGGGGATTACTATTATAGAACGGATGCTGAATTAATTGCGAATTTGGAAAATATTGAGAATAATAAAAAAGCACTCGTTTACCCATGGGATAGTGAAAAAGGTTTTCGCGGATTTGGATTTAATAAAACATGGGATGTCTTCTCAAAGCTAACATATAAATTTACAAATAAGTTGCGCTTTCATGCTGCCTATTGGCAGGTGGGAAATCATCGCCAATCTTTTAATCCGCGATATTTGTATTGGGACAAAGGACAAAACGAACTTTTCCGAGACACTTACAGATATAATTTTGAATTAAATCATTCCTTGACTCAACGAACTTTTTACAGCATCCGAACCTCGAGATTTATTCAAGACCAGTTTCAAGGTGTCCGTTGGCGCGATAATGACGAAGATGGGTATCCGAATTGGTTTGAGTGGAGACATCCTGCAGGGTATAAAGATATTTCTGATCCGGGAAATCCACATGTCGTTCCTTTTACCATTGGTGAAGATGGAGATACAATTCGATATACCAATGTTGATGATCGCAGTGGTTGGTATCACGGTGCAGAGCCAGGATTGTATAGTTGGGAATTGGCAGAAGACTTTCACGATCTGAATGGGAATGGTGTTTGGGATGCGGGTGAAACGTTCACAGATGAAAATAATAACAGTATTTGGGACGGACCCGATAAAACTAAAGGTTTGATGCACCGAAATGGTGACTATTGGTTAGAGCCAGAAATGTATGAAGATTATGAACCTTTCTATGATTATCAATCTATTGAATTAAGGTGGCAAAATGTCCCAGGTGGTGGAGGGATACCTTTTAATAATGGCAATTTTCCAGGCATGCCAAACCCCTATTATTATATGCCGAATTATCGTGAAGGTGGTGTAGCATGGGACGAAAGCAGAACCTTTGGTGGACACGACAATTTTTATGCTGACTCACGTGCAACGACAGACGAAATACGGTTTGACCTTACATCTCAGATCACAGATAAATGGAAAGTGAGAACCGGAATTGACTATAAGTATCATAAGCTTAATTTTTATCAAGTGAAATATCCATGGTTGGGTGCGGGTGCATTTATTCAAACATTTGCAGAATATTGGGAAGACACGGGCCCAGACGGAATATCTCTAGGTGACGAAGGTTATACAGAAGCGGATGAGGGTGAGAATAACGGTCGTTGGGACAAAGGTGAGGAATTCACAGATGCCAATAGCAATGGGCAATGGGATGAATACCGAGAACCTGAAGAATTCTCCGCTTATGTTCAAAATGTTTTTGAAGTGCCTTGGATGGTTATCAATTACGGAATTCGAATTGATATGGTGAACTATAATACTCAAATCTGGGGTGTACCCAAACCATTACAGGATTCATTAGGTATTTATAGTCCTGGGAATCCTTGGTTTTACTCCGATACAAGTGATAATGGTCAATGGGACGAAGGTGAAGAATATTCTGATATTGCCGGTTTGCCAAGACAAAAAGTTTTTCTTGAACCATCTAGTTGGTTTTATAAAATTAGTCCACGGATCGGGTTTAGTCACGTTATAACAGACAAATCCACATTCACTTTTAATTATGGATTATATTATCAAACTCCGATTTACCAGAATATTTATTTAAATACAAACCGCTTAGAAGATCCTGAAGCGTTATTTGAAGAAGGCGAAGGGACAGTTGGAAATGCTACAATGGGTGCGGAAAGAACTCAGGCTTATGCTGTTGCATTTAATGTTCAAGTTGGAGAAAGTTGGGCTTATTCTGTGGGTGCATGGGTTCGGGATATGGATCAAATGACCCGATATACCCATGAACGTTCCGGTGTGTATTCTTACCAAATTTCATCTAATGGAGATTATGGGTCTTCGAAAGGAATTGACCTTTCACTAGAATGGCGCCGCCGTGGATTTGGATCGCAATTACAATATACCTTTTCCATTGCCAAGGCGAATAGTGAATATGCTTGGGCAAGTATTTCAGGGCAATATGTGGATGCACCAAGTCAGGAAAATATTGTTTACTATGATCGTCCCCATGATTTTACTTACTACGCTTACACATCTCTTCCTTTTGGAATTCAAGCTGGAATGACTGCTTTTTATCAAAGTGGATATCCTTATACGCCGATCATTTTCCGAGGAAAAGATCCTGTTGAAGATGCGAGACATCCAAATTCAAAACGTGGTCCATCGTACAAAAATGTAAATATTTCCTTTTCAAAATATTTACAAGCTATGGGACATCGTTTTTCACTGGGATTAAATCTATTCAATATTATGGATATCCGGAATGCTACAGATGTTTATGCCATGACAGGGAAACCAGATGATCCTGGGACTTATTATACAAATTATGTGGGCCTGCCAGGAACTGATCCATCAGGCGTCGGTGTATTTGCTAATAAATCCAGTTCGTATTATGATCGCCCATGGCGATTATCATCCCCACGAGAAATTAACTTTTTTATCAGAATTGATTTTGATTGAGTCCTATGAAAACTAAACTTATAATATCTTTTTTAATAATCAGCTGTCTCTTTGCAATTGACCGAACTGTTAAGTATTCCAAAGAACCTACCCATGATTCTTATCGGACGCCGGGGGTAGCAAAGATTGGAGATAATCCATTCCCTACGAATCCAATGAGTGATCGTGCAAAGGGATTTGTAGATCAAGGTCGTGTTAAGAGTGCTGTTACGAACTATGGAAGTTTTATTAATTGGGATACCCATCCTTCAGGAATTTGGGGCGATTATTCTTACTTACCATCTGTTTCGTTTATTGCTGCAGTTCCAGGGCATTCCAATACTGCACATTATACATGGGAGCATGTTGAAACAGTTAATGATGAAGATGGTGTTCCAAAATATAGTTTATGGGAATCTTCAAGTGCCTATGATGCATGGTATCCTTTAACAGGCGATACCCTGTTTGCTGGTTTCCTTTTTGAGCTTGATAATGATGATGGAAAGTATCTCCCAGATAACGAAAAATCCACTGTGGATGAAATTAATGATGATGAACAATTTGTGTTTGATCATGATAATAGAAAACTCACATTAAGTACATTTGGTGAAAATGACCCTAGTAGAACCAGTACTCGAATTGGATTCATCTACCCTTGGGCATTACGCCCCAAATTGATTAGTCGAGAAAGTAGTTTTGATTTTTATAATTATGGTGCGGATCTTGAAGAGTGGACGGATGATGATGAATATATTTATTACGGCGCAAATGCTGCCGAATCTCATTTTATAAGTTCAGAACAAAAAACCGATTGGCATGCATCAACTATGTCTCGGATTAATACGCATCAATCAGAATATAATGCATCCGATATTTTTGGGAATACGCCATGGGTTGCGGGTGATGATACTTATCCTGTTTTAGCTCACTCAGCTTTCTCCCAAACGTGGCCGCTAAAGTACAATGCTCAAACGGGACTCACAGAAGCATTTTGGCCAGGATGGTGGGCCCAAGATTTTAATATTAATCTTCCCGGTTGTTCCGGATCTCGGAAAGATGCGGATTGTTGGGAAGATGTTCCAGGGCGATTTATTTCTGATATGGATGTTTACATGGAATTTGATGACCGTTGGTCTCATAGAGCCAATAATGTAAACACGAATGACGAATATGAGCAAACCGGATATCCCATGGGATTACGCGTTATGGCTTCTGCTCATTCCTATGGTGTTTCTTATGCTGAAGATATTATGTTTGTTACAGTGAAAGTTCGAAATGAAAGTGGTGATTTTTGCGCAGAAGATGAGGACGGGAATCCTGTATTAGATAAAGAAGGTAATCAAATTTGTGGCGAAGCTATGGTAATGCCTGATGGGACAAAACTGAACCGCGGAAAAGGATTCAATTATCAAGGAATGTCTCTTGGTTTTTATATGGACGCGGATGTTTTGATGGGGGACTGGGATGGATATAACGGTGGACTTCATACCAATGATGATGATTTTATGAAATATTATTGGGATATTTTTGAAGTCAATAATGAACGAATGCTCATTAGTATGGCTATGATTGGAGATCATGATGGTCAGTCAGGAGCCTTGGGATATGCCCTAGATGAACCATCGGCAGTCGTACATCCAGGAAATGAATATGGCGTGGTTGCAACGCAGTTATTAGATTCTCCAAAAGCGACTAAAACGATTGATTTAGATCAAGATGGAACCATCGATATTTTTCCCGGTGAACCTTTAAAAATGACCGATTGGCATTGGGTTGATTGGTATCAACGTCCCGGTGTTGTATCACCTGAATCTAATTCTAGTAGCTGTTATGCTGGGTCTGATGGGTGTCCTGTGGCGATTAATAAAGAAGAAATATTATATAAACTTATGGTTGGGGATACATCAAATTTGCAAGGTGGAGAAAAGGATTGGCATTTTCATACACCCAATCCAGGATTAGATCTTGATGGAGAACTCAATCCCCATTTTGATTCAGTGATTGGCTTAAAAGATGAGCCAGTTTATTTAAGAGAGCCACCCGGATTAGATTGTGTTTTAATTATGAGTTGTGGTCCATTTGATCTTCCTGTAGGACGAGAAGTCCCCTTTTCATTTTGTATCATTTTTGGTCAAACAGAAACGGATTTAATTAATAATGCTCGATTTGCCCAAGTGATGTATAACTCAAGATACCAAGGATTTACACCGCCAACTCGACCAACGGTTTACACAGAAACTGGACAAGGTGAAGTCAGAGTTTATTGGAATGATGCGGCTGAATACTCTAGAGATGTTGTTACCGGTTATGCAGATTTTGAAGGGTATAAAATTTTTAAAAGTTTGGATGGTGGAGGCACTTGGGGAAAAGCCATTGATATGATATATGATACCGATGGTATTTTTGCTGGATGGCGTCCGTTTGATCAATTTGATCTTTCTGCAGAAGAAGATTCGCTCCATTGCATTTATTCTGGAAATGCAGGTGATTGCGCTGATGATCAAAGTCAACAACGTGGGCACGCCATAAATGGAGAAGACCCCTACTTCCCATGGTTTAGTCTTGGAACAGATACAGGGTTTGATGGCATTCGATTGGATGAACCCAAAGTAATCAATGGTGACACAATGAGATATTTGTTTACAGATAAAAATGTAACAGATGGTTTGGAATATACTTATTCGGTTGTCTCTTATGATATGGGTGTAGAATCGCCTTACACGACAACTTATAAAGACATTGGGAATGGAAATTTTGAAGCGGTAGTGGATACAAATTATTCAAATCCAGATAAATGGGCAGATCCTGATGGGTATGCATCCATCGAAAATTCTAAAGGGGCAACAGTATTAGATCGGAATTTTGTAAAAGTTTATCCCGGAGTAATGCCAGCGGAGGACGTGAGTAATATTGGTGTGGTTCCAAATCCATATAAAGTGCATTCGGGATTTAAAGAGTCTGAGCATTTAAGACAGATTCGATTTACAAACCTCCCAGAAACATGTACAATTAAAATATTCACTCTGACAGGTGAACATGTTAGAACTCTTGAACATAGTAATTCAGAATCTGGTAATACTTGGTGGGACATGAGAACTGTAAATAATCAGGAAGTTGTTCCTGGACTTTATTTATTCCATGTTCAACAATCTGGAAGTTCAAACGAACCCTTTATCGGAAAATTTGCGGTGATACGATGAGAAAAATCTTATTCATACTCAGTTTAATCCCAGTCTTGGTTTTGGGTCAATACAGAGATATTCCTGATGTTGTAACCAAAGTTGCCACTGCAGCCGGGAGTTTCCTAAAACTTGAAACATCTGCCCGAGCTATTGGGATGGGTGGATCTCAAGTTGCCTCTGGTCGAGGAGTTTCGGGGATTCCTTATAACCCTGCAAGTATAGGCTTTATAGAAAAGAGTGAAGCTTATTTTTCACAAGTAAATTATTTAGCTGGAATTAAGCATGGTGTTTTAACCTATGGAACTCGCATAGGTCCATCAGACTATATTGGATTCCATTTATTCTATTTAGACAGTGGTCCCATGGAAGTAACAACGGAACGTTATCCCGATGGAACTGGAGAAGATTTTCATGTAATCTCCATGGCAGCTCGTGCAACGTATGCTCGTTCATTAACGGATCGATTAAAGATTGGTGGTTCTATCAATTATATAAGAGATAAGATTGCAGAGACAGGGATGCAAGCTGTGTCTTATGATATTGGATCTAACTTTAATACAGGGATCTATGGAACCATATTAGGGATGAGTATTACTAACTTTGGTCCAGAAGTAGAATATGCGGGAGAAGATTTATCCGTTCAAGTTCCTGATACGATTGATGTGGAAGAGAGTTTGGAAAGAATCACTAATGAATTCCCATTACCCTTGATATTCCGCTTAGGGATAGAAAATGAATTAGTTGGTCCTAACAGTTCATTTATGAAGAATGATCAACATCGATTAATTTTGAGTATGGATGGGATTAAACCCAGCGATTATATTGTATTCGGCAGTGTGGGGATTGAATATGGTTGGCAGAAATTAGCTTTTGTCCGAATGGGGACACACTTGGGTCATGATACGGCAGGACTAAGTGCCGGTTTAGGATTGAATGTCCGTCTGGGTAAAATGGCATTAAGTGTTGACTTCGCTTTTGTGGATTATGATGTTCTGAAAAACACAAACCAACTTGCAATTGGACTTGAATTTTAATGATAAATCCTATGAAAAAGAAAACGAAGTTTTTAATAATTTCTTTATTAGTTCTAACATCATTCATTTTTGCACAAGATTTACCAACAGCTAATGCGGGAGATGATGTTACCGTAAGTTATGGGTGCACAAAGCAAATTGTTCTTAATGGTCAATATTCGACTGGCGATAACATAAGCTATCAATGGTTGGCTCTAAATTCTTCCGGTGATTTAAATAATTCGAATTTAGACACCCTTATTTATGATATTCCCCAAACTGATTTTGATTATGATTATACTTTTTCCTTAATGGTTACAGATTCAAACGGAGATACGGATACGGATACGGTTGTCGTTTATGTTTTGGCGGATCAAGTTCCCGTTGCGAATGCAGGAGCGAGTTTCTTTGCATGTGATTTAATATCCAATGCTGATGATTTCAGAGTCTATCTTAATGGCGGAGCATCTTATGATGCAGAAGATAGTACTGCATTAGATTATGTGTGGACCGTGATTGATAGTGGAATTGAAATTTCTGCCAGTCAATCAACAAAAGTGACGCCTTATTTTAATCATCCTACAAATCTTGTCGTTGATACAGAATACAGAATTGAATTAATGGTTTTAGATGCAGGTGGATGGTGTTCCGCTTATGATACGGTAACGGTTACCTGTTTAGCTGATATGTGTCCAATTGCGGATGCTGGAGGAGATGCTGAATTAAGTAGTGGATGTAATACAACTTTCACCTTGGATGCAACGGCGTCCGTCGATCCTCAAGGATCTGCTTTAACATATAATTGGGTTTCTCTAAACGCCTATGGTGCAAATATTGAAGATGCCTCATCTGCCACAACAACGTTTACTTTTCCCACTTTTACTACGAATAAAGATTTAAGTTTTGAATTAACCGTTTCTGATGGAATTAATACAGATGTTGATACTGTTGAAATTGAATATATGAATGACACGTCACCGATTGCAAATGCCGGTGATGACGCTTCCACCAATTTATCTACATGGACTCTAGATGGTTCAGGTTCTTCGGATGATAATCCTGTTAATTTAGATTACGATTGGACATCTTTGGATGGACCATCCATTGCCAGTTCCAATCAATCTATTGCAACGGTGGCATTTAATGCCAGTTATACCAGTGGGTCCTACCGGTTTGAATTGGAAGTGGATGATGGATATTGTACACATGCGGATACAGTCTCTATTACAGTACTGGATAATATGAACCCATTAGCCGAAGCGGGAGACCCCTTTACTGTGAGTGGTGGATGCCAAACATCCTTTACTTTAGATGGTTCAGCATCTTCTGATCCAGAAGGGACAACTTTAATTTATTTATGGTCTGTGGCAGACTCGCTCTCGTCTTACTTGTCAAATGAAACTTCCGTTGATGGCGTTACATTTACAATCCCTTCTGGGGTAATTGGTAAAAGGGTTTGGGCTTTCTTAACCGTCACAGATGGGGCTGGTTTAACGCATACGGATTCAGTGGGAGTCAGTGTCTTAGATGATATTCCGCCAGTTGCAGATGCTGGCGTAGATTTTGAATCTTGTACCTACAGGGTAAGTGGAAGTAATTATCGAGTTTATATGGATGGATCTGGTTCATTAGATGTGGATGGTACCGTTAAATTTAAATGGATACAATTAGACGGAATTGATGTTAGTATGTCAAGCTCTCAGTCCAAAAAAGAAACGCCTTATTTTAACTATCCATCTGGATTAACCGAGAATGAAGAAGTAACATTTCAATTACGTGCATATGATTCAGATGAATATTGTGAAGATTTTGATACAGTTGTTGTTAGCTTATTAGCAAATAAATGTCCAACTGCCGATGCAGGGGAAGATTTTTTAATTCCAAGTGGGTGTAATTCATCCTTCGATTTAGTGAGTGAAGATTCTTTTGATCCCGAAGGAAGTCCTATTACATATGCATGGACATCTTTGGATGGATACACAAGCCAAATCTCTAATAGTGATTCTGATACAGCAACATTTACCATTCCTGACATTACTGAAGATATGATTTTATCTTTTTTACTCACTGTCAGTGATGGAAACAGCTCAGTCTCAGACTCTATATTTATTGAATATATTATGAATGATGCTCCGGTGGCGGTTGCTGGTGAAGACTTTTCGACCTGCGAATATCAGTTTACTTTAAATGGATCAAGATCCTACGACATTAATAAAAACGAATTGTCGTATAAATGGACTTCTCCTGACGGATTAACGATTGGAAGTAGCACTACGTCTAGACCGGTTATTACTAGCCCTTCTGATTTAGAAGTGGATTCTACATATCGCATTTCCCTAGAGGTTAATGATGGATATTGCGACAATTATGATACCCTGTTAGTTGAAATTAGTCATAACCTTTGCCCGATTGCTGAAGCAGGGGAAACAGTTCGAATTCCAAAGTTTAATACTGTACCAGTTCTGCTGAATGCAGCAACTGGTTCAAGTGACCCTGATGGTGTAAGTGGTAATAATCTAAGCTACGAATGGACTACACCCTCCGGTAGTATAGTCACAGATTCTGTTGTGACCGTAGAAGACTTAGCGCCCAATATTAGATATTCTAGTTATGTTTATTATTTACAAGTGATGGATGCAGATAACGCAATTTCAAGCGATTCTGTTGAAGTCATATTTAGTGAATTTTCATCTCCTGAGAGTCCAGCTATTTATGCCGTTGCTGATCATGGTCGTGTTTTAGTTTCTTGGGAAGCAACATCTGAATCATCTATCGATTCATTAACTGGATATTCAGATTTTGAAGGTTATAAATTATATCGTTCCACGGATGATGGAGAAACTTGGGGTGGCGATAATGATAAATTATATGATTATAATGGCAATTTTGTTGGATGGAAACCTTATGCACAATTTGATTTAGATATGGATGAGGATATGGAACATTGTATTTATGCCGATGATGATTGTGAATCAGAATTATTTCGTGGTGTCTCAATTTCTGGATTAGATCCATTGGCTCCTAGATTCTCATTGGGAATAAACTCGGGAATCGAATATTCTTTTGTGGATTCAAATGTAACGGATGGTGTTCGATATTCATATACCGTCACATCTTATGATATTGGATTTGACCCATTTGATCTTGAAATGGATAATATGGGGATTGAGACTGATACTGTGTTAGTGGATACTATAAATAATATTCCTTATTCGTTTATGGTTAAAGATACAGTTCATGCAGGTGGATGGATTTATTACAGTATTGTGTCAACTAATGATATTATTTCTGTGGATACAGTTTGGACGACTACAAACCCAGATCAATTCCTTGGACCCGATTCCATTGTTTATAATAATGAATCTGGGAATTTTATACGAAAGTCAATTAATCCCACTCGAGGATATTATAGTTTAGAATCTAACCGTGGGGATAGCACAGATAATAATTTTATCACTGTTACTCCAGGATATACTGCCTTAGATATTTCTTTTCCAAATGCATCAAATATTGAAGCTTTATTTAAAACAAACAGTAACAACATTGGAAACGGAATTCGCGAATACTTTATTGTGGATAGAACTAAAATTGTTCAAGATCAAATTATTTATGAAATACAAGCAACGCAAGGATTGAATGCTATAGACGGAATGGCTTGTGAAGATCCTTATATTTATGGTTATGTTGTTAATGATTCATTAGGGACACCTAAAAATACCATTTCTTATTTACAAGATGACTTAGGCTTTTTAGAAGAAGATTCCATTTCTGGACTTCCGGGTACCTTTTTAGAAAATGGGACTTATCTTGTCCCTGAATATGATAATATTACAAAAGTGGGTCGTTGGAGTAATCAATTTAAAGGGATTCGATTTAAGATTGAAAATATTTTAAAACTGAATCCATCATCTGCGCCAGATGTTGAAATGGATACATTAATTTGGTCTTGGGCAGATTCTACTGCGAATCCAATGGATACTCTTTACAGCTATGCTATCTCGAATAGCATTATTCCGGAATTGTCTTACAGTAATATCGCCAGTTATAAATTGCGTGTGAATGCAAATTACAAAGTTGAATTTTTTGATACACCGATTGGGGATTCCATCTATTATAATGATGATAATTTTGGCAACCCCATTTATATGTACACGCCTTTTAGAATTACAAATATGGTCACGGGTAAAAAAGTTGGTTTAAATTGTAATGATTTTGGAATTAATGATAATCAATCTGAAAGTGATGATGGGAATGGCGATTTAGTCTGGACACGTGGTGAAGATGTATTGCTTCAAAAAGATTCGGTCAAAATTGCAGGTGTATGGGAACGTAAATATATTTTCAATTTTGATTTACTTTATAATCAAATTAATGATTTTTCTGGGATGGACACATCCATTACAATTAGAACTTATGATGAGTCAAAAACGTACACGACGGGTGATATAGTACAATATAAACAAATGACTTGGACTGCTTCTTTACCTGTGGATGCTGGCATAAGTCCACAAGCTAAATATTATGATAAAGCCGATGATGGCTCTCTCAATAATCCGTGGAAATTACAATATCCTTGGCAAGGTGGTGAAGTACTCATTTTGTCTCCTCAGAAATTTTTTGTGGATGGAGATAGTTGGTATTCTGATATGGGTGAATTGGGACGTGAAGTTGGAATTGCGGATACAATAAATTTACAAACCATTAAAGTGGTCCCTAATCCATACAAAGCTAGTTCGCGTTTTAATGAAACTCAAAATCAACGGAAAATTCGTTTTACGCATTTACCCAAAAAATGTAGAATCTCTATTTATACTGTGACAGGTGAACATGTAACAACATTTGACCATGAAGAAGAATTTGATGGAAATGCGTGGTGGAATCTGCAAACGGGAAATAATCAAGATGGTCCCGAAGTTGCACCAGGCCTTTATATTTATGTCATTGAATTTCCTGAAGAAAAAAAATATACCATTGATACTTATGGTGGAGAAGACGGCATGAGTAAAAAGAATGATTATTACTCTGACCCCGATGATAATAAAAACTATAAGGAAAAAACAAAATTCCATATGGGTAAATTTGCAATAATCAGATGAAAAAAATCTTATTCATACTCAGTTTAATCCCAGTCTTGGTTTTGGGTCAATACAGAGATATTCCTGATGTTGTAACCAAAGTTGCCACTGCAGCCGGGAGTTTCCTAAAACTTGAAACATCTGCCCGAGCTATTGGGATGGGTGGATCTCAAGTTGCCTCTGGTCGAGGAGTTTCGGGGATTCCTTATAACCCTGCAAGTATAGGCTTTATAGAAAAGAGTGAAGCTTATTTTTCACAAGTAAATTATTTAGCTGGAATTAAGCATGGTGTTTTAACCTATGGAACTCGCATAGGTCCATCAGACTATATTGGATTCCATTTATTCTATTTAGACAGTGGTCCCATGGAAGTAACAACGGAACGTTATCCCGATGGAACTGGAGAAGATTTTCATGTAATCTCCATGGCAGCTCGTGCAACGTATGCTCGTTCATTAACGGATCGATTAAAGATTGGTGGTTCTATCAATTATATAAGAGATAAGATTGCAGAGACAGGGATGCAAGCTGTGTCTTATGATATTGGATCTAACTTTAATACAGGGATCTATGGAACCATATTAGGGATGAGTATTACTAACTTTGGTCCAGAAGTAGAATATGCGGGAGAAGATTTATCCGTTCAAGTTCCTGATACGATTGATGTGGAAGAGAGTTTGGAAAGAATCACTAATGAATTCCCATTACCCTTGATATTCCGCTTAGGGATAGAAAATGAATTAGTTGGTCCTAACAGTTCATTTATGAAGAATGATCAACATCGATTAATTTTGAGTATGGATGGGATTAAACCCAGCGATTATATTGTATTCGGCAGTGTGGGGATTGAATATGGTTGGCAGAAATTAGCTTTTGTCCGAATGGGGACACACTTGGGTCATGATACGGCAGGACTAAGTGCCGGTTTAGGATTGAATGTCCGTCTGGGTAAAATGGCATTAAGTGTTGACTTCGCTTTTGTGGATTATGATGTTCTGAAAAACACAAACCAACTTGCAATTGGACTTGAATTTTAATGATGGATTTTGATAAGTGTTGGTGGCTATATTTCGTGTCCGATTCACATAATAATCCTAGCGTAACGGGTCAGGTTAAAAATTGGCTTTAGAATCAAATATTAAAATAATAATAAAAAGGAGTTAGTCATGAAAAAAAAGGCTATTTCATTTGTTGTGTTTAGTTTTTTCTTGCTTGCAACAACATCGTTGGTTGCACAGCATAAGGATATTTCTAAGCTCATTGAAGACCGCGTAAAAATTGTTGATAATCAACAATCATTTCAAACGCACGGTGTCACCTACAATCATGGTAGAGCGCCCCAAGTAAACAATCGTGATGGACATTTTTCATCTACACTAATTGATTCATCTAGAAATGGGTATGGGGCATATTATAAAACAACAAACCCATTAGCGTATGGTGTTGGTGAAGGTTATTTCGCTGTTTATCGTCAGTGGATTACAGAAATGACAACACATGGAGTTATAGGTGCAGCGCAATCAGAAGATGGTGAAGATTGGTCTACATCACAAGAATTGAACATGAAATATCCAACCGGTGAAGAATCACCCGATTTGCCTACTGCAAATGGTCAACCACAAGGTCGTTATCCAAGTGCAGGTTATTCTGAAGGTGCAAAACCTACAGCGATTTGGAATGAATATACATTAAATACGCAAGGCGGTGGCACCTCCGGTGGTTATCCTCTTCATACTTTTAATTCTTTAGGCATGGGCGAAGATTCATATTGGATTGACCCAGTATCACAAAATACAGGATGTGGTAATTTACCGTGCGATCCACCTGATCTTTGGAACGGAAATGCGATGCTGATTCCAACTGGTGGGGGGAGTATGGGGGATTATAAATTCTTAGGTGCTTATTCTACTTGGGCTTCAGGTGAAGAAAAGACCTATATGCTTACAAGCTATTATCACACTAGCGGGAATAATTTGATGAGTGATCCTTATATCTTATCAGATGATTTGGAAGTGACAGACGAGTTAGATTCTCTTTGGTTGGGTGCTGGGTATATTTCAACACCAGATTATCATATTAATTCTAATGGTGATGGGTATTTAGTCCAAATGGGTTGGGGAAATCTTACCGATACTGATGGTGATGATAATGATGTTGATTTAATGTCAGATAATAATCAGGGCATTTTTATTAAAGCGACTGATGATTTTGGTGAAACTTGGACAGATGATGGTGGATTTAAAAATTCTGGATACCAAGTTTTCCCTGATGATGTTGCCTTACGCTTAACGGATTCACTCTATACAATTTGGACAGAAGAAGAGAATGAATATTATTATCATTATGGTGACTCACTTTATTATGAAGCTGACACGTTAGAAGATGGTACGCTAATTCCGTTTTTGATGACGCCGGGTTGGATTGTCTTCTATACATTTGAAATGAGAACAGATGCTGAGGGTGGATTACATATTGTATTCCCAATGTTGAGAAATATCTGTATGGATTACAATGGTGGTTGTGATGATAGTGATGGCGACGGGTTTGCGGACTCTTCCTTTATTAATATATCAATGGGTGGTCAAGGAATCATACATGTTTACAGTCCTGACCCAATGGCGGGTGTAGATAATTGGACTGCATCTTTTATTCATGACATGTCTATTGATTACGATGCTGATTGGACGAGCTCAAATATTAGAACATTGTTCCATGATGGATCTGGAGACTATTTAGGTACGATGCAGTATTTTTATCCAAATATCACTATGAGTGCTGAATCTGAAGGAACCATGTGGTTTGCAATATCAGGATTGTCTATGTATGATACTGAGTATGATGAAGATAGTACAGAAACTTATATTCCAACTGATATTGATGTATTCATGGCGAAATCAACTGATAATGGACATCATTGGTCAGAAGTGGAAAATGTAACAAATACAGTAACATCAGGTGCTGCTGCTGAAGGTGGATATCCATCGGAAGCAGCCTTAGAATCTGGAGTACATTTGGCCAATCAAGGTATGGATGAAACTGTGGGCGTTTTCTATCAAATGATGGACCCTAATGTCATGACCATTACTGATAATGATGGTTATGAAGATTATAAAAATTGGGTTTATGTAGGTATTTATGAAAACGATTGGGAATATACTGAGTTAGCCATTGGTGATGAAATGTTGCCAGAAGCTTTTACGCTTAAGCAAAATTATCCAAATCCATTCAATCCATTGACTCAAATTCGCTATGATGTAAATGAGCCAGGACTTGTAACCTTAGATTTGTTTGATATTCGAGGTGCCAAAGTCAAAACGCTTATTAACAAGAAACAAACTGCCGGATCTTATGAGTTCACATTTAATGGGTCTCAAATGGCTAGTGGTGTTTATTTCTATACAATGACATCAAATCAACTTTCACAAACACGGAAATTCGTGTTAATGAAATAAGTCTTTAGGACTCAAAATAATCGAAGAAAAAAGTGGGGCACTGTGAGGGCAGTGCCCCACTTTATCGTTATAGATATAATCAACAGGAGAGCCTTATGCGTTCAACTTTAATATTATTTACATTTTTAAGCCTTTTATTGGCAAAAGAGATTAATTATCCAGTCCAACCAAAACCGACTAATCAATCCCAATTACTGTCCACAAGTGGACAAGAAGGTATTTTATCTCGATCTTCTCGTGAAGATACAACCACAATATTTTTTGAAGATTTTGAAGGAGATGTTGCTGGGTGGACTGCAGACCCGGAGTGGGTTTTAACAGAAGATCAATCCAATAGTGCAACGCACAGTTTTCATATTGATGATGACAATTTTGATGCTATATCTGATTTAATTTCTCCAATTGTTTCTTTACCAGAATTGGATGAATTTTCTGGAATTAGTTTCAATTTCGCTCTGAATTGCAATTTGGCCGATTTTGATGGTGATGATGATAATTCTCTTGAAGATTATTACTGGGTGGATATCGCCAATGTGACGGACGTACCTGTGTATTTCCATGAAGATTCCACGGACGCTTATGATGGTCAAAGTTGGTGGTGTGCCGATCCGGCAATTGGGGGCTATAGCGACGCATGGGTTCAGTTTTTACAATCTCCAACAGTAACCATTCCTACTATGGACCCATCCATGTCTGTTATGATGAAATGGGGTATTGAAGACTATGCTGGTGCTTCGGTTGCGGGAACATGTACGGATGGTTGGGATGCTGCAAATGTACGCATTTCATCCGATGGTGGTGAAACTTGGCAATTACTGGAAGGTGATGATCCCTACGACTTCAACTATGGTTATGGTTGGCTTTACAACGATGAAGAATATGATTGTGGTGGAACTTTGGAAGATGTTGCTGCGGGTTGGGGTGGCCAAGCCGATTGGCACGAAGTCACATTTGATCTAAGTGCTTATGCGGGACAAGATGTGATTATTAATTTTGCTTTTGGGTCTGATCCCGCTTATTCTACAGGTGATGATGGCAGTTTAATCGGATTTATGGTTGATAATATTGTTGTTACCGCAGGCAATGGAGATGTTGCATTTGTGGACAATGCAGACGATGAAAACCATATGATTCCAATGAATGGTCTTACGTTTGCGTGGGAACAAATTTTTTACGATTATGGCGATATTACACGACCTGGTGGTTTGGGATGGGATACGTACGATGCAGGCGAACCTTTCAATGGTAATATTCCTTTAGATTTGACCAATTATGCCGGCGCAGATGTGCTCTTCCGCTGGAGAGTGAGATTGGACGATAATCATGACGGTGGAAATGGCGAAGGCTTTTTTCTGGACGATTTTCATGTATGGGAAGTGGATTACAATGTTGTGCCAACCGTTCAAAATTTAAATATTGAATCAGCGGATCATCAGGTGACTGTTACCTGGGACATGCCACCATCAGAATTATATGATAATGATGAAATTGCACACGATGATGGGTCTCCTGAAAATAGTTGGGCATGGGGTTTAGAAACAATAAAATATGGTGCAGTTTTCGATATGCCTTATGGGACAGAATCTGTCGTTGTGCATACCGCAAGTTTTGCACCTAATTCATTAAATGATGAACCGATTGAAGCTGAAATAGAAGCCTATAATGTTTCTGTCAATGGAATTCCTGAATCGGAACCCATTTATACATTATCTGCAACGCTCGTTAGCCAGGATTGGACAGACGTTGACTTACCCGATTGGGTTTTTGTAGGTGATTTTTTAATTTCGATGGCAGTTGATTCAAATGTTTACATGAATATTGATGAAAATGCCACAACGGGATATTCTTATATCTCCAGTCCTGAATTTAATTCAGATGATTGGTTTGGAATTAATGATATTCTTGATGTTCCAGGTGAATGGCTTATCCGAGCTACGGTAACAACAACAGGAACAGCTACGGAGCCACAATTTAATGTTTATCGCGATCCCGGGCTAGATGGAAGCGAGTGGCAACTCATGTTTAATGGGCAAAATATTAGCACAAATTTTTATGTTGATAATTTGGCTGAAAATGGATCTGAGTATTGTTACAAAGTTTCAGCGATTTATGGAACAGAAGAAAGTGATTTTGCAGGACCCGTTTGTGCAATTCCAGAAGCAGAAACTGTTTACCAAATTGCTTATGATGATGGGAGTGCCGAAACGAGTTTTAACGTCGGTGCATTAAATTTTCTTGCTGTGAAATTTACGCCATCTGCTTATCCTGTGGATTTATATCGCGCGAGTATCTTTACGGTAGGAACGAGTAATGGTGTAGGTCTTTTACATGTTTGGGACGATGATGGTGAAAACGGTTTACCCGGAACAATTTTATTAAATGCATTCCCTTTATCCATGATTGGAGATACGTGGCAACAGCTTTTATTAAATGATTTTGATATCGAGATTACAGAAGGAAGTTTTTATGTTGGTATTATGGGAACCGATCAAACACCTCCCATTGGTATTGATACAGATAATAACGCAGCTAATAGCATTTTAGATTATGAAAATTCAGGATGGCTACCTTTCGGAGATTTCTTCGATGGGGCGATGATGATTCGGGTAGATGTTGATTCAGTCAATGTTCTTGGATTAAATGATAATCTTTCTGGAACGCTTCCAGGTACGTTTGGATTAAAACAGAACTATCCAAATCCATTTAACCCAACGACCACAATTGAATTTGATTTAGCATCTTCAGCATTTACATCACTAGCGCTTTATGATATTACAGGTCGTGAAGTAAAATCTCTTGTACAAAGAAATTTGAGTGCTGGTCATTATGTTTTCGGACTCAATGCAAGTGAATTACCATCTGGGATGTATTTTTACAAATTGACTGCTCATGAAGATGATGGGCAGAAACTCTTTTCATCGACCAAAAAATTGGTATTGATGAAATAAATCAACCATTTTAAAATCGGGGTAAAATTACTTTTACCCCGATTTTAATTGACCAGAGACCCCTATGAAAAAAATATTATTATTAAATCTATTCGTCCTAAGTGTAAGCTTTGGCGATATCTATTCCGACAGACTGTTGGTATATATCGATAACTCTGTGGACAATTTTCAAATCAATGAAAATACAGGATGGACAAATCTTCAACCCTTAAATCAAAAATTAGATGATTTGGCAGCAAATGGTATCCGTCAATGGTTACCAAACGCTCGCCCAACCGATCGAGATGGCGATATTTATTTAAATCGATACTATGTGATTGACTTATCATCTACGCGGGTAGATATTCAAAATTTGGTTCATGATGTTGGTCTTATGTCAGAAATTCGTTTTTCCGAAACGATGTCAATTAATCGCATTACTTATACACCAAATGATCAATATTGGAATCAGCAATGGTATATGCAAAATATCGAGGCTGATGAAGCTTTTGACTTATGGGATATTGACGGCGGAGATCTTCCAGGTCAAATGTCTGAAGGGCAAATGATTGTTGGGATTTCTGACGATGCCATGGATTGGGATCATCCTGATTTAATTAACAATATTTGGCAAAATTTGGGTGAAGATGCTGATGGCGATGGCGTTGTCCTTGTCCAAAGTGGAGGCTCCTGGATTTTTGATCCCGATGATGAAAATGGTGTGGATGATGATAATGATGGTTATATCGACAATTTTATTGGCTGGGATATGGCAGATAATGATAATGATCCCATGTATCCAAATAATAGTTTGAGTCATGGTACGAGTGTAGGTGGTTGTGTAGCTGCATCAACAAATAATAATACCGGTATTGCTTCGACAGGATGGTCAGTTAAGCTCATGCCATTTAGATGTTCTAATAATGGAACTTATATTGAAACAGGATATAATGGTATTTTGGGTGCCGCTCAAATGGGCGCCAATGTGATTAATTGTAGTTGGGGTGCCGTTGGAGGTGGAAATCAATCTGTAATAAATACAGCATACAATACTTATGGGTGTATCATTGTTGCCAGTGCTGGAAATGGCGGGGAAGATGGAAACACAGATTTTGGTTATCATTCACCTTCAGGGCTTAATAATGTTATTTCAGTTACCGCAACAGGAAGCGGTGATAATTTTAATTGTTGGGCAACTGCTGGAGAAACTGTCGATTTATGTGCGCCAGGTGAAAACATTTTTACAACAAGTATCGGTGGAAGCTATGGCTCCGTTTGGGGAACATCTTTCTCGTCACCTATAACAGCTGGTGCTGTGGCGCTACTTTGGTCAAAATTCCCTTCCGCTGATCAAGCTTGGATTGAAGATAGAATCATTTCAACCACAGACGTTTTCAATGATATGACAAGCTCTTGTCAAGGAACAAGCCTAGAAGGTATGTTAGGATCTGGGCGTTTAAATATTAATAAAGCCTTAACAGCTGGGCTTTACCCCAGTTTGTCTATTCAAGACATTAATTACCAAAATGACACAGATGGTGATGGCGTTTTTAATCCGGGTGAACAAGTAAAGATGAAATTAGTCATAGCAAATGAAACTGGATGGGCTGATGCGGATAATGTTATTGCGACCTTATCAACTGAAGATGATCGAATTGCAATCGTAGATAATGTTATCGCATTCAGTGATCCCATTCCTGCTGGTGGGTCATCTTTTACTTTAGTGGATCACTTTTTGATTTATTCTTTTGATGATGCATTATTGGGAAATATTCCATGTTCGGTCCATATACAAGCCGGGGATGCTGAACCCTATTATGAAATCGATTTTGATATTTCAGTTTCTTTATCGCTAAACCAATATGGTTTTCCAATTGAAGGAATTAATATTAAATCTTCTCCCTTAATTGCTGATTTAGATAATAATGCTTACAGCGAAATATATTTTGGTTCAGAAGATGACAATCTTTACAGTTATATGATTGCGGGAAATCTAATAAGTGGATTCCCATTTGAAGCCGGCGATAAGATTCAATCGAGTCCCGCAGCAGGTGATGTTGATTTAGATGGGAATAATGAAATCGTATTTGGTTCACATGATGGAAATCTTTATATCATAGACACAAATGGCGATCAGGAGTTAGCTTATTCTCAATCAGGTTTTATTATTGGTGCGCCCGCTCTCCATGACCTTGATGGTGACGAAGATTTAGAAATCGTATTTACAACACAAAGTGGATCTTCTGGCAAACTTTATGCCATTCATCATACTGGATCTAACTTGGATGGGTTTCCTGTCGATTTAGGTGAAATAATGGTCGTCGGAGCAGCCGTCGGTGATTTGGAAAGTGATGGATCTATTGATATTGTTGTTACAACCTATGAAGATCATATTTATGCAATTAATACTGATGGAACTATTAAGGATGGTTTCCCATTTGTGGCGTCTCATCGGTTCAAATCTCCTGCAACTCTGGTTGATTTAGACGGCGATAATGATCTTGAAATTGTTGCTGGAAATGATGATGGGAATCTTTACATCCTACATCACGATGGAACTCTCATGACTACTTTTGATGTGGGTGATGATATCCGTGGTGGTATTAGTGTTGCAGATATAAATGATGATGGCGATGTTGAATTGTTATTCGTTGGATACGATGATAATCTTCATGTTTGGAATCCATTGACCGAAACTGAATTAGACGGATGGCCTTACGATTTAGGATATAATGCATTATCCGGTCCTGTTACAGCAGATTTGGATAATGATGGCGATTTAGAAATTGTTACAGCAATGAAGTCAGGTAAGATATTTATCTTTCATCATGATGGGTCACTTTTCAAGAATTTCCCTTATACTGTTCCTGGAAATATTGAATCTTCTCCCGCGATTGGAAATTTAGATAATGATGATAATTATGAAATTGTTTTTGGGACAACTCAAGGATTGCATGTCATAGATATCAAATCTGATAAGGGCTCAAGACACTCTTGGAAGACTTACCGCGGGAATGCAAAGAGAACAGGGAATTATAGTTTGACCTTAACATCTATTGAACCCAATGATCTTCAGTTACCTAAAAAATTCCAAGTAAGTCAAAATTTCCCAAATCCTTTTAACCCATCAACACATGTTGAAATTCAATTACCAGAATCCGGAAAATTAAATGTGAGTATTTATGACTTAACAGGACGTTTAATTAATACACTGGTTAATGACAATTTAGAAATGGGATCTTACATAGTTGAATGGCATGGAAATGACCAAACAAATCGACTCGTATCCACTGGTGTCTATATTATGAAAGTTAACTCAGGTGATTATTCAAAATCACTGAAATTGGCCTTTATTAAATAGAATAGACAATTGCACAATTGAAATCAAATAATTAAATTTCGGGCCAACCCAATAGGGAGTATCTTATGAAAAATATATTTGGAATAATTCTTACAAGCGGATTGCTAATGACAAATGCTTGGGCAGATATGAACTGTCCTGCTGATTCAGCAATTCACATTGATGTTCGCACCATGTTGCCTGATGGAACACCCAACCCCACATACGGTCAAGAAATTGCTACCGGTATTTGTGGTTGTTTGGAATTTGTGAATGGTGTTACCACAACGGACAATACTGTTACATTTTCTGTAAATATTGTAGATAATGAATCGATTCGTGGAATTGAATTGGACGTTATTCATAACGCTGGCGATGCGCTTCATTTTGGCCCAGAACCTTATGAAGATGCAAATGGAAACGGTAACTATGATGCTGGTGAATCTTATACGGATTTAGATGGTGATGGTTCATGGTCATCGAATGCTTTTGGTTCCGGTGTGACTAAAGGAAGTAAACTTCTTGAAGTTACTGATGAAGATGGTGTTCAACGTACCATGACATTATTAAGCAATCAATTAGATGGGTTTGTAAAAGTATTAGCTTACAATACATCGAGAGCATCAACTGCCGGTGACGGTGTTGAAGGTAACTTATTCAATATAACATATGGTTTACCCAATGGAGTTGGATCGTTACCTGGTGAGATATCTTTTTATTTCAGTACAGCAAACTTGCCCGGTACTTCAATGGATCCTGATATTTTAAATGTGGTTTGTGGCTATCCTGATGAAAGTTATCCAAATGTTGTTAATACATCTAACTTATCAGCAGATCTTGGAGACGTTGTACCGGATAAATTTTCTTTAAAGCAAAACTATCCAAATCCTTTTAACCCATCCACTCAGATTTCATTTGATGTCCCAGTAGGTTCTGACCAAGTTATGATTAATATCTATAATATTTTGGGTCAGAATGTTAACACCTTAGTGAGTGGTGTAATGACTCCTGGCACGTATACAGTTGATTGGAACGCTACGGATATGATGGGTAATTCAGTTGCCTCTGGAATTTATTTTTATGAATTAAGAAGCAAATCTTTTACAGCAAGAAAGAAAATGTTATTAATACGCTAAACCTATACAATAACTGCAACTTTTAACTAAATTCCCCTATCTCTGGATAGGGGAATTTTTTTTATGCGGAACTTATTTACACTAATATTAATCGGGCTTCTTTTTGGGGAGCTTAATGCTCAACGAGCTTATCGATCAGTGGATGATATCCAAGGTGAGTGGACTGAGTATACTTCTTACCAAAAGGAAGAAATAATCTCCTTTTGTGATTTCCTTTTTAAAGAAGGCTACTATGAAAGATGTCTTTTAACATCATTCCAGCTCCTTTATAAATTCCAAAATGACCCCATTACTCCAGTTGTTAATTATTATATCGCAAGATGTTATGAAGAAATGAAAAACTATGATTTGGCGTCTCGATATTATCAGCAAGTCATGGATGTCGAAGATACGACATCAATAACATTTATAGCATCGAATTATAGGAATATGTATGTCACTTTATTAGAAGGTGATATTGAATTTATTTTAGAATCCACATCAGAAACTATAGACCCATATCTCATTACGTTTCGCGGATATGCATTTATGAAAAAATTAAATTGGGAAAAAGCGAGAACATCATTTATTATGGCTCAAAGTATATTCGATCATTCTCATTATAATAAATTAATGACTCCCTTGTACCAGACTATTGAAAATGTGAGTACGGTTCCAAGGCATAATAAATATTTAGTATTTTTGGTAGGTTCAATTATTCCAGGTGGTGGTCAATTTATGCTTAGAGATTGGGATAAAGGGCAGGGTATTTTTACCAGTGTAAGTTTATTAGCTCTAATTGGGGCGTGGGGAAGAGCAGAATCATTAGTTGGAAGGAATAGCTTTATTGAGTCAGAAGCAACTTCAATACCCTTATTTAGTAAGTATAATGGAGAGCCAACTGGTACAAGATTAATTAATCGAGATAAAATCCCATCTAAAATGAGTATTTCATCATCATCTTTTAAATATATAGTCCCACCTATGATATTTGGTACCGGGATCTTTTTAAGTGGAACAATAAAATCATTTGATGATACTCAGCTAAAAAATGAAAGGTTAGTTGACTTTTATATTCAGGAAAGAATAGATGATATATCCCCATCAAGGTTCCTTGATTTTCCAGAACCAACCTTAATTGTAGAAGAAAAGTAAAATACTAAAATAAAATTAATATATTTTATGAATATGTATTGCTTTGGGAAAATTGGTTCTTTAATTTTGCTGGCTTTATACAGAATGATTATTGAAAATTTGGTATGCGACGAGTCTAACGTTGATTCCGGCCAGAACTACAAATATCTTTATTACATACAATGGAGAGTTTGATCCTGGCTCAGGACGAACGCTGGCGGCGTGCTTAACACATGCAAGTCAAGGAGAACGTCCCGCTTGCGGGATTATTAAACTGGCGAACGGGTGAGTAACGCGTAGACAACCTGCCCTACAGATTGGGATAACCCCGGGAAACCGGGACTAATACCGAATGATGCAACAGATCCTTCGGGATACAGTTGTTAAAGTGGGCTTCGGCTCACACTATGGGATGGGTCTGCGTCCGATTAGCTTGTTGGTAAGGTAATGGCTTACCAAGGCGATGATCGGTAGCTGGTCTGAGAGGATGATCAGCCACACTGGGATTGAGATA
>Ga0209047_1000310_pt1 | contig 46659 bp, 35 predicted proteins | sample SaaInlV_165m_DNA_3_FD_184681 | JGI IMG/M metagenome (GOLD analysis project Ga0209047, IMG submission 184681) | Marine microbial communities from expanding oxygen minimum zones in the Saanich Inlet - Saanich Inlet SI037_S3LV_120m_DNA (SPAdes)... | ecosystem: Environmental > Aquatic > Marine >...
AATCCTATTTCTAATAAGTATTTCATTTATTTAATAATAGAAATCAAAATTAGATTTTTTCCGAACATAGTATAAATGCAATTTATAAAATATAATAATTATAATATTTTATTAATACCAAATAAAAATTCAGAAGTAGTTTTAATTGAATCATATATCAATTCTGGTTGTGTAAATGAAACTAATAAAAATTTAGGTATATCTCATTTAGCGGAACACGTTATTTGTAGTGGATGGAAAAAATGTAAAACAAATTGTTTCAATTATTGGAAAAAAAAGGGAGCAATTATTAATGCTATGACTAGTGATACTTATGTTAAATATTATATAAATGGTTTAAAAAAACATACAGTTGAAATGTTAGATTATATTATTTCAATAACAATCAATCCTGAAATCAAAAAAAGTAGGATCGAAAAGGAAAAAACATCTGTAAAGCAAGAACTTAATATGTATTTAAATGATCCTGCATATCCAATTTACAACGAAACAAATAAACTATTATTTAATATAGAAGGGTTAATACTTCAAGACGACATGAAACTTCAAAAAAAAAATTTACCTTTATTAAAAGCGCAAGATTTAAAAAATTGGCATGAAACATATTATACATCTAATAATATACTTTTCACAGTGACAGGTGATTTTAACAAAGTATTTGTATTACAAAAAATGAAACGCTTATTGAAAAACTCTAATTCAGTATCTCTCCCACCTTTATATAATAATGTATTTAGACCTGGTTTTGAAATCAAATATATAAAAACAAGGTCGTCCCCGCACACAAATGTATGCTTTGCTTTTTATAATGATTTTAATTATTCAAATAATAATTATATTTATATCGACTTTATAAAAAATTTTATAAATACAAGCCTTACCTCTATTTTATTTAATTTATTAAGAGAGAAAATGAAGTTAATATATAGTATTAATTTTTTTAACAGCACAAATCAATATGGTTCTTTTTTTACAATACATACTACTTGTGATCATGAAAATACAAAAATATTGATACACAATACTATTCGTGTATTAAATGATTTAGTAAATGGCAAATATAAACCCCAATATATTAAATACATTAAAGACTTATTTATTACGGAACACTATAACAAATGTAAGCAAAATTATTATTATTCTCAATTTTACTCAATACAATATTTAAATCAATTAAATTCACATAATAAACATATTATTACAATAGATGAGTATGTTAATTTAATAAAGAAATTAACAAAATCAAAAATTAATAGATTATTAAAGGAAACATTTAATATAGAAAATATGAAAATTATTTATAAAGGTTCTAGAAAATTTAAGTTAGTTTAATCATCTTCTTCTAATGGAGCTAAGTAAAATCCAATATAATTTTTTGATATTGAATGTGTTGTGTTATCGTCATTATCTTCATCTTTCCAATCATCTAAATTATACATAAATTTAATAGGAAAAGTATTACTTATATGAATACCAATTTCTTTATTTACATTGGCAAATTTAGTTATCATATTTATATATTTAATAGAATAGCAACAATCTATTTCACTATCTTCTTCCATCATATATTCAATTATATCATTCTCTTTTACAATTATATCTACTTTACCAAATTCATTTTCAGAATTTAATACGATATCATCATTACATACAATATTAAGTTTGTTTCCAAATATACTTAATTGATTTATCAATTCAGCATAATCCTTTGATACAAATCTAATATCTGCCGTATATTCTTTATCTGGTAATTCAACCATTTCAGAATCTATATCGATTAATGATAATTCAAATGATTTATCATAACTATTTCCTAATAATTCAATAATTAATTTTGATATTTTTGGATTGTGCTTCATATCAATATGTTGGTCTTCTTTTATGCAAGATATAATTTTATATAACATTTCACAATTTATACCCATAGAACAATTTTCACTACAATTATATGAATCAAACCAGTCTTTTTTAATAACTAATTCAAATAAACAAACATGTGCAGAATCCATTCCCTGAGCATATAACCCCGCTTCATTACAATCAAGTTTTAATTCATTTGAAATACCTTTTAAATTTTGTAATATAGTAGTAAATTGATATACCTTTTTCGCGTTACTAATAGTAATTTCTAACATTTTAATACAATTATTTTTGTTATATATTTTTAAATCAATTTTAATTATTAATTAATTTTGATTTATTGTTCTACAATTTCCAATGATACACTTTCATTTACATCACCATCTTCTTTTACTTTCTCAACACTTAGTTCTTCTTTATTTTCCTCCTCAACAACTTTTGGTTCTTCTTCATCAAATTCTGGAATTTTATCAATTGTATCAGCGGTATTTGTATTATTGGTCAATAATTCCTTTACTCTTTCAAGACCTTCTTCCAATCGTTTAATATATCCTACCATTCCAACCAATTTATCTTCGTATTGCTTTAATAATGTTGACTGAATTTGACATTGATTTTTTAAATCTTCAATTCTAGAGTCATTATTATTTACAACTGGTTCTTTTACAGTTTGTTCCATTTTATTTACTTTACTTTTTAAAGCTTGAATGTATGATTCATGTCGAAAAATAATTCGTTGTTCCAATGATTTGGTTCTATTGTTAGTCAATGAAACAATGTCGTTTTTTTCTAAAACAGCTGGATTAATTTGTCGTGGAATTCTTCTATTATTAAACATAATATATAATAATTATATTAAAAAATATAAATTTCAACTATTTAAGCTATCATATCCATTTTAATAGTGGGAAAATAACGATATTTTTGTAAATCAAAATCTTTAACTGAAAAATCATCGATATTATCTTTATAATTTATTTTTAATGTCGGAAAGTCGTATGGTTCTCTTTTTATTTGAATTTTTAATGAATCAATGTGAGATTCGTAAATATGAGCATTTGATATATAATGTGTTAATTCAGTTGCTTCTAGTTTACATGTATTTGCTATCATATGTGTTAAAAAAGCATAAGAAGCAATATTAAAAGGAACTCCTAAACCTACATCCCCACTTCTTTGATACAAAGTACAGTAAAGTTTATTTTTATCTAACACATTAAATTGACATAATACATGACACGGTGGTAAAGCCATTTGATTTAATTGTTCAACATTCCAAGCAGACATAATCAATCTTCTAGAATAACGATTTGTAGGATCTTTTAAATTGGTTATAATATCTTGCAATTGATCAATTCCTTTATTTCTATGATTTATATTTTTGCCTAAATATGGAGTATTCCAATTCCTCCATTGATATCCATATATAGGACCCAACTCATCTTTATCGTAATTTGTTAATCCTCTCGAATCTAAAAATTCTCGTGTTGAATTACCATTCCAAATTTTCACATTTTGTTTTTTTAATGTTTTATTACTTGTATCTCCATTTATAAACCATAATAATTCTTTCAAACAAGTTTTCCATGCTACTTTTTTAGTAGTTAATATTGGAATTGTATTATTTTTTAAAGAATATTTAGACATTGTTCCTATTGTATTAATTGTATTTCCATTACGAGACTTAGTAAGGGTTCCATAATTTATAATATGTTTTATCAAGTTTAAATATTGTTTTTCTGGATGCATTTATATATTTTTGTGTAACTATTTTTAAATTAATTTAATTATTTAACTTACGAATCAAATAAGATTAATTTAGGAATATATAATTTTTATTTCTAATTATACATCATATACAATATGGAAGAGATTAACACCGAAGTTAATAAAACCAATACTTTTTTATCACATATGTTTTCGTTTGATAATGATACCAAAAACGAACTTATGAATATCGGACAATATGCCATTATTTCTATTATTCCTTTAATTGCTTTAGTAAAAATAATCGATGGGTTATTGCCAACATTTAATCCAACAAAAGGAAATATCGAACTTACAGGTGAAATATTGGTTCACTTATCTTTATTAATTATTGCTGTATTTTTAGTAGATAGATTTGTAAAGTTTATTCCTACTTATAGTGGAAAATCACATAAAGCAATTAACTTTTTAAATATTATTATTATGTTTTACTTAACAACTGAAAAAATTGGTGAAAAAATCACTGAATTATCTAGTAGAGTAAATGATATGTGGAATGGTACATTAAAACCAATTGAAGGTGTTGAAAATAAAAAAGATGACAATAAGGTAAAAGTGACTCAACCAATTAAACAAGTTCAAAAACCACAACCAACACATCAAGTAAGTCGTGCTGATTATTTAAATACACATGAACAAATGACAGCAACGCAAAATCATCAAAATGAAGTAATGAATCAAAATCCACAACAGCAAAATGGTGGGGCTAACAATGATATGTATAATAGTATGGGTTATCAAGGTCCTGGCGAACAAATGGGTATGATGGAACCAATGGCTGCAAATGATGCTTTGGGAGGATTCACCAGTTTTTAATCGTAATATAAATAATAATTTAGATCATATAAATTATTATTTTTCAGTATGTTCATCTGTTAATTCCATAGAAGGACATGCTATTAATACTTCTCGAATATCAACATTTTTAGCAATATCTTGTAATACTCCTTTATTAAACTTATTTTTATTATTAACCAATTCAGCTGCTATTTTACATTTAAACTGTTCTTTATCAATATCATGTGGCAATGGATTTAATTTATCATATTCATTATAAAAATCAATATATGCTTTTGTATGTAATTGATTTACTTGTTGATATAAATGACTAGAATTATCATCTACAGAATCTTTTATCCATCCATCATTTTTATCTTTCACAATGAAATTTTTTCGCTTAATATCCGTACAATGAATTGGTCGTTCTGTCAATGGAATATTTTGCAAATTTTTCAATAACTTTTTTGATAAAAAGTTTTCAATTAAATTATTATTACATAAAATGTCTGTTAATTGAAATTTGATGTTTTCAACAAAATCTTGTAAATTAAGAGCATCATTGCAGTATTGTTCTAAAAAAACGTTGATTGAAATGTTATTATTTATATTGGTAATATTTTGATTATTATTGATAATATTTTGTTTTGCCAAAGCATTTTGCGTCTCTATTATAGTGTTTAACTTTTCGGTTAACAGTTTGATATCGTCTTGTTCTTTTTTTATGGTCTTAACTTGTTTTTTTCTCGTTTTTTTCTGGTTTGCGTCCGTCACGTTTGCCACTTTTTTGCCACTTTTTGCCACTTTTTTTTGATGCTTTATGGTTTGGACGTGTTTAGTCCAGTTATACTTTTTAGACGCTGAATAGTCACACAATTCACAATGTTTATAAACACTTTTTTTGGTCATTTTTTGCCACTTTTTGGGTGTACTTACGTTTTTTTCTAAATGTTTTATGCTCTCAATGTGTCTATCATAGTTCGATTTACGAGAGGTAGTATAATCACAAATTTCACAAAAAAAAAACTTGCTCGTTTTTGCTCGTTTTTGCTCGTTTTTGCTCGTTTTGATGCATTTTTTGGTCATTTTTATATATATTCAGAAAAAAGTTTTAAGTTTTTTTAAAAAAATCGTTCTAATGGTGCCTTTTTTTGGAGACTTTTTTACAATAGTGCCTTTTTTACAAGATTTTTACAAATTTATTTTTTAAATACCATATTTGTTTTTATAAAGCATAACTCGTAACAAAACAATATTTTATATGTGAATTTTTGAATGTTTTGTAAAAAAGTCTCCAAAAAAAGGCACCCTTAGAACGATTTTTTGTCAAAACTTTTTTTCAATATTGCAAAAAGGACATTTTAGAATTGTGCTTTTTGCAAATCTCAAAAAACTTTTAGTAAAAAAAGTGGTCTAAGGGTGCCTTTTTTTGGAGACTTTTTTTGGAGACTTTTTTACAAGAGACCAGGATTTTTTAATTATAATATGTTTTGTTATGATGAATGGTAATAAATATTCAAATCAGTCAAAAACTAAAAAAAGTCGAAATTCTGTAAAAAAGGCACTATTTTGTAAAAAAGTCTCCAAAAAAAGGCACCCTTAGGAAAATCAGTACCTGTTCTAAGGGTGCCTTTTTTTGGAGACTTTTTTTGGAGACTTTTTTTGGAGACTTTTTTACAAAAAATAGTTGTTAATAATTATAAATGATGATTTAAAATTATTATTTTTATATGTATAATGAGTATTAATGATGACACGTTAATTGATGCTTTGGAAAATAAATCAAACACATCTATTATCAAACTTACCTCAGCAAAGATAAAAGAACATAAAAACAATATATTACAGTCTTTACAATTAAATCGTGAAACATTAAAACTGTATCATAAAAAATTAAAACAATACCGATATTGCAGTGACATCAATGATTTTCAACCTGGTCAATTTATTAGATGGATTAATTTAAAAGACCCTAATAATATCAGATTAACCAATGGTGCTTTTTTAGTCGATGTTATCTTTGAAAAAAACAAATTACATTTACAATGTCGAAATAGTAGTTTTAAGGTTTTTCAAGTAAAATACGATGAAGTTATTGTATTTCAAAAATTAAGTCAACAAGAAAATGTTATTTTAACTGTATTGGATTATCTTGAAAAATAAAAATGTATATTATATATTTTTATTATTTCTATATTATTATTTGTACAATGCTAACCGCGATTCGTATATATTTTTCTCTATTAAACATTTATTTCTATGCGAATTAATAATCTTTTCTACTTTATAATATTCCGGATCAAAATAGTATTTCCATATTATTTTTAATATATCTTCGGGTATAGTTTTGAATACATTATGTATTGTTTTTCGTATATTTATAAAAGCATTTAAGCTATACGTATTATTTAATTTTAAATAAATCGATTCTGATGGATCCGAAAAATAATTAGATATAGGTATCCATTCAAATATATCTAATTTAAGTTCAACACCTTTTTCCAAATATTCTAAACATATTATTTTTTTATTTTCATAATAAATGTTTTTAATTTTTGTAATTTCTCTTAATTTATGTTTTTGTTTATTTGAATTTATTAACTTTTTATTTGCTTTTCGTTTCTTTTCTACATATTTACTTGATTTATCAGTCTTTTTGACCTTAAATTGTGGTTTTTTATTTACTACTTTTTTTTTACTTAACTTATTTAATTTTTCATTTGTTTCTCTTATTTGATTTGACAATTCTTTTGTAGGATTCATTATATACATTTTTTTATATTTTCTTAATTTTTTATTAAGTTTTCTTTTAGGATTAGAAGTTTTAACTTGTATTTCTACATCATCATAATTATCGAGAATATTAAAATTCATGTTAGTATTTTATAATGAAATATAGTATGGTTTGTTTTTATTACTTGTTTTAGTTATAATTTAATATTCTTAGTACAACATTTTACGCAATTTAAGTAAAAATAAAGTATCTATTTAATATATATTATATAATGGAAATGACTGAATATCAAAATGAATTATTAAAAAAAGATGATAAATTAATAGAAAGTTTTGTTTGGGTTGATATGTTTATTATGGTTTTTCTTTGGGTGTTTGGAACGTTTACTGTAACTAAACTATCAATGCGTTTATTTGATCCTCTTAATGTTAGTCGAACTTTTTTTTCTATGCTTTTAAATGTTACAGGTCAATTATTTTTTATATCTACTTTATTATTTGCTTATAAAGAATATGTATTTGAAGTATTAGTTCAATACCTAAGATTTAGAAAAGATGAAAATATTACGAATGATTTAATACTAACTTCTTCGGCAATTGGTATTACAATTGGTATTAATCTTCCATCATTTATTATGAAAATGAATCATGTTGTTCGATTTTAATAGCGTTTTATTGTATTGTATTATTAGTTCTTGTTTTGATATTGATTTTGGACCTACCGTATTTAAACAACAAGGAAACTCCATCTCACTTAACTTATTATATAATTCATCCGTTAATTTTTTATCAAATTTAATAAAATAATGTGACTGGACACTTTTTTCTACTGTTTCTTTATATATTTTTCCGGCATAAACACCTACTCTTCTAAACGCTATATCGTGAGGTTCTTCTTTTTTAACAAACGAAAACCCGTTTGGTTTAAATTTCCTTAATCTCTTTCTCTTTTGTGACTTTTTAATCCAAATTTGAAATACACAAGGAACATTATACGATTCGTTATTTACTTTAAACGAATTATCATCTATTATATTTTCATGAACTAAATGAAAATATTGTGGAATTTTATCTTTTATACTTTGTTTCTTAAAACTTTTTGGTAAAATAAAACTAATTGAATTACAAAATAAAGCCGAATATCGAATAAACTTAATTGCTAATGACGATTGTCTTCCAAAAGGCGGGTTACCAATAATATGAATATTATTATATTTGTCTTGAATGTCAGAGTAATCAAAAGCAAGATAATCTTGTTTTACAATATCATTATGTTCTGGTTCAATGTCGTAAAATAAACAATTATTACAAAGTTGTTTACATCCTTCTATAAAAGCACCATTTCCAGCACTAGGTTCAATAATAACATCATTTTCTTTACTAAAATTATAATCTTTCATAACTAAGTTAAACTGTTTTATACATTTATTTACAGTTTGTTTATTGGTGTGAAACTTTTCTAAAATTTTATTATTTTTATTTCGTTTTAATCCAGTTGATTGTTGATTCATTTATAATAATATTGTATTGTAATATTATTATATCAATTTTTATAATTTATAAGTTAAATAAGTGGTTGAATATAGTATAACGTATGTAAATAAAAATTATAAATATATTATTTTAATTAGAATACATTGAGTTATTCTTAAAATCATCTACCATCTCAGTGGATTTATTGAATCTATGACAAATCATATAGTCTCCTTTTCTATTATAACAAATATTCTCTCTTTTTGAATTAATATGATTAAGACCTTCATTTAACTCTTTTAAAATTTGATCCACTGATTTAATTGGAGGTCGAATAATTTTTTCTTCATCACAAACGTTTCTTAACCACTTAGATATACCACTTCTTATATTTGTCATTCGCATTCCTACCAAATGATGATATTTTTTTAAAACTTCTTCTGAAATAATCCATTTACTTTGTTTGGTTGTACCCTTCTTCTTATTTGCCTTTACGGTGTAAACTATATTTTTTTCAAATATTGGATTCTTTTTTTCTAAATTTTTCAAAGGATTTAAACCAAAATCTCGAATATATTCATTTTTGGTATACAATGTAAAATCATTAATTTGTTTTTTACTTGTTTTTACACTTGAATTTCCAGATATTTTAACTCTACCGTGTCTACTTAAATCACTTATTTGTTTCAACCCGGCAGATAAATGAGCAAATTTTAAATTACCATATACAGTAATATCTATATCATCTTTAGTAACACCAATATTTAGAAAAGCTGTGTTATAAAATACAATTCTTTGCTCTTCTTGAATGCTTGTATTTACTGCTGCATTAGGACGCCAACAATGATAACCTGTAATATATGGATGACACCTCCATTCTGTACTCCTCTTTGCCATTTCATTAACTATAATTAAAGTTCCAGTATTATGGTCATAATCGTCACTCCAGTGTTCATCGTTATCCCATTCTATAGACCTATCTTCCTTCTTTGAACTTACAAATTTAATTCGAAATCTTAGTTGATTACTTTTATATTGAGGGAGTTCCCTCACATATTCTTCGATTTCTTTTTTATTTTCTTTAATAAAATTGTACCACGTTGCTCTGTTATCTTTATCCCTACCAGTAACCCAACCACAGAGTCTAAGAATAAACATATGTTGTTTTGTTTTGGTGTTTCTTGTAGCCACCGCTAGTTCATTTAAAATCTCGTGTGCCTGTTCTGTAATAACCAATTCTTCGTCATCTTCTTCAAAGAAGGGTTGTGCTTGCTTATAACGACCATCTTCGATATATTTCTTAGCTCCATAATATTTGTCACTTGGTTCATAAGTCAAATGTTTTTGTGAAATATTGTTAGGCGGCTTAATATGTTCAGTTAAGGATTCATGTGGAGTGGCGCTAAATCCAACTGCCTTAATTTCATTTGGATTATCTTGTACTAACCTCCAAATTTTAGATAACAATTGACCTTTCTTACTACCGTAATCTAACTCATCAAGAAGAATATATACCTGAAATCCATTTCGTTGTGATTTTTGTATTTCTTTTATAAATTTTTTTTGCGTTTGTACGCTATTTACTGAATAAACATTGTTTTGACCTAACCAATTTCGTAATTCTTCTCGTTGAGCAATGTCCGCTATTCTGTGTAAAGCGCTAGCAAAATATATTTTTATTTTCCTTGAATTTGGACCTTTATTTGTTTTAAACATAAGATCGAAAATTATAGCCATATCTTTTTTTCCACTTTTTACCTTTGCTTCAGCAATTACTACATTTTTACCGCTTAATAAATTATCACGGATGCTCGCACAAAAGTTATATTGCTCTCGTCGATATTTTTTGTACCAGGCCAACTTAACATCATATATCGTGTTACTCTTCTTCTTCTTTTTCACTTTTGTTGATATAAAAGACGTCATTTATAATAATAATAATATTGTATTGTAATATTTTTAAATCAATTTTTTATAATTTATAAGTTAAATAAGTGGTTGAAGCAAATACGATACCACCCCACATCATATCCATCAAGGTTATCATTAAATCCCATTTTTTGAAAAGAACCATATTGGTTAAATCAAACACACCGTAAATAACAAATCCTAATAAAAACGCATCTAATATAGATCGATTGTCTTTTATAATAAAATAGTTAATAGAAAACACTAATATAATATAGCAAGCAATTGCTGCTCTCATATTAAATAATATATCACTTCCTTGTATGGATTTTACTAATTTATTAAAGTGTCCAGACATTGTTTTTACATAAAAAATATCTAACGCCAAATATATTATACTTGCTTTAAGGTATTTAATCATTATAATATAACCCTAGATAATTCTATTTGTATATTAAAAATTAATATTTTATTGTAAATTATGTTAAGGAAAACTATTTGGTTGTTGTAAATGTTGTAGTTGATTTAAAGCGCGATTTAAATGTTCATCTACATTTAAATCATTTGAATTGATAGTATGGTAATTTATATTTTCTGGTATCCATTGTTTAAAGCAATTAGTTGCATTTGTATCATTATTAGTAAATAATAATATATAATTACTATTAATTAAATATTCTTTTCCTAATCCCAAATATCGTTCATCTCCGGCACAATCCCAAATATTTAAAGCATACTTTTTATTATTATATGTTTTATCCTTTAATACTACGTCACATCCTAATGTTGGTATATATTCGGTCCTATCGATATTATTTAATAAACGAGTAAATCTGGTTTTACCGGTTTGCTTGTCTCCAATTAAACTTATTTTTATATGTATTGATTGCATTGTTATTAAAATAAACCTTTGTTATTATATTTAATTCAATTTAATAATGGGGACATTAGTTATATTAGAAAAATAGTTAACCATACCATCGTTTTTATAATCATCAATGTAAAATATTTTTTGAATTCCAGAAGCACATAATATTTTCATACAATAAATGCAAGGATAATGGGTAATATAAGCAGTTGCTCCCATACAACATACCCCTCGTTTAGCACAGTCCGTGATCGCATTTTGTTCAGCATGTATAGTAGCCATTTCATGTCCATTTCTAATTTTTTGTTCATGTGGACATCCAGGCAAATAACCATTATATCCTTGTGAAATAATACGATTATTTTTTACTAATAAACACCCAACATGTAATCGATTACAAGCGGAACGTTTTGCTGTTACTTTAACAATTTCAGCAAAATAATCATTCCAATTTGGTCTAACACATTCATTATTCATATTATTTATAAATAATATAAATAGATTTAATATTTAATTACGGTAAAGTTACAAAATAACACTTTTTTCATGACCAACAATGGATTTTACGTCAACATATATAGAAACACCTACTCGTTGTAATTTTTTACAAAAAGAAACATCCTCAGAACAAAATTCAGCTATTTCTATTTCTTTTCCATTTACACTTTTTTTATAACGAAACGTTTCTGATTCAAACCAAGGATAATCCAACTTCTCGATTACACCTTTTTTCATTAACATCCATCCCATGCCATTATAAGAAACGTTCATAAGTGGAAACTTACAATTTTTAAAATCCAACACACTTTGATTATTACCTTTATCAATAGTTTTTGGTGTTCCAATACAATTTTTTTTTATCCATTCATCTAATTTGAGTCTACTTAAAAATTCAAACGTTCCATTTTCAATAAAATAGTTTTCATCCCAATTTTCTACTACTGGAAAATGTGTCCCGGATTTCATTAAATACATTCCAGAAACAACATCTTTATTATGACGCAATAAATTAGTAAATGCTTCTACACTAAATACTTGATCACTATCTATCCACATTATAAAATCATAATCCATTCCATTAAAAGGTTTTTGCTTTGTTCCTTTGATAACATCTGCTCCCAAACACATACTTCTTACGTGATAAACATTACTAGATTGCTGACAAGATATAAATGGTTTAATATTGTGCGTGAAACAATATATCAGTAATTCGCTCCAAGAAAGTAAAAAATGATTAGAAAATTTATTTCCAGGTAAACAAAACACAATAGTAAGTGGTTTATTTAATGGATTATTTGGAGGACGATTATTAGAATTTAAACTATATAAATAATTATTACTATTACGAGGCACATTAATGCTCATTATTAATTTTATAATTAATATTTTTATATTGTTTGATTATAATATTTTAATGAATTATATTTTTGAAGCTTTATTTGATTTATTATATATATCTAATGTTCTAGCACTAGCGTCTGTTGCTTCTATAAATTTAGGCATCCAATAATATGGAATAGTACTTTGTTGATTTTCATAATGTTTCCAAAATATTTGTTTATAATATAATTTTTCATTACTATGTTTTTTTTGAATGGTTTCAAACCACGATTCTTTATCACTACTAACACCATCACTAAATGCTTCTTTTGTTCTCCATAAAACTTCTTTTGGTAACAATTCTTTATTATCAAACGCTTTTCTTAAAATATATTTTTCACATACATTTTGTTTGTTATGATTGCGTATATCGGGTGGAATAGATAAATAAGTTTGAACAAAGTTTTTATCTAAAAATGGAGTTCTTGCTTCTAAACCATGACTAGAAATAGAACGGTCGGAACGTAATACATCAAAATAATGTATATCGGAAAGCAATCGTTTACATTCTTTATCAAACTCTAATGAATTTGGAGCATAATGAAAATACAAATATCCACCACAAACTTCATCACTACCATCTCCGTTAAAAACTACTTTGGCTTTATTATCATTTTTAATATATTTTGAAATTAACCAATTACCAACACTTGCACGAACCGTAGTAGTATCATAACTTTCAATATCATATATAACTCGTGGTATAGCATTTAAAAACTCTTCTTTATCTAATTCAATGGAATGATGTTGTGTTTTTAAAAAATTAGCAACCTTTTTAGCGTAAAGCAAATCTTCACTTCCTTTCATGCCTATTGACCATGTATGTAATTGTTTATTTGGGAATTTTTGTTTATAATATTTATTAACAAGGGAAGTAATTAAACTACTATCTAATCCACCAGAAAGCAAACAACAAATTTCACGATCAGTATTATCAACCCTTTTTTCTACTGCATTACATAATGATTCATAAACCATATGATAATATTCATACATTTCATTATATTTATAATTAATAGTAGATGGTATATCTAAAAACCGTTTTCCAGTATTAAATCGAAATATTTTTTCTGTTTTATCATAATCAAAAGTCATTACTACACCCGGAAAAAATTGTTGGACATCTTCAAGACCATTTAATACAATTTGTTTCATTTCAGAAGCAAACAAATATTTTTCCGGTCCTTTATTAGCAATATTTTTTTTTCCTATAAATAATGGTCTAACTCCATATAAATCACGGGCTACATATATTTTTCCCAACCGTTGATCAAAAAGCATAAACGCAAATACACCATCTAACATTTTCAAAGTATAATATATGCCAAATTTTCTATATAAATGAATAATTACTTCACAATCCGATTTAGTAGTTGGTGTTATATTTAACATTTTATATATTTTTTTCCAATTGTAAATTTCACCATTGCATATTAAAATACAATCATCTATGTTAAATGGTTGGTCAGATGAATAGTCGTTATATCCATTAATAGCTAATCGATGAAATCCCACGCTTAAATTCATATCACATAAAGTAACCGTGTTTTTTAATTTATAAATAAACTTACTATTATCCGGTCCTCTACCGATTCCTTTCATAAACAGTTTATATGTTGTTTCTTTATCGTAATTATTGTTTAAAAAAGCAAATATTCCACACATTAAATATATTAATTTCAATATTATATTTAATACTTTTTAATTATATATTTAACACAATAAACATTTTAAATTATATTATTTTATATTAAATTATATATAATGAGTAAAAATACAAAAAAAACGGAAAAAGATAATAAAAAAAAAACGTTTATTCCTATTACAAGTAGACAATATTTATGTAAAGATGTTGACACTCGTAACTTTATAAGTATTCCAATAGCAAAAAGAAATGTCCCGTCATCTAATTTAGACACTGCTTATATTTCACATCCAGCAACCACTAGAAAGAAAATAATGCCTATAATTGATTGTAGAAAAGAATCAAGTGAGCAAAAAATGGAACATTCGATATATCATCCATCAAAAACATTTAACCCTGGTCAAGGTGCTCCATTTTCTGGTTATGCTTCTTATGTGGACCATGAATCAACATTATTTAATCGTTTTGCTCCATTACAAAAAGGAGGACAACATTCTTATATTCCAAATTCAAAAAGTGAATTATATAAGGAACATATATATTCAAATAATCAAGTTGTTCAATTTAAACAATTAAATAAAAAAGAATTATTTAATCCATTTAATCCTAATAAATGTAATTTAGCAAATAATATGTTTCAAAATCATACTAGACAGCAAACCAAAGATTTGTAATAATACTTTAAAAATCAAATTAGTATATTAAATAAAATATAAATATATCGTCTATATAAATATTTTATGAAAAATTCAACAAGCAACATTGATTTAATGTATTTAACAAACATGGGAAACTCTAACAAAACGCAAAATGATTTTATAATGGTCGATAAAAAGGAAGTGGAATTTTACAAAAAAAGGATTTTTCAATTATGTAAAGATTTGCTAAGAGGTAAAGAAATCAATTCAAATATAAATAATACGTTTGATGAATTTTGTTCAAATACAATAGAACATTTTAAAATTATAGATAAAACAGAAATCATGCAAAATGAATATAAAAACTTAAATTTAAAATCAGCTAACTCTACCTCAAATAAACCTACTACTAAAATTTTAGAAGAAAATCCAGATGAATTGATGTTTAAAAAAATAGAGAAAAATAATAAAAACACAATGGATAAATTTGTTATTAAAAATGTAGTAAAAAAGCAAGATGAAATGGTTATACCAATACAAAAAAAGTATAATTTAAAAGATGTCAAATATCAAGAAAAGGATGTTGAAGTTAAATCTAAATCGAGTGCTGTTGCAATGAATAATAAAAAAAAGAAAAACAAGAAAAAGCTTAATCCAAAATTAAGAAAAAATAAAAATATCATTAATTTAAACATTAATTAACAAATGAATAGTATGCGTTATAATATTTACCAAATAAAAAAATCTATGAAAAATATAAGATGGTACAAAAAACAAAAAAAAACAAAAAGCAAAAAAATAAACAAAAGCAAAAAAATAAACAAAAGCAAAAAAATAAACAAACACGAAAACAAAAAAAAGGTAAAAAAGGGAGAGATAAGATAAAAATAAGGAAAACAGATACTTGTTCTGTTAATTCAAGTGGATTGGGATATACCTGTTATTCTAAACCAGTTCTTTATAAAATTAAAGAATCATGGAATAAAAAGCATCCAGAAAATAAAATTATTTCAAACGATCCTTATATAATATGGAAATCTTTACGTTCCGTAATGAAACACAATCATTCTTGTAAAAGAGAGTCATGTTGGTTAAAACATTTGTGTATAAAGGAAGGGTTACCAGCTAATATTTACGATTTAACATTTTCCCCTGAAATGCCAAAATCATGGCTTGAAAATCCTAATGAATGGTTATCTAGTTTGGATATTATAAAGGTAATGAAACAATGGGAACAACGATATAAATGTTTTAAGTTTATGGGCCCTAGTCCAATTGATTATGATACTCATAAAATGTTTGGAGAATGTGTTTGGGATGAATTATGTAAGTTTAATTTGAAAAATCATTTAAAAAATAAAAATAAAAAAATAGGTGTTATATTTAATTTAGACCCTCATTATAAATCAGGATCACATTGGGTTGCTGTATTTATGAATGATATTAAAAAAACAATTTATTACTTTGATAGTTATGGAGATAAACCACATTCACAAATAAAAAAGTTTATAAATATGATAATATCTCAATCAAGAGAGATAGGAGAAACATATAAATATTTAGAAAATAAAAAACGACATCAATTTGGAAATAGTGAATGCGGTATGTATAGTATGTATTTTATAACTCAAATGTTACAAAATAAATGTTTTGAGAAATTTCAAAAAAGAGTTGTTACCGACGCATATATGTTAAAACTTCGTAAAAAATTTTTTAATAAACCAGTTTAAAAAGTATTTCATAATATAATATAAATAATTATATTATGTCTATCCACGACCAATCCAATATTAGTTTATTGATAAATATATTAGAGCAAGAATTTACTCGTAAAGCAGTTATAAATCCAAATTTCGTTGATTTTTTTAATGACCAATTAGAAAGATATCATGAAAAACGTTTTAATTATAAAAACTTACAAGATATGAACAAGCAATTGTTATCGAGTTGTTTTCAGTTTATTAGCAATGAAAATAGAAAAATAGAAAAAAATACGATGGTTTTAAAACCACCACCAAATCATGGATTTCAATCTCCTAGTGATAATATAAAGCAAAAGCAAAACAATAACGATGAAGCTTTTGATAGTTATAAAAAACAATATGATACAATGTTAAATCCAAATAAACCAAATGAAATTGATTTTAGTGATACAATAGAAGACCAACCAATTCAAAACATTGACTCTATTGTTAATCAAACATTAGAAGAAAGAGAAAAAGAATTAATGAAGATTACAAATACATATAGTGATAAACCACCGGATTGGATCAAACCACCTGAAAATAAACAAACGTCAAAAAACGAACCAATGAAACTTATTATTGAAGATAAACCTTTATCAAACCAACCTTCTTCTATATTAAAACAAAAAAAAGTTAAATTTGATTTAAATAATAAATCACAAAACTCTCCAAAAGAAAGTATAACTGTAAATAAATTATTGAATAAATTAAAATTAAAACAAAAATCAAATGTAGAACCGGTTGTAGAACCTAATAATATTGATGTCAAAGAGTTATTAACTAAATTAGAAACAAAATTAGAAACAAAAATGGAAACAAAAATTAATATATTAACTGAGAAATATGATAAATTAAGAATAAAATATGAAGAATTAGAAATGAAATATAGTGAACTAATAAAACCAGAAACATCTAATTTAAGTAAAAACGAGATTGAGATGTTATATACATAATTAAATTGAATTAAAAAAGAAGATGTATTATTATCATTAATATGCAAGAAATCCCAATCGACATGGATTTAAAAAAACAGTGGAGAAATCATAATATCGTGACAGATAGTATGGTAAAATGGTTTAAAAAAAATTGTGGTTGCGAACCTTATCATGGTATAAAAGATGTAGATGAAGAATCGCATTTATATATGTTTAATAAATCTATTCCAATAAATAAGATAGCGTGGATGAAAATAGATATTTCTGGTAGTGGAAGATTAAATATATTTAAGAATAATCTTGTATATACAGATTTGAATGGTAGAAATCCTTTGGATTATAATATGCAACCAATAAATCCATCTGATTAATTATATTTTAGAAATTTTTAATTTTATTTAGTTTAAATTGATTATAAATAATACTGAAAATACAATTATAAAAACACTAGATATGGATATAGATTTATTAAAATTTAGTAAATGTGATGTATTTACACCAGACGATATAAGTAAATTAATGGCTTCTAAATTAAATAATAAAGGGAATATTTTAGAACCCTCAGTTGGAACTGGAAATTTATTAAAGTATATAAATCTTGAAAATTATGAATATGCTGATATATTTGAAATTAAAAAAAACTATTTAGATTGTATCCCATTAAACAAAAAAATAAACATTTATAATTGTGATTTTATAAAAAAACAGATTGATACTAAATATGATAATATAATAATGAACCCTCCATATATTAAAACACAGGATTTATCCAAAGATTATAGGAATCACTTAAAAACAAATTTTACTATTTTAAAAAATGGTATTATTGATATATATTACGCGTTTATAATTAAATGTTTAAATTTATTGAAAACAGATGGTATATTAGTTTCAATAACACCTAACTCTTATTTGTATAATAAGAGTTCTTTAACATTGCGTAAATATTTATTTGATAATAAGTATGTTAAGGAAATTATAGATTTTAATGATACTAAGATATTTCCCAATGTTTCGGTTTATTGTTGTATAACAATATTTACTAAGACAGATAAGGATTTCATTATTTATAATAATAGAAAAATATTATATACAGACGTAATAAAAAACTACTCATTATTTAATACAACATCCAGTAATAAATTGAAATTAAAAGATATTTGTAAAATCAGGAATGGTATTGCTACGTTACGCGATAAAATATATATTCATCCTACAAAATTATACGATGAACCTTGTTGGAAAAAAATAACAAACGGAAGTATAGAACGATTTGTTATTTATCCATACAAAGAAGGTATTATTATCGATGAAGAGATATTTAGTAAAGAAAACCCGTTAACATATAAATATTTATTATCTCAAAAAGTTGAACTTTCTAAAAGGGATAAAGGTAATAAAACATACCCTAAATGGTATTCATATGGTCGAACACAATCATTAAAATATAGTAAAAAAAGGTGTATATATATACCTTGTTTCTTAAATCCAGAATTAATTAATGAACGCATTACTACAAATAGTAATATATTACATTCTGGTTGTTTATGTATTGAACCAAATAATGAAAAAGATATTCAAAAAATTATAAATACCATCGTTAATAATAAAGAATTTATTAAACTAAATTCTTCAAAAAGGTCTGGTGGATGGATTAATCTAAGTAGTAGAATATTATATGATTTAGAATTATAATAATTCATTTATTATTGTTCTGAACGACCTATATGGTGTAATAAATTTTTCAATAGGTTGTATTTCAACAAACTCTTCGCCCACATTATTTATATGTTTAACTTCAACAATATAATTAATTATATCATAACACACATTTTTTGTATATGGCTCTGTCTGATTAGCATCATTTAATACAATTTTTATATTTTTTAATTCATTATAATGTTCAATCGTTTCTGGTTCAATTGTTTCAAATCTGGCGATTTGTCTATTTTTTTTTAAATATGGTGTTTTATTCATAAATATATTAATAGGAATAATGCGTGTATTCTTATTTTTCATTTTTATAAGCACTAATTCACCGGTTAAATTTTCAAAATAATTATTTGCATTTTGTTTATAATTAGTCATAATAATCTTAACAGGAAATATTATATATGGTTCTTTATTTTTAAATATTACAATATCACATTTTTTTCTTTTACTTTTATTTAAGGCATTAATATTTTGTTCCAATTTTATATCAAACCCTTTGTCGCTAGTAAAATATCGTTCTAATATTTCTTTTGTTGCGTTGTGAAAATAATCTACTTTTTTAGAACTCCTTGGACCATGTTTAAAGTACAATCCCCATATGCTATTTATTAGTTGAATATATTCTTTCATTTCTTGTATTGCTTCGATGTTTTCCATTATTATGTTTTATTATGAATATTAATAAGTATTTGTCAAATCAATTTAATTACTTTTTCAATTGATTAATTAAATTGATATAAATATTATTTAAAATCATTTTTAATAAATTATTATTATGTTTAAGAATTTATTAAAAAAATCAAAACCTTTGAAATTAGGAAGATGGGGTGTTACCTATGAGGGGTCTATATTAGAGAAAAGAATAAATTGGGCAAATCATGATCATTGTGGTAGTGAGGTATGTGAAACGCATTTTCAAAACTCACCTAATAAAAAAACAAATACAAGTAAAGACACAACTACAAGTAAAGACACAACTATATCAAAGTACGAATTTGACCCATTATTACCATATTGTATGTAATAAACTTATTTACAAGGTAATTACCTTGGTGAAATAAGCCCAGAAAAATATACCAACGAAACATTTGGCAAATAAATCTAAAATATTAAATCCAACATTTTTTGTTGTTTCATCCATCATATAAAGGATACCATACATACTCCATAAAATAAAGAACGCCCAATATAAAATGCTGTTATCAAATTTGTATTTACCTTTTAAAAACGTTATATAAATATAATAAAACAAAGCAAAGAAAGCGGTAAATCCAACTCCAAATCCAGTTTTTTTGCTAATTGTCCCTATCTCTCCCAAATACCCCGTTCCCAACATAATTAAATTTAACATTAAAATTACCATATATGTTCCTAATCTAAGTTTACCACCAGTATTATATAGAAAAGCAAGAACCAAAACTAAAAGCATAATAGGAGTAGTCATTGACCAATCTAAATATCGAGTTTCATTTATTTCTTTATAATCTACTTCATTTTTATTTAATTTTTCAATAAAGGTGTGGTAAAAATAACCAGCGATAACTGAAATTGCTGTTTCTAAATTTAAAATATGACGAGCTTTATAATCTTTTGTTCGCATTGCTTCAATAAAAGTTATTGTAGCAGTTGTTAAAAAAAAACACATATGTAATATAAAATGTATTTCTAACTGTTTTATCAGATGCTTTTATAGCAAACCCTTCCTTTTTACCTTTTGTCGAGGTTTCTTTTTTTGCTTTCTCAACGTCTTCTTTTTTTGACAACATCATTGTAAACTTTTTAAGTATATTTGTAAATTCCATATACATATATTATACATTAAAAATATTATATGAATAAAATATTTAAATCTAATAATTATATTATTATAATGGAATGTGGTATATGTTATACTAATTCAAATATTGTAAAAACAAATTGTAATCATATATTTTGCTCTAAATGTTTAGAATTATGGAGAGAAATAAAAAACAATTGCCCAATGTGTAGACGCATGATAAGTTATACAATAAAAATAAACGTTCAACAACCAAATCTAGAAAAAAGAATAACTCGATCAATGACTAAACAAAAGCGTGAGACCGAATTTTATGAACAATTTAAAGAACTTGTTTTTTTATTTAGTGATAGTATAAATCCATCAAATATGCATTATAAAACCCAAATAATAAATAAAATAGTAAAACTTTGTTTAAAAAATTATTCATTGATGCCCCCAACAATATATAATTTGGTATTGGAAATATTAAATTCAGATGATTTCCATATAAAAAATAGAACAATAATAAAAAAAAGATTAATAGAACTAAAAAACAATATTAATTATGATTCTGTGATAGATATATAATAAAAAATACAATACAATACAATACAAATTTTATGATTTTATTATAAAATTTATATTATTATACATAAACCCTTCTTATTTTTTTAGGGTTTGTTGGATGAGGTACCAATTTAGCAACTAATATTGGATTAACTCCTGTGCTTCTTGCTCTAACATAACTATCATAATCATATAATTCACCTGTTTTAGCATAAGGAGCATCCCGTTTAAAAGCATATTTAATTCCTCCAATCGTAACAGGAGCTGCTTTCCAAGATATTTTTGTAACATTTTTCATTCTAATCTTATCTTTTTGTTCTTTTTTGTAGGAAGGAACCGTTAAATATTCATTAGGATTATTACTAGAAAATGAATAACATGCTATTGATTCTTTACCTGCTGAATGAATAGAACAATCAATTGAAGAACTTTTAATTTCTTTTAAAATGTCTTTTTTCACATTTTCTTTAATATTACTAATTTCGTGTAAAGCTTCATCAGTAGTAATAACAACATTTTCATCAAACTTACTAACATCTCTACTTTGTAATCGTTGTGATACCTTTGGTTCCTTATCTTCTTTGGTTTGACCTTCTTTATCACCGAAAAGTTGTTTTTCAGAAAAAGTCATTAAATAAATAAAAACCTTAACGCTTCTAAATTCTATTGGTAAATCAGAATGACTATTAATACGAACAGCGCGTCCAATTACTTGTTCTTTTCTAACAGGGTGCCAGTATGGTTCTATTATATGAACGTATCTAACATTTTTTAAATCTATACCCTCGGCACCACTACTGGTAATCATAAATAGTTTAATAACTTCACCAAAGAAATTATTTTTATTTATGGCAGATAATTGATCTCTTAATGTAGATGGAACAATTCCCCAATTACTATTAAAAATATTACGTATGATTTCCTTTTTTTCTTCATCTTCTGTCCCAGTATACAAAGCATAACTAGGCTTGCTTAATTCTTCTTGTGTCATATCAATTAACCATTTACCAGAATCATCTTTTTTAATTTTAAATTCAGAATAACCGTTTTGCTTTAATATCAAACTTAAAATACCAATACCCTCTAATGTTCTGAATTGTGAATAAATTAAATGAGAGCCTTTATGGTCGTCTTTTTGAATATTATATAAAACCTTTTGAAATTTAGGACTGTATGTAGTTAAAGCGTCATATGTCAAATATTGATTGGATTTATCTTCTAATTGTTTCATAGCTTCTTCTATTCTAACACCATAGTCTTTATTTACCATTTCTTCTATAACAGTTGAATCATCTACTTGAAATCGTCCATCAACATTATTAATTCGTTCATTTACACCAGCATTATCAAGTAAATCTTCATCTACATTTTTTAAATCGACTTTACCTTCTTTCTTTTTTTTCATAGGCAATGGTCGTTCGATATCTGCAGGAAAAACAAAATTACAAAAAGATCTAGAAAATATTCTATAGGTAGAAGAACCTTCTTGAAATACATCGTCACCATTCTTTTTTTTGTTTTTGGCATTTCTTTCTGATTCTTTTCGTTCCATATCTCGAACCATTTCATAAATACCTAATTGATAATTACTCATTGGTATTTTATCTACAATAATATCTTTTTTAGGATCAAATTTAGGTAGCAATTCTTCTTTGGCACTTCTAAAATAAGACGTAAGACCTAAAACTCTTCTTTTAAACAAATCATTATTAATCATTGACCCATCCCGTTGATTAATAAAAAGTTTTGTAAATCCAGCAAATGTATCTGGAAGAGCTTTATTATTTTCTACTTTCAAACTATTTTGGTCTATGATTAATTTGTTTTTAAATAAAGTGTCTACTATTCCTTTTATAAAATCGGTTTCACTAATAGTATTTTTTTCTCCAAAAACAACTCCATCATAATCTTTATTTCGTTTTAATTTTGTTTGAAATGAAAATGGATTTCGTGTAATACTTAATAATTTTGTACTTGGTTTATATTCTACATAATCAACTAATCTATTATTTTTTAGTGCTTTTTTAATATAATCCACATTTACTTTTTGTTTTGTTTTTACATCTACTCGAAAATGATATGTTTTGATATATCCTCGTAACATATTAAATAAAATACCAATTTCATTTGGATAATTAATCATAGGAGTTCCAGTTAAAAATACGATTCTGCAGTCAATAGCGTCCATCAAATATTCATATAATTTTACAGATAAACTTTTAGTTTTCTTACTTTTAAGTTTATTAACAATTCTACTAACAAAATTATGAGCTTCATCAATAATAACTACTTTATGGTCAAAAGGATTACTTCTACCGTGTTCTTCTTCGGCTTCTTGTTCTAATTTTGTTAAATGATCTAATCGCATACCATTATATCTAAAAAATCTATATTTTTTCATAATCATTTCATTGATTTGTTTATCCAATGATTGTTGTTGTATTTCTGTTAATTGGTCATAATTTGACCGTTTTTTTGCGTCAACCATCCATACCCCTTTTTGTCGTTTAATAAACTTTGAACTAATCCCCAAAACACCTTTTAATGTTTCTTCTAATTCATCATTATCTTTTGTTTCAACAAACTCCCAAAATTGGTTTGTTCTATATAATGGGTCTCCGCATTTTTTTAATTCTTTTACATAATTCATTTGAAGTGATGCAGGTGTCATAATATAAATTTGTTTATCATTTTTCAACCCTTCTGCTATTCCAATAGAACCACATGTTTTACCAGCGCCTAAACCATGATAAATAAGAAGACCTCTATATGGAGAATATAAATTTATATAGTCACGAATAATTTCTTGATGAGTAAATAAAGAAACTGGTTTTCCATCACCACTTTTTTTTTCTTTTTTTGTTTTGTATTGTTCAAAAAGATTATTAATAAAATTTGTAAATATCTTACGACTATTTAAATGATATGAACTGGCTTTAATGTTGATTTTTCTTTTTATAGCCGGAAGTCTTTGTTTAATAGTAGAATCACCAATAATAATACTTTCAGATCTTAAATCAGTATAATATTTACTATTGTCTAACTTATCAATAGATGTAACAATTGTATCAATCTTTTCTTCCCCTTCAACATTTACGTTTTTATCATCAATCTTAATTGGTTTCTTTTTTGGTTTATCTTTTTGCTTTTTATTATCTTTTTCTTTTTCATCATTTTCTTTTTCATCTACATCATTTTCTTTTTCATCTACATCATATTGTGGTTTATTATCGATTGGTTTATCCATTATTTTTATATCATCTAAAATTGGTTCAATAAAATCATCTTTTTCTTTTTTTTCAACCTTATTTGGTGAATTATCAATAAATACGGTTCCTCTTGCTTTTTGTAAAAAATCAGTAAAATCCAACTCATTATCGGTCCTATCAACAATTGCTATTTTTTTATCTTTAACGGGTTTATCATCTGTTTTTTGTTGTTTTTTAGTTGTAGGACGAAACATATTTTCTTGTTTTTCAATAGGGTTTTGTTTTTTAGGACGGATATTTGTTTTTCTAGGTATTAAAATTTTATATTGTGTTTTTTTTCTGGGTAATTCTTTAACTTTTAATCTATCAAGAAGAGAACTCATTATATATTATTTACTTATAATAAAGTTTTGTTTTTATATAAAATTACACACGATTAATATGTAATTTTATATGTATTTATTAAGATTGTTATATTTTATTTTCTAATGCATGAATTGCTTTTAAACAAGCAGATTGTTCTGCTTTCTTTTTAATTTTGTGACTATCTTCACCAAGATGTAAAAATATATTATTGTCTACATTTTCCAAATAATATTCAACATCTTCTAAAACACTACTATTTTTGTATTTTTTTTCTAAATCACTTATTTTCATATAAGAGTTTGTTGATTGCATATGAGGATTATAACCAATACATAAGAAAACTCCCATATGATATCCAATATCTTCATCCCATTCGCTCATTTCTTTATAAATAGGAGTAACTTGAAATGCTTTTTGTAGTTTTACTTGAAGCAGATTTTTATAATTATCATTTTTCTGTAACAAGTTCATCCAATCCACATGCTCATCAAAAACCTTTTCAACAAACGTTTGTGCCATTTGAAATCCAGGACCAGTGGCAAATACATTATCAAACCATTTACCCTCATCGTGAATTTGGATTTTATTGAAATCTAAAAATAAAGCACCTAAAAATGCTTCAAATAAACATCCAAGTTTTTTTAGATTGGTTCTTGTTTTCTTTTCTTCGGCATTGGCCGACATAATATACCATTTATTAAGTCCCATTTCATATGCCATTTTACCAATGGACTCATTTTTGACCAAAGCTATTTTTTTTTCAGTTAAAAACCCCTCATTCTCCTTTGGAAACCTTCTATACAAATAATATTTAGTAATACATTCTAGTACTCCATCTCCCAAATATTCCAATCGTTCATTTGATTTTGTTTTAAGAGACATACAGTAATCTGGTTTTTCGGCTATAATAACCCCATTTTCTTCATTTTCTATTTTTGGTCGTTTACAATACGATTTGTGAACAAATGCTCGTTTGTATAAATTAAAATTATGAAATGTACTAGGTAGTCCATATTTTTTTAAAATAACAGAAACTTCTGCTTCTGTTATTTCCATATTCTTTTCATTGTAAGGATTGAAAATATAGTCTTCTTCTTCTTTTGTTACATCTCCGTCTTGAATAATTTCTTTATCGATAGTTGGTGCTGTAATACTTGACATTGTATAATATATTGTAAAAAAATATTTAAATTATTTTGATAAATATTATAATCAAATACTTATATATATGACAGAATTTATTAAAGCTAGTGAAATTACTAGTTCATTTTTTTCGGACATGTTGAATGTAAAAAATATAGGTCAATTTAAGGAATTAATTAAAAATAAATCAAATAAAAATATAATAAAAAAAGGTGGAGTTGTATTACAAAAATTAATTTTAAATAAATTAAGAAAAATTAAGAAAAACAAAGAAAAAATAAATAAAAGAATTTCATATTTTAAAAGTCCTAGTTTCATTGCCAGCTTTGAAAAAGCATTACCAACAAGAAATAATATAGATATAAATGCAAAGGAATCTGGATATGCTCCATATTTCAATAATTTATTTAATATCAATACAACAATATGGCGTGAAAAAATATTTACATCAAGAGTAAGTAATCAAGATCAATGTTTAGTTGCATTGGATCAAACAAAAAAAGGTATATCTACAGGTGCTGTTGTAAAACGATTACAAAATGATTATAAATTAAAATGTTATATTTGTGGAAGGCCAATAACATATGGAAATTCTCGTATGGAATGTGAACATATTCTACCAATTGTTACAGCTTTATCACATTGGTGGCTTGTAAAATTTGGGAAGAAAAAACATCAAAATATTGAAAATAATTTAATATCATTGGAATATGATTGGTCGCATAAGTGTTGTAATCGAATAAAATCTAATATAGATTGGATTGTTTATTATGATAATGGCTCAAGTGGATTTAAAAAAAAAAATTTATGGCGAGTAAATATTGATTTAATAACTCATGTATTAAATCAAATAAACAACCCTGCCGTGGGTGGGAAGGGTGAGTGTAGTCAAGATCGAGATACAATATTTCCCAAAAAAATTAAAGTAAGACCTCAAAGTATAAACTTAGTAAAAACTAAAATACAGCCAATTATTAATATAATTAATAAAAATATGAAATTAGTAGGAGGATATGAAAAATATCAATTATTTATGCGTTATAAGGTGATTAGTGCTATATCAGATAAAGACTTTATTGAAGCAATTGAAGGGACATTAGGTAAAAAGATTAAAATAAAAAGTAAAAGTCTAAAAAAATCAACGTCAAGAATAAAAAAAGGCGGAGTAGTTTCTTTAATTGATCTAAATGAAGAATATGAAGAATATGAAGATTATATTGATATTGAGAGTGACGTATTATATGATTTAATTATAAACACAAATAAAAAAGATAAAATAATAAATGAAAATAATATAATTATCATTGATGAGAGCATTTTTGTAAATTATTTTATAGATTATTTAAATAAATATATCGAAGAATATCCTACTTCTAATTTAAAAAAAAATATGATTTCAGAAATATCTGATGTTTGTAACTATGTTTATAACGAATCTATCGAAGATATATCGATGCCCAATGATATAAAAAGTATGATAGGAAAATTATTCGATAGAAATATAGAAATTAATAATAAATCTTATGATTATGATGATTATATTTTAGATGATAAGAATAAACCTAGTTATTTAATCGATTGGGAAAATGAGGTAGAAAACTATAATGAAAATATAACACCTATGGATGTTGATGAAGAAAAAATAACATCTATGGATGTTGATGAAGAAAAAATAACATCTATGGATGTTGATGAACAAGAAAAACCTATGGATGTTGATGAACAAGAAAAACCTATGGATGAGGAACAAGAAGAAACACATATGGATGAGGAACAAGAAGGAAAAATGCCTGCTACTCCTATACGTAAACCAAAAATAAAAAAAAGAACATTTAATTTCCTTCCTTTTAAAGAATCAAAAGTATCAAATGAAACTATAAATGTAAAAAGGAAACCAGAAGAAGAAGTTAATTTTAATACTGAATACAAAAGAACACGATTCGGTCCGATTCATGGTGGAACAAAAAAACGCACTAGAAAAAGAAGGAAAACCAAACGAAAGAAAACATCTCTCCCAAAATCAAAAAAGAAAACTAAAAAAGTAAAGAAAAAACGGAGAAATAAAACAAAAATTAAAAAAGGTGGGAATAAGAAAAAACATAAAAAAAAAGTAAAGAAAAAAAGAAATAAGAAAAATAAGAAGAAAAAGCAACTCTTTGAAATGTCTATTAAAGAATTGAAAGAGTATGTAAAAAACAAAAAATAAATATATAAAAAATACTTAAATGTATAAATATTTTTTATAGAATATGTATACCTGGATATTAATTACAGGTGGAATCTTTTCTTTTTTTGCAGCAATGGGAATAGGAGCAAATGATGCGGCCAACGCATTTGCTACATCAGTTGGATCAAAAGCACTTACTATTAAACAAGCAGTCGTATTAGCCGCTATATTTGAAACAGCAGGTGCAGTTTTAATGGGAAGTCATGTTACAAATACTATACGAAAAGGTATTGCTGATTATAAATGTTTTGAATCGCAACCAGAATTACTAATGTATGGTTGTATGTGGGTCGTATTAGCAGTAGGATTATGGTTATTTTTGGCAAGTAAATATGAAATGCCTGTATCAACTACACATTCTTGCGTAGGAGGTATGATAGGTATGACTATTGCAATAAAAGGGTCACAATGTGTTATTTGGTATAAAGCAATAAATACATTTCCTTATATCGGTGGTGTTAGTGGCATCGTATTATCTTGGTTTATTTCACCAATTTTTTCAGCAATTATTGCTAGTAGTCTTTTTTGGGTTACACGAAAACTTGTATTACGCCATGATTTCAACACAAAACGAATAAATTATATGTATCCATTATTAATAGGTTCAACGGTTACAATAAATACATTTTTTATAATATACAAGGGAGCAAAGGGATTGGGATTAGATAAAACCCCTTTAAATATAGCCTTTGCTATTGCTATTGGTTCAGGTGGATTTATTGCTTTATTAACGATTCCTTTGGTTCCAAAATTAAAAAAGTATATAAATGATTTATACAATAAATCAATAGAAGATAATAATGAAATAGAATTATCTATACAAAGTAAAATTAAAAATAATAAAACAAATCTAAATATTAAAAATGACAATGAATTGGAGAGAATTGTAGATTTACATTCTAAAGCAGAAAAATTTGATGATAAAACGGAAAACGTATTTAAATATCTACAAATATTTACTGCTATATGTGATTCATTTAGTCACGGAGCAAATGATGTAGCAAATGCAATAGGACCATTTGTAACGATATATACTATTTATATGACAAATGATCTTTCTAAAAAAAATGATATGGATGATAGTGCGTATTGGATATTGGGAATGGGAGGTGTTGGTATTGCACTTGGGTTATATTTGTATGGTAAAAAAATAATTGTGGCAATTGGAGAAAAATTAGTTAAAATAACACCATCGCGAGGAGTTTCAATAGAATTAGCGTCAGCATTAGTTATTATAACTGGAAGTCGTTTAAAAATCCCTTTATCTACTACACATTGTCAAGTTGGAGCAACTGTTGGGGTGGGTATGTTAGAAAATGTAAAAACATGTTCAGGAATAAATTGTAAAGTATTTTACAAAACTGCTTTTGGATGGGTGATAACTTGTCTGATTGTTGGAGTCACTACTGGGCTATTTACTTCTTTAGGAGTATATGCTCCCTCAGTGAATGGATGGGCTGGAAATTGTATAAATCAAAATCATACATTATTATAATAAATTGAATTAAAATATTAATAAATTTTTAATTCCATAAACTAACTATGAATAAAACTTGGAAAAGAAATAATAAAGGTAGACTTGAAAAAATAGAAACAACTATTTGTTGTATTGAAAACAATCATGAATTTTACAAATATCATTTATTTAATAATAAATGTAGTAAATGTCATTTAAAAACACTTTCAGAAACGGAAACAGAAAAGTTTATGAAAAACCACGCCACTCATCATTGGAAATATGAAAGATATCCAAAAAAAGATTTACATTGGTATACTACTGATTTACAAGTATCCGATAATAATGGATTTATAAAATTACTAACTTATATGTTAAATGCCACAGATGATTTATTTCATAATGAAAAACACATGGATAATATACTAAAATTAATGTATACATGTAATTATGTGTTTAAAGGTCTTACCTCTAAGCAAGCAACTAATATATATAATGATTGGAAAAATAAACATACAGAAGGATTGTCAAATGTTACAAAAAATAAACTATTAATATGTTTACAACATTTTCTAGGTGGATTAGTAATAGATTGGTGGAATATTACTAATGAACTAGGAGGAGTTGCTTATTGTTACTATGCTAATTGGGGTAAACGCCCTTTGTTATTTGATAACAATCATGAAAAACACCCCATACAAAAACCAATATATAAATATATTAATAGTTTAAATAACACAGAGGAAAAATCTAGATTTGATAGTTGGATTCGTAATGGAACAAGATTTGTTCATATTCCAATAATTTCATAAAATAAGATAATAATAAAATATTTAAATAAAATAAAATAATAATAAGAAACATGAATAAATCTTTTTTTTATAATTTAAAATTAGCTCCAAAACACATGCATATTAAAGATATTTTAGATTATGATATTATAATATTACCACCTACGGGTCCTCAATGTATTTGTACTGCTGGGTTTGAAACAACGTTTATTAAACAATATAACAATCTTAAAAAATCAAATAAACCAATAAAACCAACCACTTTTATATGTAGTTCATTTGGTGGATATAGAACAGTATCATTATTAACATCTATATTTACTGAAAAAGACATAGTATCTCAATTTTATGATCATATAATTGATATGACATATCAAAAAACAGACACTCCTGAAACCTTAGAAATTATGATGTCTAGTCTTAGAAAAAAAATAATAATAGATTCAGCAATTAGTGAAATTATAAAATCAAATGATTTTAAAATTATTATAATTGTTGATAGATTAAAACCAATATATAACTATCTTCATGTTTATATTCAATATATGTTTATGTTTTTTTTAGGATTGGTCAGTATTTTTTTTCCGTTAATTTTACAAGATACGTTATTTGATCGTCTTTGTTTTTATACGGGTAATAACCCAAAAGACATTTTTCCAAATAATTATTTTGAGGAGTATCATAAATTAACAACTAAAAACTTTAATGATGTTTTAAAAGCAAGTTCATGTATACCAGGAATAACAATAGATTCTAATTTTATCAATGATGTAGGAAAAGGAATATATATGGATGGGGGTCTTTCAGATATAAATATTGGATTTAAAATAAATAATAATTATTCAGGATTAATTTTAAACCAGGCGTCTTCATTATACCAAAATTGGTTTCATTTCACAATAAAATATCCACCACTACCGAATGATTTTTATAAAAATTTATCAGTTATTTATCCTAATAAAAACTATATAAAAAATATACCCAATAATAGAATGGCACAAATTAATGATTGGTTTGATAGTAAATATATTGAATCACCAAATAAAAGAAAGAATGATTGGACAAAACAAAAACAATTATCAATAAAACATTTTAATAATGATATTGATAAACAATTTGGTAAAATTAGTTCAGTATTTGATAATAACTTAATTAAATAACTAATATAAAAGTATTTTTATTTCATAATAAATAATGAAACTAGTAGTGGATTATAGAGAAAAAAAACTGATAGGTTTAATTAATTCTATAAAAACAATGAATATTAAATTTAAACCAATAGAAGTTATAGTGGAAAACTTACCTTTATCCGATGTAATTATTAAAGACAATAAAGATAATGAGAAATTATTGATTGAAAGAAAAACTATAAATGATTTAGCTAGTTCTATACAAGATGGTAGATATAATGAACAGTCTTATCGATTAAATAATTGTAGTGTTCATAATCATAATATTATGTATTTAATAGAAGGCAATATTTCAATGTGGAATAATAGATATACAAGAATAAACAGAGATACAATATATAGTGCTATATTTAGTATAATGTATTATAAAGGATTTTCCGTTTTTGTTACATCTACAACAGTAGAAACTGCTGAATTTTTATTAAACACAGCATTAAAAATACATAAAAACGATAAGTCAAACCAAACTAAACATCCATATTATGAAAATGTAGATGTATTATTACCTAATGAAACACAACCTGTTCAAAAAAATAAAGATGGTAAAATAGATATTACATTGAAAGCAGAAGTGGTTGATTCAATTAAAGAAAAAACGGTAGAAAATACACCTAGTTTGAAATATAGTAGATATGTTAAAAGGGAAAAGAAAAGTAATATTACTCCTGAAAATATAGATGTAATTATGTTGAGTCAAATACCAAGTATAAGCGTGGATACAGGAATGCAAATATTGAATAAATATAAAACAATATTTAACCTTATAACCATTTTAACAAATAATGAAAAAGAATTAAATAATTTTATGATTAAAACAAAAACTGGGGAGAGAAAGTTAAATTCTAGAGCAATTACTAACATAAAAAATTATTTAGTTGTAAAGCAATAATGATAATGATGTAGTAATATAAAATTAATTTTTGTCTAATTTTATATTATACTAATAATGTCTGGTTTATTGTTCACATCAGATAATATATATGGTTTAGTAAATCCGCCATCAGATCCAGTAAATGATTTACCTGAGTCACATCAAACGATAGGTTCTGGTGCTGTAAGATGGGATTATTTTTTGGATTTATCAAATAATATAGGAAATAGATTAATAGCAGGTAATAATGTGTCTATTTCAGGAAATACAATATCAGTAGAATTGGGTTCGGGAAGTTCTAGTAGTTCAAATGCTGGTTCTGCTTCAATTAATAATTCAATTGTTTCAACCTCTCAAATAACAAATGTTGATTTATGTAATAATCGGTTTATAGAATTAACATTTGATGAAAATATTAAACATCTAGAAACATATGACTTAGAAAATTTTGAAATTCTAAAAAACTCAACGACAGTAAAATTAGGAGAAATTTATGTAATAGATAACAAAGTAAATATTTCATTGGATTACAGTTCTAATTCAATTACCGATGCTTCTTCAATAACACATATAATAAACCCAAATGATATATCAGGTCAAGTTTATTTTGAATCGTTCAACGATAAACAACATAATGGAAATTATCAATCTAACGGGGTATATGAAAGTGGATTAAGTAATATTGGATATAGTAAAAAAGGAGTATCCGGCGAAGGATTATTTTTTTTAACATCATCAGAAATGCCATCTAATGTAAAAGCAGTTTCGTTTTGGGTAAAAGATTATGAATGTTTACAATCAAATTGGTTTTTTGTGAGTGATATGAGCAGTGTTAATTCTTCTTTGGAATTATTTGTAGATATCTCGAACAATTTATCTGGTTATGGTAATAACTTAAATAAATTATTTATAGATGGAGTTCAATATACTCTTACCCCACACAGTAGTAATTCACCGATAAGTGTATTTGATATAACACCATCATTAAATGCTTCATCTTTTACAGGATGGCACCATATTTATGTTGAATCAAAAAATGCAATGAGTGATTTAGAATTATTATCTAGAAACGGAGAAAATAATAGTTTAGGTTGTTTGGATGAAATTAGATTATACGATAATGCATTAACCGTTACGGAAATATCTGGTTTGGCTATCCAACCAACCTTAAATACATTAACCGATTTATCGAATATGGTAATAAATTATACCAGAGATTCTGGAACAAAAACAAATTTACAAACAATATCAAACGAAGAAATACAAGATTTTATTTATTATTTCAATGGTAGTCGCTATTATTCCAAAGAAAATTTATCTTACTTTAAACGCATTGATTTAAGTTTAAATGAAATTTATTTGGATTTAAATGATTTATCACAAAATGTAAATGTCAGATTACAAGAATTATCTCAGTCGATGACAGAAAGTATACTTCCAATTTTAACAGATATTAGTTTAAATAACGGAACAATTGAAATAAATTTTACAAAGGATATTAGTAATCAAACCACTTATGATGCAAGTAATTTTACAATTATTTATGATGATGTATTACAAAATTATAATGTTATAAATGTTGAAAATGGAAATATAAAATTAAAAAATCTTACAGATTCGGGGGGAGGAACAGCATTGCTTACTGGTGCTAATTCATCATTATTTTCAAATCAAACATATACTGCTTCAACCCAACAATCATCAAGTTCATCAACAGCAACTAAGGCATTTGACGGACAATTAACTGGCCAAGATAGTAATACGTGGAAATCGACAGATAATTTATATGAATCAAGTGGTATTTATATAGGAACGGAAGTAACACAGGGTTATTCTGGTGAATGGTTACAAATAAATATGGGTTCTTCTATAAATACAAAGGTAAATTCGTTTACTATTAAACCACAGCAAAATACTACTTCTAGTATTGTAAATAGTCATCCAAAAGATTTTAAAATGTTTGCTTCCAATAATTCAAGTTCATGGAATGAAATAGCAGATATTTCTGATTTAAGTAATGAAACGTGGTATGTTAATAGTGCTTTTTCAAATTATACAGTTACATTATCAACTCCGGTTGAATATCAATATTGGAGGTTAGTAATATCAAAAACAGTAAATGCAACACAAGTATCTATTGGTGAATTAGAGTTGAATGGGTCTATAATAACAAATAACGCTTCTTCCTTTAATAATATAAATAAATTAGAATTGGCGTATAGAAAAGATAGTGATAAAACTAAAAATTTAGTTGATTTAATTGGTGGTGGAGAAATAAACAACTTTATTTATAAAGGACTTGGACTAACAAATATTAATAAAGAACGTTTTACGGACTTATCAGATGTTAGTGTTAATAATATAATAGAAGGACAATTTTTGAAATTTGATGGAACTTATTTTGTTCCTACAAACGATATTTCAGATATATCTCAAAATCTGGCAAATGTAAATGTTCAATTATCAACATTATTAACAGATGCTCCTGTTACATTAGATACATTGAAAGAAATTGCCGATGTATTGGGTGATCCAACAGACGCTAGTGGAGGTATTGGAACCATATTAAATAAATTAAGTGATATATCAAATGACATTCAAAATCTATCAAATGCATCGAGTGGAGGTATAGGAGATTTGTCCGGTCAAACAACCCAAGCAATTACCGATCTTTCTACAATCATATTTGATAGAATACATACAAGTAACACTAAATTAACCTTTTTTGAAATAATGACTAGACAACCATCTGCTTTTTCTAGTAGTGGAGAAGTAGTCGCAAGTGCTGGTGATATTGAAATTAATTGGACATATGATAATATATTGGCAAATTCAACAAACACTACACTAGCTAAATTAGCTTTTCAAAACACATTAAAAAATAAAAATATACCTTTTATTGATAATATTACATTGGAAATTTCAGGAAATGTAAATACTGGTAATTCGTCATATGATAATGATACAAATTCATGGATTACATTTACAACTGGTATATGGCCTAAAACATTTTCTAATACAGAAGATTACAATACTTCTTCCTATAAAACATTAACGATAAATAAAATCAATCAATCACAAGCAAATTCAAATGCTGTTAATAATATTTTAAGTAAAACAGATCCATTTGATGTTAGAATATATGGAACTAATTATGCTGAAAATGTTCCAACTATCAATGATCGTTCACTTTACTTTAATGATTTATCTTTTGTAACTGCTTTGGCACCTTCTACTCCACAATTTGCTTCACAAAACACCGTTACCGACGGTACAATAAAGTTAACATTTAATTATTATGTAACTCAAACGGAATTAAATTCTCCAAATTCAAATGGTGTTTTAATTGACGCTTCCAATACATATTTTGATTTTGAAACTACATCATCGAGTGTATCAGGTTCAGCTATAACCAATTCAAATATACAAACAAATACTAGTATATCTAATGTAGCCAAAAATACAAACTACCCTATCGTAATAAGTAATTTAAGAGCAGGGACAAAATATCGATTTGTAACAGCAGCTAGAAATAATTTAACATCAACTACATCTTATTCACCATCATCATCTATTATTACATCAACTTTTACAAGACTACCATCGAGTACGGGTTCGACACCTGCATCTAGTTGGTTTACCGTATCGACATATGCATATAGAATATCAACGCCTACTGGTGGGTCATGGAGTGGTGATAATTTAAATAATTCAAGTGTTAGATATTTAAATAAATCAGATAATGATTATTTACAACTATTAAATTCTACCAGAACATTTGAAATATCTCTCCCATATTCTTCTACACAACAAAATACACAAGTTGGTTATGGCAAATATATAGATAATAGCGGTTCTTTAACTGAAATTTCATTTTCAATAGATGGAAGTGAAAAACAAGAATTAACTTATGGAGGGTTTGGTATAAGTCCTTTAAGAATTAATAAAAATAGTAATACGGTTAATTATTTTTCATCTCCAACCACAAGTGACCCTCACACAGATAATCGAACCAAAGGATTTAGATTAAATGGCTCTTTTTCTCTTGAAGATATATTACATTCCAATATTGGAATACCATCAACATCCGGTTATTCATTGAATTATACATTTGTTAAACATAGTGATGTGGGTGGAAATAATATTTCTTCTACATTTAAGGTATATATTGATGAATTAAATGGTAATCCAACAATTACTGTTGATGGAACGGAAACATATGTTTCAACAATATCATATTGTATGGGAATTCCAAGTGTTCAATATTTTGATTTATCTTTTAATAGAACATATAGTAATGTAAATTCTCAATACCAATATGTAAGATATCATACATCTTCTCCTGCTGGAATAACAGTTGGACTTATAAACTCTGTATCAAAAACAAATAGAAGTTCAACAAATTATGCTGGTAAAATTAACATTGGTAGAACAGATATAGTAACAAATGGTATATATCAATTTAATAGCACTGAAATTGATAGTAATACATCAAACCGTTTTAAAGATATATATTTTACACAAAGTATTGGTACACCTACAAACGGAAATCAATCACCATCCGATTCAATTAGTATAAATGAAAAGTCTTTTAATTTAAATGGAGAAGCTTCAATAAATACAACACAATCAATAACATATTATTGTGATTATTCTAGTTTTAATAAAAGTAGTTCAAGAATAACCACACCAATTGTTTCAATTACAAATTTGGGAGAGATAGCAAATATGGCTGTATTTAATACTCAACTAAACACAATTGCTATTACTGATATAACAAGTCATGAAAATGTTGTTAATGATTGGACATTATTATTTATAAATGGAAGATTTAGAAGTAATACTTCACAACCATATCCAAATGTTTCTGGATATACATGGACAAAACCACCAGGGGAAGGTAGTTTTTCAACACCATTAACATACAACTCTGGTAGCACTGCATATTATTTAAATGGATCAACCACGGGTTCTGGAAATAAATATAAATGGATTGCTTTTAAATTTACAGAAGCAAATGCTACCACGACAACGGTTTCAGGTATTCAATATACTTATTTAAATATTTACAATCTTCTCTCCCAAAATTACTATTTTACCTCCACAATATTAGGTTATTTAAAAAATTCTTCAAATAATAATGTAGTAGGATTTATTCAACAATCTTATAATAGTGTTTATAGAATAGGTAATTTATCAAGAGGATATAGTCCAAGTGCTATATGGTATAGTCAAAATGCTGCAATATCTTTTAATACAATATTTGAAGGAGCAGATAAATCCAATTATGGATGTGTTTTTGAACAAGATGAAGATGCTTGGGGACCGATTTTAGATACAACAAATGGTGCAACAAATATAATTATTTATATAGGATTTAATAATGATGTTTCTTTATAACAAGTTTTAAAATTCGTAATAACCAATTAATATATATATAATGTGAATTATATATATATCGATGTCGGATACATCCGCGTTAGATATAAAGGAAAGAGTGGACTTTTTGTTCAAAAATTTTTTGGGATTTCCCAATACAGACGAAACAAAGCCTTATTTTAATGAAACAAATGTTAAGGCAAATAACTACGTTTTAGGTGAAGATATATTTATTAGTAACATACCGATCGACCCCAGTTTTAACATATCTAAAACTAGTGCACAAACACAATTAACAAATAGCGACTTTAACAGTTATAGCGCTACAGATTCAATAAAAGAAGATACAACCCAAACAATACGAACATATGTGAAATTAAAATTAGAACCTGTTCCTGGTAGTAGTGAAAAATCATATTATAAATTAGACAGTAGTGGTAACAATGTATTAAGTGATTCAATACAGTTTAATAAAAATCAACAAGGGAGTAATTCACCTTATTTATATAAACTTTTCCCTTCGTCAGGAGTAGGCGATAATGAACAAATACCTAGTACATCAACAGGAGGAAATTGGATTTTTGATATTAAAAATGGTATAATCAATTTCCCCGATACACCAACAGCAACAGTAAACACAAGTAATCCCCCTTATCTTACATTTTATAAATATATAGGAAAAAAAGGGATAAGTAACATAACAAATGATTTAAGTCAATTAAATACGGATAATAGTTCTGTGGTAGCAGATTTATCAAGTATTATTCATGAAAAAATATCAATAGAAATAAGAGATTTATCGAGTGATTCAGTAAGAGATATTTCAGACCTTTCTTCAATAATATTAAATATTATCTCTCAAGAAATAGCCGATTTAAGTAGTGAAACAGTAAGAGATATATCAGACTTATCATCAATCGTATTTAATACATTAAGCACTGAAATATCAGACTTAAGCAGCGATACAACTCATGAAATTAGTGTAACAAAATCATTAACAAGTTATGAAATATCAGACTTATCGTCAATAGTATTCAATACGTTAAGCACTGAAATATCAGACATAAGCAGCGATACAACTCATGAAATTAGTGTAACAAAATCATTAACAAGTTATGAAATATCAGACTTATCGTCAATAGTATTTAATACGTTAAGCACGGAAATATCAGACTTAAGCAGCGATACAACACATGAAATTAGTGTAACAAAATCATTAACAAGTTATGAAATATCAGACTTATCATCAATCGTATTTAATACGTTAAGCACGGAAATAAGTGATTTAAGCAGTGATACAAGCAGAGAAATTAGTGTTTTAAGAGCAGAAAAAGGAACCGACTTAGAAGATCTTTCATCTATTGTATTTAATACTTTAAATATAGAAATTTCTGATTTAAGCAGTGAAACAACACGTGATTTATTAGATCTCAGTAATATACTACATTCGCGTATTTATAATGATATTTCAGATGTGATTGGTGGAGCAGGTGAATCATTAGATACATTAAGAGAACTTGAATTATTTGTCACTGATTTAAGTGACGCTACGGTAACATCACTTGTATCAACAGTTGCTGATTTATCTGGAAGAGAAACAACTCATTATACTCAATTATCAAATGAATTAGTAAATGAAATAAGTGATTTAAGTAGTGAATCACTTAGAGAAATATCTGATTTATCATCTATTGTATTTAATACTTTGAGCACAGAAATAAGTGATTTAAGTAGTGATACTTCTCGCGAAATTAGTATTTTAAAAGCTGAAAAAGAAACTGAATTAACCGACCTTTCTTCTATTGTATTTAATACCCTAAGCACAGAAATAAGTGATTTAAGTAGCGATACAAGCAGAGAAATAAGTGTAACAAAATCATTGACTAGTGTTGAAATAGAAGATCTTTCTTCTATTGTATTTAATACCCTAAGCACAGAAATATCAGATTTAAGTAGTGATACTTCACGTGAAATAAGTGTAACAAAATCATTAACGTCATCAGAAATTTCAGATTTATCATCTATTGTATTTAATACCCTAAGCACAGAAATAAGTGATTTAAGCAGTGATACAAGCAGAGAAATTAGTGTTTTAAGAGCAGAAAAAGGTTCCGACTTAGAAGACCTTTCATCCATAGTATTTAATACCCTAAGCACCGAGATAAGTGATTTAAGCAGTGATACATCACGTGAAATAAGTGTAGTCAAATCATTAACTTCATACGAGATTACGGATTTATCAAGTTATATTTCAAGTGAATTAAGTAGAGAGATTAGTGATTTAAGTAGCGAATCTCTTAGGGAAGTATCAGATTTATCATCAATAGTATTTAATACGTTAAGCACTGAAATAAGTGATTTAAGTAGTGATACTTCCATAGAAATAGCAGATTTATCATCAATCGTATTTAATACCCTAAGCACAGAAATAAGTGATTTAAGTAGTGATACAAGTAGAGAGATTAGTATAGCAAAATCATTAACATCATCAGAAATAACGGATTTATCATCAGTAGCGTTTGATATTTTACAATATACAAGTATTTGGCATTTAGGAGCAAATGGTTCTTCTGCTTATACATTTACAGGACCAGGTAATTTAAGTAACTCAGCAAATCCTACGTTATATTTAACAAGAGGTGAAAATTATAGGTTTGACAATCGTTCGGGCGGACATCCGTTTCGTATACAAAGTACAGAAGGAACATCTGGAACTGCTTACAATGATGGTGTAACAAATAATAGCGGAGGAAATAATACAAATATAATATTTGATGTTCCTTTTAATGCACCTTCTACATTGTATTATCAATGTACCATGCATGGTTCAATGCAGGGAACTATTATTATAAATGATAAGAAAAATGAAGAAGATATAGCAGATTTATCATCAATCGTATTTAATACCCTAAGCACAGAAATAAGTGATTTAAGTAGTGATACAAGCAGAGAAATTAGTGTTTTAAGAGCAGAAAAAGTATCAGACTTAGAAGACCTTTCATCCATAGTATTTAATACTTTAAGCACAGAAATAAGTGATTTAAGTAGTGATACAAGCAGAGAAATTAGTGTAACAAAATCATTAACATCATCAGAAATAACTGATTTATCATCAGTAGCGTTTGATATTTTACAGTATACAAGTATTTGGCAATTAGGAGCAAATGGTTCTTCTGATTATACATTTACAGGACCAGGTAATTTAAGTAACTCAGCAAATCCTACGTTATATTTAACAAGAGGTGAAAATTATAGATTTGACAATCGATCAGGCGGACATCCGTTTCGTATACAAAGTACAGAAGGAACATCTGGAACTGCTTATAATGATGGAGTAACTAACAATAGTGGAGGAAATAATACAAACATAATATTTGATGTTCCTTTTAATGCACCTTCTACATTGTATTATCAATGTACCATGCATGGTTCAATGCAAGGAACCATTATTATAAATGATAAGAAAAATGAAGAAGATATAGCTGATTTATCATCAATAGTATTTAATACCCTAAGCACCGAAATTTCAGATTTAAGTAGTGATACTAGTATAGAAATAAGTGTCGTAAAATCATTAACATCATATGAAATTTCAGATTTATCGTCTATTGTATTTAATACACTAAGTACAGAAATAAGTGATTTAAGTAGTGATACTTCGATAGAAATTAGTGTTGTGAAATCATTAACGTCTTATGAAATAACAGATTTATCAAGTTATACTTCCAGCGAGTTATCCGTTCAAATAGCTGCTGCTAATTCCACAATCAATAGTGAGATTTCGGATTTATCTTCCATTGCTTTTAATACAATTAGTGTAGAAATAAGCGATTTAAGTAGTGATACATCCCGTGAAATCAGTGTAGTAAAATCATTAACATCATATGAAATAACAGATTTATCAAGTTATACTTCCAGTGAATTGTCACGTGAAATCAGTGATTTAAGTAGTGAATCTCTTAGAGAAGTATCAGATTTATCCTCTATTGTATTTAATACCCTAAGCACAGAAATAAGTGATTTAAGTAGTGATACATCACGTGAAATAAGTGTAGTCAAATCATTAACGTCATACGAGATTACAGATTTATCAAGTTATACTTCCAGTGAATTATCAAGAGAAATAAGTGAGGTAAGAGCTGAAAAAGGAACCGAATTAGCAGATCTTTCATCATTAACATTTCACACTTTAAGCACAGAGATTAGCGATTTAAGTAGTGATACTAGTCGAGAAATATCTACTACAAAATCAACGTTAATATCAACAATTAATATAGAAGTATCTACATTAAGTAGTGAAACAGTAAGAGATATAGTTGATTTAAGTAATGTACTTCATTCTAGAATTTTCCATGATATTTCAGATGTGATTGGTGGAGCAGGTGAATCATTAGATACATTAAGAGAACTGGAATTATTTGTCACTGATTTAAGTGACGCGACAGTAACATCTCTTATATCTAGTCTTGCTGATTTATCTGGAAGAGAAACAACACATTTTACACAATTATCAACTGAATTATCAAATGAAATAAGTGATTTAAGTAGTGAAACACTTAGAGAAGTATCGGATTTATCCTCTATCGTATTTAATACCCTAAGCACTGAAATAAGTGATTTAAGCAGTGATACATCACGTGAAATAAGTGTAACCAAATCATTAACATCATATGAAATAACAGATTTATCTGGTTATACTTCTAGTGAATTGTCAAGAGAAATTAGCGAAGTAAGAGATGAAAAAGGAACCGAATTAGCTGACCTTTCGTCTATTGTATTTAATACCCTAAGTACAGAAATCAGCGATTTAAGCAGTGATACATCACGTGAAATAGTAGATTTATCAAGTTATACATCGTCAGAATTATCACGTGAAATTAGCGATTTAAGCAGCGAATCTCTTAGAGAAGTATCTGATTTATCTTCTATTGTATTTAATACACTAAGCACAGAAATCAGCGATTTAAGTAGTGATACTAGTAGAGAAATCAGTGTAATGAAATCATTAACTTCATCTGAAATTACAGATTTATCAAGTTATACTTCCAGTGAATTATCACGTGAAATCAGTGATTTAAGTAGCGAATCTCTTAGAGAAGTATCTGATTTATCTTCTATTGTATTTAATACATTAAGCACAGAAATCAGCGATTTAAGTAGTGATACTAGTAGAGAAATCAGTGTAATGAAATCATTAACTTCATCTGAAATTACAGATTTATCAAGTTATACTTCCAGTGAATTATCACGTGAAATTAGCGATTTAAGCAGCGAATCTCTTAGAGAAGTATCTGATTTATCGTCTATTGTATTTAATACACTAAGCACAGAAATCAGCGATTTAAGTAGTGATACTAGTAGAGAAATTAGTGTGGTGAAATCGTTAACCTCATATGAAATTACAGATTTATCAAGTTACACTTCTAGCGAGTTATCCGTTCAAATAGCAGCAGCAAATTCCACAATTAATAATGAAATATCTGATTTATCATCTATTGCGTTTAATACCATTAGTGTAGAAATTAGTGATCTAAGTAGTGATACAAGTAGAGAAATTAGTGTAGTTAAATCATTGACTTCATACGAGATTACGGATTTATCAAGTTATACATCGTCCGAATTATCACGTGAAATCAGTGATTTAAGTAGTGAATCACTTAGAGAAATATCCGATTTATCTTCTATTGTATTTAATACCCTAAGCACCGAAATATCGGATTTAAGTAGTGATACAAGTAGAGAAATTAGTGTTGTGAAATCATTAACATCATATGAAATTACAGATTTATCAAGTTATACATCGTCCGAATTATCGCGAGAAATCAGCGATTTAAGTAGTGAATCTCTTAGAGAAGTATCTGATTTATCTTCTATTGTATTTAATACCCTAAGCACGGAAATCAGTGATTTAAGTAGTGATACTAGTAGAGAAATTAGTGTAATGAAATCTTTAACATCATACGAGATTACAGATTTATCAAGTTATACTTCCAGTGAGTTATCAGTTCAGATAGCTGCTGCTAATTCCACAATTAATAGCGAAATTTCAGATTTATCTTCCATTGCTTTTAATACAATTAGTGTAGAAATCAGTGATTTAAGCAGTGATACATCACGTGAAATAAGTGTAGTGAAATCATTAACTTCATACGAGATTACAGATTTATCAAGTTATACTTCTGGTGAATTAAGTAGAGAAATTAGTGATTTAAGTAATGTTACTGGTTTAGAAATATCTACAACAAAATCTACGTTGGTTTCAACCATTTCCACAGAAATTTCTACGTTAAGTAGTGAAAATGTAAGAGATATTATTGATTTAAGTAATATACTTCATTCACGTATTTATCATGATATTTCTGATGTTATCGGCGGAGCAGGTGAATCATTAGATACATTAAGAGAATTAGAATTATTTGTTACTGATTTAAGTGATGCAACAGTAACTTCTTTGGTATCAACAGTTGCTGATTTATCTGGAAGAGAAACAACACATTATACTTCATTGTCTACTATAATTGTTAATAATAATGATACAACAAATACTACAATATCAGATCTATCATCATTGACATTTAATACAATTAGTGTAGAAATTAGTGATTTAAGTAGTGATACTAGTAGAGAAATTAGTGTAGTAAAATCATTAACATCATATGAAATTACAGATTTATCAAGTTACACTTCTAGCGAGTTATCAGTTCAAATAGCTGCTGCAAATTCCACAATTAACAGTGAAATTTCAGATTTATCATCTATTGCGTTTAATACTATTAGCGTTGAAATCAGTGATTTAAGTAGTGATACTAGTAGAGAAATTAGTGTGGTCAAATCATTGACATCATATGAAATATCTGATTTATCAAGTTATACTTCAAGTGAATTGTCACGTGAAATCAGTGATTTAAGTAGTGAATCTCTTAGAGAAGTATCTGATTTATCTTCTATTGTATTTAATACCCTAAGCACAGAAATAAGTGATTTAAGTAGTGATACTTCAAGAGAAATAAGTGTTACCAAATCATTAACCTCATATGAAATATCTGATTTATCAAGTTATACTTCAAGTGAATTGTCACGTGAAATAAGCGATTTAAGTAGTGAATCTCTTAGAGAAGTATCCGATTTATCTTCTATTGTATTTAATACCCTAAGCACGGAAATCAGTGATTTAAGCAGCGATACTTCAAGAGAAATTAGTGTTGTGAAATCATTAACATCATATGAAATTACAGATTTATCTAGTTATACTTCAAGTGAGTTATCCGTTCAAATAGCTGCTGCTAATTCCACAATTAATAGTGAAATTTCAGATTTATCTTCTATTGCGTTTAATACTATTAGTGTAGAAATATCAGATTTAAGTAGCGATACAAGTAGAGAAATAAGTGTAGTAAAATCATTAACTTCATATGAAATTACAGATTTGTCTAGTTATACTTCAAGTGAATTATCTCGTGAAATCAGTGATTTAAGTAGTGAATGTCTTAGAGAAGTATCTGATTTATCCTCTATTGTATTTAATACCCTAAGCACTGAAATAAGTGATTTAAGTAGTGATACATCCCGTGAAATTAGTGTAGTAAAATCATTAACATCATATGAAATATCTGATTTATCAAGTTATACTTCTGGTGAATTATCACGTGAAATCAGTGATTTAAGTAGTGAATCTCTTAGAGAAGTATCTGATTTATCTTCTATTGTATTTAATACCCTAAGCACTGAAATCAGTGATCTAAGTAGTGATACATCCCGTGAAATTAGTGTAACAAAATCATTAACCAGTTATGAAATTACAGATTTATCTAGTTATACATCTAGTGAATTATCGGTTCAAATAGCAGCAGCAAATTCCACAATTAATAGCGAAATATCAGATTTATCTTCGATTGCGTTTAATACAATTAGCGTTGAAATAAGTGATTTAAGCAGCGATACTTCACGTGAGATTAGTGTACTTAAATCATTAACTTCATATGAAATAACAGATTTGTCTAGTTATACTTCAAGTGAATTGTCACGTGAAATAAGCGATTTAAGTAGTGAATCTCTTAGAGAAGTATCCGATTTATCCTCTATTGTATTTAATACGTTAAGCACTGAAATATCTGATTTAAGTAGTGATACTAGTAGAGAATTTTCTACAACAAAATCTACCTTGGTTTCAACAATTTCTACTGAAATTTCTACATTAAGTAGTGAAAATGTAAGAGATATTACTGATTTAAGTAATATTCTCCACTCACGTATTTATCA
>Ga0209047_1000314_pt1 | contig 46242 bp, 38 predicted proteins | sample SaaInlV_165m_DNA_3_FD_184681 | JGI IMG/M metagenome (GOLD analysis project Ga0209047, IMG submission 184681) | Marine microbial communities from expanding oxygen minimum zones in the Saanich Inlet - Saanich Inlet SI037_S3LV_120m_DNA (SPAdes)... | ecosystem: Environmental > Aquatic > Marine >...
TAACCGATATGGCAATGGGTAAGTAATAAATTTAATTATATATTTTTTATTTTATTTATAAAATATATAATGAAATTAACAACGAAAGTTAATAAGTTTTTAAAAAAAATGAAACTAAATAAAATACTTCAAAGTAAGTTTTTGTTATATGTTGTAGCTATTATATCTTTGGTATATATTGTTCAATTATTAAATGATAAAAAAAATAATATGGTTGCTGTATTTGTTGTAATTGCTTTATTAACGAGTTACTTTAGCAAAAACATGATCATTAATTTAGGAATTGCAATTGTTGGGACTATTTTAATTGGGTCAGCTAATATTTTACAAGAAGGATTTGATGAGAAAACAGAAGGAATGGGTCATAAAAAAAAAGAAGGATTAACAGAAAAAAAGGCTTATATGGTTAATGTAGATGATGAATGCGTAGAAGCATCTGCTGCCGATTGTGCTGAAGGAGAATGTTATACTAATAATAAATGTACTGAAAAGTTTGGTCAACGTAATATTCCAAAAAGTACACCAGCTTCTGTTGATGGAAAACCAGAAAAACCTGGTGATAGAATTGACTACGCTTCTACATTAGAATTAGCTTATGATAATTTACAAGGAATGTTGGGCGAAGGTGGAGTAAAAGGATTAACCGATGAAACAAAAAAATTAGTTTCTCAACAACAAAGTTTAATGGAATCATTGAAATCCATGACCCCTGTTATGGAAAGCGCTAAAAGCACATTAGAACAAATGGAATTACCAAATATGGAGGAAATGCAAAAATTAATAGGTAAATTAAATATTACAAAAAAATAATCACTACATCAAATATAATTACAAATATCTCAAATAAAAACATATTATTATTATGTTTTTATTTATGTTTAATTTATATAATGAAAAAATATTGTCCACCCGGAGTATTATGTATTGAAAATACAACTATGGTTTTTTTAGTTTTAATTTTATTATTAGGTGTTTTTGTATTAACAGTTGTATTAAAAAAAATAAATGTTAATATGAATGTATTTACACAAAATCGTAATAAATCAAATAATCATTCACAATCAATACAAACAAATAGACCTGGTTTCTTTGGATTATTTAACAATCCTAGTGATGTATTTTTAAATCCACATTCACCACCTTTAAAAAATGGAATGTATCGTCAGAAAAATAGTAGTGATCCTAGAGGCATACCGATTAATATACAAACACAATCTTCAAATGTAAATTATAGTCAAATGGGTGTTCTTACAAGAGAAAATGGGAAAGAAACAATATTACCATTAATGGGTAGACCATTGATAACAAATAGAAGTAAATTTCAATATTATACTATAAGTGATAAATCAAATGTAAAATTACCAATATATCATAAAAATAAGAATAGTATGAATGAATATGGTTGTGATGAACTGTTTAACGGTGATAAAATATATGTAGAAGGATATAGAGATATATTTTTAGTTTCTATTTATGAAAACTCTTCACCTCGATATATTCCATATTTATAAGCGCGTATAAATAATAAAATATATTAAACATAAAATATTTTGTAAATGTATATGATTAATACATTATTGGATGATTATCAAAAAAATCATTTAAGAAAATATAAAAAAAGAAATAATACGATTGGATGTTTAAAAGAATTAAAAGATAATACAGATAATTTTCATCTTTTAATTGAAGATTATATTGAGAATTTAAAACATTATAATAGAAAATTTAGTGTAATATTGAATCTTAAGTTTGGAGAAAAAATAGGCAAAGATGATTCATTATATTATATATTTCCTAATGGATATTTTCAACAAATGTCAAGATGGTGGTATAATGAAAATAGATTTAAAACATATGAATACATAGAACAAGATTTAGACGACTTTACAAAATTCTTAGATAAGTTTTATAATGATATTTTATTATCAAACGACTTTAAAGCTATATGCTTAAATAAAGATAAAAAAGGGTTATATAATAAAACAACAAATTTTAATCATGATTTATGTGAATTTATAAAACTGATGGTAGTTGGTATTTATACATTAAAAAAAACATATGCAGATATAGTTGATAATAATTATATTATATTTGGAAATCAAGAAGGAGAAAAAAAGGCAAAGGAGATTGTAGATCTTATTGACCTTAAAATAACAAAAATGTTATATTTTAAAAATCAATTTTTACAAACATTTCAATAGTTATAAAAATTATATTATTAATTTAATTTTTATAATTCATTAGGGGGATATTGTTTGTTTTTAAATTCATTATATCTTTCTAATAAGCCATCATCAGAATTTGGTAACTTGTCTTTGAGTAGTGTTAATATATCCTTTTCTGCCATTTGACTATCAATTTTATTTTTCACCTCTATAAATTGTTTTATTTCTTTTTGTAGCTGAGTATCATCTTTCTTTGTTTCATCATCTATTATAACCTCTTTCTGTCCCTCTGCTTTTTTTTTCTGATTTGTTGCTACTTCGATATGGTCCCTTAAATTAAATAGAACTTTCTCAGTCATAGCAGTATATGGCATTGGATTTTTGTTTGTGGTATGTACCGATCCATCTATCTTTTCTCCATCTTTGGACGTACCTAATAAAACATTTACTATAACTTCCTTGTCTGGGGTGTGTGATAAACTATATTGAGGAAGTTCAACATCTACAAGATTATTTTTTAAATCTGTAAAATATTTAATAAGTCCTTTACGACTACCTCCTTTCATATTTCCTTCATCTTTATTTTCTCCATCTTCATCTTTATTTCCTTCTCCACCTTTATCTTTATTTTTGAAATTTGTTATCTGTGCTTTAAAACTATCTAACGCCCCATATATAATAAATAAGTCATTACCATCGCTCTCATCAACATTATTTATTTTATTAATAACGGTTGCATAATTATCTTCTTTTCTAGTCTTTAAATACCTAATGAAATTTTTAATCTCGTCATCATCATTAGATTTATCATCATTAGATTTATTATCATTTACTTCTTTAATTAGTTTAATAAAGTTCATGAACTCCTTATTATTTCTTAAATTGGTAATTATCACTTTTTTCGTTTCCTCAGAAGTTTCACTAACTTTATTCTCGTTGTTATTTTTCTTCCTTTTTCCAAATAGGTTAAAAATACCCTTTTTTTCTTTTTTATTTTCTTTTTCATTTACTTTTTTCTTTTTGACGTTTTTTACATTTTTTCCTTTTCCCGCTTCTGTATTTGTTGTATTTACGACTACTTCTTCATTTACGACTACTTCTTCATTTACGACTACTTCTTCATTTTCATCTTCTCGTTGTTGTTGTTCTTGTTCTTCATCTTGTCCTACATTTTCTAATTCAAGATCTTCAAGTGTCCATAATTCTGTACCTGTATTATCGTCTTGTATATTTACTTCTTCTCCTTCTTTTTCAAGATCTTTAAGTGTCCATAATTTTTCTTCTTTATCTCCACCAACTTGACGATGATAATGTTTTTTAACCTTAATTGATTTATTTTTAAGGTTATGTGCTTTTCTTTTATTTTTAGCAGTTTTCTTTTTTTTCTTACTTTTTTTCTTTTTATTATGAATATATCGTTTACTTTGATTTTTTGTTTTTTTTATTTTATATAATCTTTTTTTAGTAATATTCATTTATATACATAAAATTATATTATTTTATTATATATTTAATATAATGAGTAAAGCTTTTGAAACATGTCAAAATACCGCTGAATGTATAGAATCATATCTTCAATGTGTAAGCATAGATAAAGAAAACAAAGTTAGTAAAATGAAGGCTGATGGTGGTACTGGTGGTGGTAAAGGTATTTGTTATCCTTTGTCAGTAGCACCCTTAGCAAGTGCTGTTGAAACTAAGTTAATAGGTATGCAAAAAAACAGCAAGAAAAATGATGGAGACGAATTTGGTGGATGGAGAGATATTCTAGGAATTGTTGGTGCTAGTGTAGGTGCAATTGTTATTATATTTGGTATGGTAAAAATGAAACAATATATCGATAAAAATAAAACTGGTTAATAATAAATGCCTAAAATTTAGGAAATTATTATTTATTTACAATTATTTACAATTTAGTAGCATTGTGTAAGTTATTAAGTGTTGGTTTGTAATCAGGTGATTGAAGGTCTGGGTTTGTTCTAGGTAACATTTTATCAATAACTTCTTCTTCTACCGTCATAGGAAACTGGTTCATTGCACTAAGTTGTTTTGATTTTTTCACTTCAGAAGGTGAAAATGTTCTAATTTCTTCTTTTTTACTACATCTCATAATCAATATATAAGCAGCAACAATACCAACAATACCTAATAAAGTGTTTAAACTAAATAATCCTAGTGCAACCATAATAACAACTGCTTTACCAACAATCGTATCGACTAACATACAAATATTACTTGGAGGAGAAATATCTACTACAATAAAAACCATCATCAACAATGATAATACTAAATAAGATGGATTTTTTGGTAACATTTTAAGTACATTTTTCATATAAGATAATATGATATTTTTTTATTTGCCGATACCAATGATTTAATAAATTTTTAAATAAATTAATTATTATCAAATAAAATAAGACCACCCAGAATAATTGTAATAACCCCAAACAAACTTTTAAACATTCGTGTATCAATTCCACTAGTAAAATAACTAGCAAATGTTCCAATTACAAAGAAAAAGGAAATAGTCAAAGCATAATTCCATTTAATACATCTATTATTCGGTCCATTACATATTTCCCTAGCAAAAAAGTAAACAGCTACAATACCAATTGGAATCAATAAAGATGCTAAAGATGTTCCTATAGCTACTTTATAATCACTAACAACTTTTAAATATACTAACATTGGGACAATTAATATTTCTGCTCCACCTCCTACAAAAGAAGCAACTATGCCAGTACTTATACCAATTAACATTAATTTAAATATATTATGGTCTATTAAAGGAAATAGTCCATTCATATTTTTTTGTAGAAAATCATTGTTTTCTATTAATGCTTTAAGTTCATGTAATAATGTCATTATATATATTTCAATAATATAAAAATGCTAACTACACATTAAATATATTTATAAAAACAATCTAAATATATCAATACTTAATTATTAGTAATGACTGAAATTGTAAATGATAATGAAATAGCAACATATTTGGGTCAAAAAGGATATACTATAAAAAAAGAATATATGATGATGGAAGAACAAAATTTAATAAAAAAAGAGTTAACAATGAAACCATTTGTTCCTAGAAATTCTTTGGCTAAACCTAATTCATTTCCAGTATATAGGGAATCGCATAAAAAAATATATGTTCCAAAATTTTATGGTATAAAAAATTATGGAGAAGCTGAAATATCTAAAATAGGTTCTGGAAAAGAAATCAATATTGAATTTAAAGGAGAATTAAGAGATTATCAATTGCCTATTGTAGATACGTATATGAAAGCAGCAGAGGAAAAAGGAGGAGGATTATTGGAATTACATACTGGAGCAGGTAAAACGGTATGTGGTCTTAGAATTATATCTAAAATAAAAAGAAAAACACTTATAATTGTTCATAAAGAATTTTTGTTAAGACAATGGATAGAAAGAATAGAACAATTTTTACCAGAAGCAACTGTGGGTAGAATACAAGGTAGTATTATTGATATTGAAGGAAAAGATATTGTTATTGGAATGTTACAAAGTTTAAGTATGAAAGATTATGATATTAAATTATTTAAGGATTTTGGATTAACAATAGTAGATGAAGTTCATCATATAAGTAGTGAAGTATTTAGTCGGGCACTTTTTAAAATAGTTACTCGTTATACGTTGGGATTATCAGCAACACTAACAAGAAAAGATGGATTAACAAAAGTTATAAAGATGTTTTTGGGAGATGTTGTGTTTAAGAAAAAAAGGAAGGGTGAAAATAAAGTATTGGTTAAGGCAATTGAATATATCAGTAATGATAGTGAGTTTGAAAACGAAGTATTAAATTGGAGAGGTCAGGTTAATTATACATCAATGATTAAAAAATTATGTGAATATAATCGAAGAAGTGAATTTTTATTATATGTGCTGGATGATATTATTAAAAAAGGAAAGGTAGAAGACCAGATAATGATATTAGGACACAATAAAAGCGTGCTTCATTATTTATATGATGCAATTAAGCATCGTAATATAGCTACTGTTGGATATTATCTTGGTGGAATGAAAGAAGTTGATTTAAAAATAAGTGAAGGAAAAAAAGTGATAATAGGGACATATGCTATGGCGGAAGAAGGGTTGGATATTAAATCACTTACAACACTTTTAATGGCAACACCTAAGGTAAGTGTAAATCAAGCAGTTGGAAGGATACTTAGAAAAAAAGATCACGAAGCTTTAGTAATAGATATTATAGATGTTCATGGTATTTTTCAAAGACATTGGACAAAGAGATTAAGTTTTTATAAAAAACAGAAATTTAAAGTGATAAAAACGTCTAGTGATGAATATAAAAATGATAATTGGGATACTATTATTGAAAGAAAAGGTGAAACTTTATTTACAAAAACAAAAAACAAGAAACAATCATCAAAAAAAATAAGTAAAAAAACAGTTAAAAAAACAATTAAAATTAAAACAGGAACCGAAATTTTAAATGGAACATGTTTAATCGATGATGATGATTAAGTGCGTAAAATAATCAATATATTTTAATGAATAAAATAAATAATTCTAAAAATTCGATATTATTAAAATTTAATATTTTAATAATATATAAATATGTCTCATATAAAGGTAAATGAGTTAAAATCAGTAAAGGACAAAAAAAGTCCAATAAAAGTAGATGATATTGTAACTATTGGTAATGATATTGTAAAAATATTTCCATCAGGAGTAAATTTAAAAAATATGGCAGATGCAACAATGAAAGTTTTATCAAAAGTAACCACGTTATATCATTTAAATGGTGAGCAAAAAAAAGATTTGGTAGTAGATATTTTGGAATATGTTATAGATAATACAGACGCAGGTGCGTTGGAATTTTTAGACCCAGTAATTAAAGATATGCTTCCAGGATTAATTGATACTCTTATTATGGTAGATGGCGGTAAAATACATATAGTAAAACCAGCAAATTGTATATCTAAATTAAAGTCTTGTCTTCCGTGTAAATAATTATTTCACACTTGTAATTCGATTGAAATATCGAATCCATTCAAATATAGTTTGATCTCTACAAGGCATTTTTGAACGGATTGAATTTACATCTAAGTAGTTAACTAATTCACGCGTTTCATCGAATTCATTTTCGTTTTCCGAAATAGTTCCTAGAAAATAAGTATAATGATAATTTTCCCAATGAACTAACATATCTTGTGCTATATTTAAATGGTAATAATAATCAATGTTTTGAGTATCCGTTTTTTTATGTTTTATATTCCATATTGGAAACATAGATATTTCATGTAACACTAATTTATATTTTTCATGATAAGTGGAATCATATTCAAATATTTTATTAATAATTTCTCTGGGCAAATAAAACATATAATTATATTAACGATATAATATTTAAATATTTTGCTATTCAATAATAAAATATTAATCAATAATTAATATTTTATTTAATACTTACTTGTATAAATTTATTTTTTGTAATGATTATAATTATCCGTACAGTTGATATTTGTTTTATTAACACTAAGTGGTCCCAGTGCGTTTAATGGTGGATTTACAACTGGTGATTCAAATGAGGTTCCGACAGGGGTATTATTTAAATATTGACTATATCCACTACCTCCTTTTTGATGATGTTTTTTTCTTCTTTTCTTTGTTTTTCTTTTTTTGCCTTTTTTGCTTTTTTTGCTTTTTTTGCTTTTTTTCATATGTTTTCTAGATTTACGACTCTTATTTTTACGATATTTTTTACCTTTTTTCTTTCTTCCTGCTCCACATTGAGCAGTTACATAAGGAGAAATTGGTGCATAACTTCCTTGAACTTCGCCTGCTATTTCAGAACCACCAGACGTATAACCATAACCAACACGATTATTATAAATAACATTATCTAATTTGGATCCACCACAATGATTATATTTTATAGGACCAGCATGCCCGAAACCCATTCCAGCTTTGGCGTTACCAAGCATTGAATTAAGTGTATTACCATAAGCACCTCCTCGTTGACTTTTTCTTGATTTTGATTTTTTCTTTGACCTTTTTTTAAGTGTATTTTTTCGATAACTTCTTGTTTTTGTTCTTGTTTTTTTTGGCATTATATATTAACAATATAAATTATTTATTTTTCCAAAAATAACAATTCTTGTTTACTTGTTATAGGTTCATTTGTTATTTGAGTAGGTTCCCATTTTTTATATTTCTTATTATATACGCACTTAATATTATGTGTATTTTTTAATAAAAATTTATCAATATTTACATCTTCAAAAGTATCTTCATCTTCACTTTCTTCGATTAAATCAATATCACTATTTTCTCTAATACATCGAAATAATTTATTCATAAAAACACTTGTTTTTATATTTCCAATATAAGCGTAACCAATATTTACTAAATCATTATTATCTAAACACATTAATGAATAAACATCCGTTTCTAATTCTGCTTTCACTGAAAATACCGCTTTTTGTATATTTTGAATTTGTATTTTTTCGTTTAAATATTCATTTACTACCCACGACCTATGTTGTATAGAATAAACATTATATGGTAATTTTTTCAATTTTGATAAAATACTATTATAAGATGTATTTATAATTGGAATCTTAAACAAATATTCATTGTTTAAATAAATTTTAGTTGAAATTAAGTTGGATAATATTTTCTGAATAATACTAAATTTTATATATTGAGTTTCAAACAAAACCCTTTTATTTTTATAATAAAATATGTTTTCAATACTAAATAAGTTATGTTTTTTTAATATAATATGTGTTCCATATAAAATAGTTCCGTTTCCAATTGCCAAAATAGGGTCAAAATTACAATTTATTATTTTTACTTGCTGAACTGATTTTGTTTTAAATAGATAACTTAAACTAACGCAAACAGGTTTATTATTTAAATAAGTAAACCAAATGAAATATTTCCTACCAGTTGGTATGATCACATAAAATCTGTTTTTATTATCAACCTTATTATGTAAAGTTTTTTCATAAAAAGGTTTCACTTTTGGAAATTGAGAAATTAAATATTTACGTTCTTTATTTAATAACATATATGTTTTATTACCATAATGGGTTTAAATATATTTAATAATATATTTAATAAGTGCTAAATGTTGTATCTTTTACAGTATCAAATGTGGATGGTATATCTGTATTGGATTGTTTTAGATTTTTTAAATAATTTTTAAGTTCATTTTTCATAGAATTATCATCTTTGGGTGGTTCGTATTTTACATTATTATTTATTTTTTCATACATTTCTTTGTATTGCTCCCTAGGTTGATTAACTAAATCTCTTGTTTTTGGAGTAGTTAAATTTGTTTTTAAAAAAATAAAAATATAATGAGCACATAAAATTAAAACTAATGAAATAATAATTCTTTGTAATATCCAAAATATCATATACATAATATTATATTAACTTTGTCAATAAATAACTCAACGTTTCTTTAAATGAATGGTCGTTTTCACTTAATTGTGATTGAAAAAACACATCACATATCTCTCCCTTTTCAGTTTTTTCAACTATAAAAGAAACATTACAGCTTTCATTTAATTTAAATAAATGCTCTTTAACAGAAATTTGTTCATGATTAACAGGAATAGAATATACTTTTTTTCGTATCCATGTATTGTTATCTACATATAATGTGTAATTGTCTAAATAATTTTTAAATTTATAATAACATTCGTCTTTTTGAACCTTTGATATATCTACAAAATGATGGTAGTATTGATTATTATAAATAGTAAAATAACCATTATTAGACAAAATTATATTTTTAGTGTTATCTTCATAATATAAATCGTTTTTAAGTTTATTAAAATTAATTTTATGTATTGGTAAATCTTGAATATAATATTTCATTTTATATATATTATTTGAAAGTATTTAAACCGATTTGGTAGAATAATTTTATATGGTAAAAATAATTTTGGTAAATAAAAACGCTTCATTGACAGAAAAGTCTGTTAAAAACTTTGAATTAGCTACGTTGTATAAAAAATGTAGTTTAAAATCAGTATCTAATTTTGATAAAAGACATACTTGGAATGTAAATTCTAGTTTTTATTCTGTTTATGCAAAAGATAATGGTCGTGCAAATAGTGAAAATAAATATGACCTTCCTCCTCCTGTGGATGAAACTTTATATTTTAATACAATGGCTATAATTAAACATGTTAATTCGCAAATAACAAATGAAACAGTTGTAAATTTAACAAAAGAAGAGTGGGGAACTGTATATGAAAAATTATTTGGAGGATTTGAAGATTTAGATCATTCAGAGGAATTAAGTGAAGATGAAGAAGATATTTCGGATAGTGAAAAAACAAAAGAAGGATATCATAAAGATGGGTTTGTAGTAGAAGAAGACGATGATGATGATGATGATTATATTCCCGAAGAAGATGATGATTTAGAAGAAAGTACAAGTTTCGATGAAGAAGAGGAAGATGATGAAGAAGAAGAATTTGAAGGTTCTGGTGAAGGAGATGAAGAAGAAAGTGAAGAAGAAGAAGAAGATAGCGAAGAAGAAGAAGATAGTGAAGAAGAATATTATTCCGAATTGAGTGAAGATAGCTATTGTTCATCCGAAGAAGATTAATAATAAATTGAATTTAAAAATATAGTTTTGAATATTATATAATAATGAAGGTAGAAAATCCAGAAATTTTAAGAAATAATGTATCTAATATGTTTAAAACTCAATTTAATATTGATAATGAAAGTTTATGTAAAAATATAGAAATCAGTATATTTAATTATACTTTAAGAGAAGCAACAAATAAAAAAATTGTTAAAAAATGGGAAAATAAATATTTTGTGCAACTTTATGTTAATAGATTAAAATCATTAATTTATAACATGAAAAACAATAATACATTATTAAATTCAATAAAAAATAAGGAAATAAATAAATTAGGGTTAGAAAATTTATCACATAGAGAAATGAATCCGTCTATTTGGAGAAAATTAATTGAAGCAAAGGTAAAAAGAGATAAAAATATGACATCGGATAATATGATGGCGGCTACTGATCAATTTAAATGTTATAAATGTAAAAAAAGAAAATGTACTTATTATGAAATGCAGACTAGATCTGCTGATGAACCAATGACTACATTTGTAACATGTTTAAGTTGCGGTAATAGATGGAAATGTTAAGTTAATACAATATTTAATAAATTCAATAATAATTGATAAAAAATATATCATTTTAAAATGTTATATTTTTTATATATGAGTACGACAATACCTAATACATTGTTTCATCAAAATTTATCAAATGGAACGATAGAATATATCAATAAATATCCTTTTGTTGTAAAAAAACATTTTATGTTTGGGTCGAGTATTAATAATAATTTTACAGAACAAGAAAATATTTCTTTACTTGAAGCACAAAAACATGTTTTAAAAAATACAGAGTTTATAGGATTTACATTTGATACTAGTCATAATAGTATAAATATACAGGATATTTCAAGAGGAACAATTGGAAACGCTTATTTTTATAAAAATAATAGTACAATATCATCCGCTACTGACAGAACTGCTTATTTAATTAAAAATAATGGAATGTCGGAATCACAATTTACAGAAGCGGATGATGATTATTATTTTGGTGATTTAGATTATGTTAAATTTACAATCCCACCTACCGATATTTCAGATATTTCACATAATATGACTAATTTATCATATAATCTTGCTCAATTTGCTACATATCCACCAAGTCAAATGAATGATGTGGCTGAAATATTAGTTCAAGCAGTAGGTAATCAAGAATTATATATTGATTATTATTTTTATATATGGGAAGATATGAATGGTCCTTGGTTTAATGGGTCATCATTGTCAATGACTCCTAATAGCAATCAACTAATTAATAATGGAATCACAAGACCAGTACATTTTAATGATATATCAAATCAAGCACAAATAAATACAGCAGACGCAAGTGGTAACAAGTTATATACATATGATTATTCAGTTCCCAACGTTTCGGATACATCAAGTAATTTTATAAAAGTATTTAAATTAGGAGGTTCTTATGGAGTAAATAATGGATTACCTGAGAAATCATCTATTATTTTTACTAGTCCAAAATATACAAAATATAATTTTTTATGGACTTATGCTATTAGAAATAGTTATAAATTGATTTTTACATATGATAATGGAACAGTTATAGAGTATTTATTAGAAGGTTATTCTCCATTTTATACACCTACATTAAATATTTCTGGAAATAATTGGAATTATGATTCTTTTTCATCTATGGGAACATTAGACGGTCATTTTACTACATTAAACGTAGAAAGAATATATAAAGCAATTACCCCAATCGATTTATCTTATAATACAGGGGTAATTACTTTAACTATACCAGAACAAGATGTATATGATTTATCAGAAAATTTTGTAAAAAGATATCAACCAGAAGGTAGAAAAGGAAATAAATATTTGATAAATCCAATTACTAAAAAGGAATACATACATTTACATGAAAATAATGAAATCACAAGATTAACATATAATATTTATTTTTTTATTGATGAAGAAATCCAATATGGTAAAACTGCTTCTAATATCCCAATTGATTTATCTAATAATACATTAACACAGAATATTAATTCATATCCATATGGAGATAATTTCGTTAATATTTCTTATACACAAATAGTTGAATTAAGTGATAATTCCGTTTATTTTGAAACAATACCAAAAGCAACAATTGATTTTGGTGACTTGGCTGGTAAATATGATGGTGTAAATAGTGAAGGTATTTCTAGAAATAGATATAATAATGAAGATGATTTAGATGGAACACCGTCGGAAGTTAACGCTCAAACAACCATTAATAATGATACAATAGATAAATATTTTGCTTATGAAAACAATACTGTTTTAAATACGCAAATATTATATGTTAGACGTCAAGATTTAATAAATACACCATATTATGCTCATTTAGTATCTTCAAATGATTGGACAGTTGTATATAAATTTTTTAATATTAACCCAACAACAAGTCAAATAAATTATAATATGTCAAGTAATAAATATTTTATTAGGTGGAATTATAATATAACACGATATCAATATAATAAAAATTTCCCTATTGATGAAAAACAAGCTTATTTAAATAAAACGTCGTTTAATAGTGGTATAAGTAATTTAAGATTATTTGATTTTACTGAATTTGGAAAAAGAGTTTATCCTAACTCTTTATTGGATTTAACTTATTCATCATTACCACATTATACAAATAATGTTATTGATTATTATTATAAAAATTTAAACATTTCTATACCCCAAGATACATTGGATCGTTTAACTACTAATATTTTTTTTAATCATAATGAACTAGCAAGAGCAAAATTAAACATTTATATTTTTAAACCAAATACAATAAACGGAGCAAACCAACAAAATAATTACGATACAAGAGATATTAATTATAATTTATTTGACTTATCGTATTCGTTTTATGATTCTACAAAAACACTTCCATTAAAACAAAACATTTCTATTGATATTAGTGAAAATGGGAGAGATGATACATTAATAAGCGGGCAATATATAGTGGAATGGGATTATGAAATTGTAGTAGATGGTGGTGTTTCGGCTAATTATTTACCCTTTGATAAGAGTTCGACCAGTGGAGAGTATCAAGTAAACAGCGGTGTTATTAATGTTCCATACAACGATTTTTTATATGATTTAAGTGGTCTTAGTGTTTATGCTAATTCTAGTTTTACAAATTTATTTTTAGAATTTGATCAAAAAAACATAGAGAAATTTGTTGATTATATAAATATATATCATAAAACATTAGATATTACTAATACAATTCTATCTTTTAACTTTTTATTATTTACTCCTAACAAAGAAGAATCACAAACCAGTGGTAATATATGGAGTCTTCCATCTGGATATCAAGGTAGAGAAGACCCTAGAATATATCAAACACCCACAACTTATTTAAATAAAACTATTGTTCCAAGTCCAACTTTAATTCATGAAAACGTTAATTTATATGGCGACATAGGAATTGATTCTAGATATGCTTCATACACTAGTAATGTAAACGAGTTTTATAAAATGGTGAAAATTTATGATATTTCAAATACAACTAATATTAACTTAGGAAATGAAATTCCAAGTAGTTTAAGAGATATAAGTAATTATATTATTGAAATGGTAATACCAGAAGGACAAACAAATCATACAGATATTAGCGCTAATTTTGGTGTAGGTAGTATTGATAATTTTAATATTCAAAAAGTTTTAGATAAACAATCGGGTGTTCATTTAGGATTATTAACAGATTCTTCTAATAATACCATAGCTTATTATAAAGATGGCAATCCATATTACTTAAATACATTATCAGGTGAATCTATTTCTGGAAAAATAAGATGGATGATGGAAGAAAAAAATAATAATATTTCTGTTACCGTAAGTATAAATAATAAAAAAGGTATTTATTTAGAAACGGCAGGATTTTTAGCATCGAGATTAAGTAAATTAGGTTCTGGTGCAACAGATATGTCTCAAAATATGTCTACTATTAAGGTTTATGATAAACGGAATAATTCAGAAAATATTTTAATGACAGACATATCACGAACAGATATTATTTTTCATCAAATACGTGACCCAACAATTATAGGTGGAAACGATACAGTACCACTAAGTCATATACATACAAATTCTACATTCCAAATTCCATATATATGCAGAATGGACTATAAAATACATGATAGAACAAATAATTTTAAATTTGATAGTATTATTAGAAAAAAAAATTATGAATTAAATAATATTTATCATAGAATAGAAGATTGGGATATATCGTATAATACAACAAGCGAAGGTATATTAGATTATTCTTTTAATAAAACGGCGGAAAATCCATTTAGTCATAAATATGTTTATGGCGTAGGGTTTATATCACCAATAGATTATGATATTACTAACTTTTATTATCCAGGAAAATTAGATTTATTATTTAATGAATCAAGAAGAACATTAACGTTAGAAATTACAGATCAAAATTTGTTATATTTAACATTTAATTTAGTGGAGTTATGGAATGCTGTTAACGATAGAACATCCGTTCAATTTATATATTTTGGTTGGGAACCAAAAAGTACAAGAATTAAAAGTTTAATTAGTAATAGTTTAGATCCAAATCTTGCAAATGATATGAATAATGTAGTAACGGAATTAAGTGGAGTTGATTATACTAACACTAATGTTGATTTTATGTATACGATTGCGTCCAATACATCTTATGAGGAAAATTCACCAAGAATACCAAAAACAGTTTTTATAATTAATGAAACGGATTTAAAAAGTGGCATATATTACGTTGGTTGGAGTTATATAATTAATAATACTTACAATATTAATAAAATCCCACCTACACGTGATTATGATTTATCATTAGCAACTATTATTATACCTTCTTTTCAATATAAACCAAATCAAGTAAATATAGATATCGATGATACCATATCACAAGTAAAATTAACTATATCTCAAAATGAAATTATCGACATGTCGAAAAATATTTATTTTAAAAATTATGGGTTTGAAGATATTAGTGAAGTTAAGATAAATTTTTATTTATGGACACCGGATAACGTTATTCGAGAAGATAATAGCGGAGGATGGTTATTACCAGATGATTATATAGGATTAAACGATGTAAGAATAAAAGAGTTTCCAGTAATTTATTATGATAATAATGATAAAGTTAATAAATTATATGATATATCATATAATGGTGGATATGGATTAGATAAATCAAAAGCACATGTTAAAACATTAAAAGGAAAACATTTATATGATTTATCGTGTGCTGTCTTTACATTAGCTGATTTAAGTTTAAATAATTTACCATATTCTAATAAATATTCAAGGAACGGAAATCAAGTACCTTATATTTCAATATGGAATTATGAATTAGTTATGAAAAATACGTCTGAATATGCAGGTATTTCAATACAATCAGATATATCTAATACAAGTGATGTAAATTTTGAATTTAGAAATCCCGATTGGATCATTAACTATGAATTATTATTTAATAATAATAAAACAAATATAGAAGCCAAATTAAATACTAGTGATTTTTATAATTATTCTTTAAATAGTGTGGTGGATGATGTTACAAATAATATAAGAAAGTTTGTAAATGTAAAATTAGATGTAATTGATGGAACAGATGAACTGTCGTATCATAAGTTAGACAATAGTGGTAATAATATATTATTAAATACAATACAAATTAATGAAACACAATATAATAATAATACGGTTTACTTACATAATTTATATTCCACACAAGGTATTCAGCGAAATGTTGAAATACCTACAACGGCTACCGGGGGAAGTTGGACGTTTAACGCAGTAACAGGAACAATTAATTTTCAATCAACCCCATACAGTCCAATTGTTATTAATTCAAATAATCCAATTTATTTTACTTTTTATAAAAGAATTAATACAACACCTTTAAATGAAATATTTAAAAAAAGTCAAGCGTCATTTCAAAACACAACATTTAATAAGTATTTTTATAATTGTAAATTATTAATAGAACCAGTTGTTCAACCAGAACCTATTGTAGTATTTAATAGTTATAGATGTACAGCGGAAGGTTGTTTTAAAGAAACGACAAAAACAAAAGAAAATAAAAACTTTATTCAACGATATTCTTCCTTATTTAATGTTAATTTTAAATTAGCGTCAAAAATTAGTTTTGATTGTGGATTAGGAAATACTCAATCAACAAATAATCAAGTTGTAAGTAATATGAATCAACAATCTAATAATCAACAATCTAATAATCAACAATCTAATAATCAACAATCTAATAATCAAGGCGGTGGATATTAATTTAGAATTATTAGAAATCATATGGTTCTATTTAAATAAATAGTATTTCATTATAATATATAATGAGTTCGAATTTCGAAGGTATTGAATTAAAAATGTTAAATTTTTCTATTAATCCACAAAATGAAGCACAACATAATAATATTAAAGTTATTAAATTTTATAATAATGTCCAACCATTTGTTTTAGTTAAAAATGATATTTTAAATACTTCGGATATACCAACCTGGAATGCACGTCAAATAGTAGTATTTGATTTTGAAACTAATTTGGGATTTTCAGGTGATAGAGTTGGTAAAATAATAGCACAATATTCAAATCAAACGTTTACTGATAATGAATTAAACTTTGATTTTTCAAGTTATACCGTATTTAAGATATTAAAAATTAAAAAAATAGGAGGTTCAGAAACATTTAAAAATATACAAGAAACTATCGATTCATTTGATTCTAATGGAAATGTATCTGGAACACAATTAGAAAATATAAACATAGTAAAGGAAAGTTTTAATACACAAAGTACATTAAAAATTAATTTTTCACAATCATCTGCTTATTTTATGTTTGGATTTAAGTGTTCTTCTACAAAGTCATTATTATATAATACAGATGAATCCAATTCTCAAAATCATACATTTGATAATATGTTATATATTTATAATAATAACTTTACAACAGGATTTTCTAGTTCTTTTGTTGAAAGTTCAATAAAATTAAAATTATTGATGACTAATATAAATCCAATTGAAATTGTAAATACATCACCAGTTTCTAATTATAATATTTTAGTTAACAATAATATATCAACAACCATAGATATTGGAACAACAAATGAAATAGTTTTGTATATTGAAATTTTAAGTGGTGTTACTAATAGTAAAATTAATTTACGTTTCATTAGCGATGATATCATTTTTAATACATTTGTTCCTGAATTTAAACAAACAAAAACGAATCAATATTTGGTAAGTTCAACGCCTAGTGGTTTAAATCCAGATTTATATAAATTCAATATATCAGTATTTAAAATTTCAGCAGTAGATAAAACAACTAGATCTACAACAAGTGTAATTAGTTTAAATGGTAGTAGAAATATTGAATTTGTTATTGAACCAGATTTAAAACAAGAATATTTTGGGGGGGCAAATCCCTTAGTACCAGCATTAAGAATTATTATTACAAATCAACATCCTACCATTTTCAGCATGGTAAATGAAATAAGATTTCCAAGTATTGACCCAAATAATATATCGGATATAAGTAATAGTGAGTTTACTATAACAAGTACCTCTAATCCCAATAATGTAAATAAAAAGTTATTAGTAAGTTTTGAAGTAAAAAGTACTTCCAGTTTATTTGATTCTGTTACAATACCTAATATTTCTATACAAGTAGCTAGTATATTATCAAATTCAACAAAATGTTTTATAAATACGGCTGATAATATTGTATCATATGTTCCAACTATTAATATTTCAACAGCTCCTGGGACAATTGAAGATCTTTCTAGTGCTACATTAACAGGGACAAATGTACAAACAGCAGTAACATCACAAGTTTATAATTTCATAGTAAAAGTAGTAGATAATCAATTTGTTATAGAATATGATACAACTTTACAATTGGATCCTATTATTCGCAGATTTAGTAGTTTAATAAATGATATAAGTTTCCAAGCTTTTGAAAACGATACTTACATTTTTGATACTAGTCATATTAGTAATCAAAATCATTTATTAACATTTTTTACAAATAGTACAATAAATAGTAATAATGAGTTATTGAATAAAGTAGTATATCATGATAATATCAATCAAGGGGAACCAGGTTCTCGTATAATATTAACGGTTCCATTAAGTACATCACATTCAACCATTTTTATATCAGATTTTCCATCTGGTGCGGCTAGTAATAAGAAATTAAATGGATTGTGCAAAATAAATATATTAGCAAATCCAACAAATATTAATATTGGAACATTTAATTTTACACTATTAAAAGGAGGGGGTATAAGTACAATGAGTTTAGTTCCCAATCTAGATAGCAATGGTATACCAGTAGAAGGAATAAATGATTTAACTATCGGAATGGACTCAAATAATACAGATGCTACTCGTATTGTGGAATTATTTCAAGGAGAACAAACACCAATACCAATTATAAAAGTGTATTCTATTTATTTACCTAAACCCGATAATGTAACGTTTACAGTGTTTAATAAAACATTTATTACATTAAATTGGAATGTAAACAATGGAACTATTTACCCATTTGCTAATCCTAGAAATAGTAGATTCACAATATCTGTTTATTATAATGTATATAGGGAAGATTCAGATACGACAAATATATCGTTGATTGGAACTACAATATTTAATTCATTTACTGATACAACAGCAACAAATTTTAATAATTATAATTATTATATCGAATCACTTGCAACATGGGAAGGAACAAGTATTACTTCTCTGCGAAGTGATCCATTATTTGTATTTGTATGTGAAAATAATAGATTTCCAAATGGTAGATGGAATAATTCATTTTCAAATCCAAAATTATACAAACAATTATCATCGTGTAGTGATAGAAATAGTATGACATCAAATTTATTCCCTAATTCATGGTCAATAAGTAAAAAACAAACATATGCTCGATTAGCCAATTTATCTATTAATAAACGATAAAAGTAAAAATATAAATAATGTATGTAAATATATTATTTATTCAATTATTCTAATAATTCTAAATCATTAATATTCCAATATTCACTAGAACCATTTGGTAATGGTCTTCGTATTATAAATGGTATTTTTTTTTTAATAAGTTCTTCATTAGCAATAGTCAATCCATCTATCATATTATTATCTATTTGTATAAATGGTTCAGAACCACTATTTATTTGTTGTGCTCTAATACCTATTATTTTTGCTTTTTCATACTTGGTCATAATTGGTATGGTTTTATGAAAAGGATCAACAATATTTCCATTTTTATCTTTCACAATTGTGGATAATGTTTGTAATTCTTCTTCTGATATTTGTGTAACTTCTGGATGATAACTTAGTAATGTATTTTTCTCTTCATAGGCCCATTCTAATTTTTGTAAATCATCATCGTCATCATCGTCATCATCGTCATCATCGTCTTCATCATCTTCTTCTACTATGTCGTCTTCTTCAACCTTGCTAGTTTCTGTATTTTGTATATCATCTTTATTTGATTCATTTGTATCACTATTTGAAACATTCTTTTTTTCTAAATTATCAACAGAAGTATCATTGTTATCTTTTTTTTCTTCATTAACTGTTTCATTTTCTTCTTTTTTTTCTTCGTCTGGTGTGGTTAACCCGAAAAAATCTGTTACTATTTTACTCATATGTATTAATAATAGACTTAATTTTAATTAATTAAAAATTAATAATTAATTAAATCAATTTTATATTTATTCATTTTTCCAAACATTATCACATAAACAACATAAATACATATATTTCATAGCCGAATCATTATATCGAATTGTAACTATTTTTGTATCTTCGCCTTCATTATTAGATATACATTCGGCATTTGGACATTTTACATTTTTAACCTGGGGTAAGGTAGGGTCTAATTTTGTATATTCATTTACAATATCTTTATAATTTTCTTGTTTTTTATTAATATAACTTTTTGATACACAAATCAACGATTTATCAACAATTAAATCTTTGTCTTCATAGTTACACTGTCTACAATAATAAACCAAATTATTTAAATTTTCAGATTTATCAGAACCTTCACTTAATTTTATATAGTACATATTGCTACATTTAACACAGAAATGCATTTTATATATATAAAATTATATATTTATATATTTCTTTCAATTTTATATATTTATTCAATTATATTTTTTAAACAGTCATTAAATTCATTTAATAATTCACCTTTTTTTTTACATAGTAATTTCATACTATATATACTCATTTTCATAATCGTTTCATCATCTTTTAATAACATAGTATCAATATCGTTTATTTTTTTTATTATTGAATCTTTATTTGTTTTAATATGAGTATGAATATTTATTTTGAATTTTTTATATACTTTTTTACATATATTTTTATTTAAAACATCAAGTATTCCTATTTTAAAACTAGAATACTTAATAATGTTGTTATAAGTATTAAAATTAGGATGTGATTCTGTTAATCCTGGTTCATTTAATAATGGTTTATTATGAAACAAAGTAATAAGTGTTAATAATACACTAGAAATACTTTGACATGAAGACCATTGGGGACCACTCCAAGTATTTAATATAGATATACATACCTTTCCATTTCTATATAAATTAGGATTAAATCGAATTTTATCTTTATTTGTTAAATATTCAACATGCGGAGGTGAATATGGATACTCATCTGGATATGTAAATTTAAAAAAATACAAACCATGACTATATATAGTATCTTCTGGACCAATAATTAATGCATAACCTTTTTTTATATTTTTGGTATCATGGATGTAAAATATACCTTGATCATTTAACGGATTTTTATTAATATGAATAACATCTTTCAATAATCTCTTTTCTCCGGTGCTAAGTGACATTTAAATAATTATAATAAATACATTTAAGTATATTCCATAATTATTGATTTGGATAATAATTATAAAATTGATTTAAAAATTTTTTGTATCATTAGATTATACAAAAATGTCGCCTTTAGGTGTATTTCTACAGAAGCATAAAATTAAGAAGGGTGAGCAATATACTCACACCAGAATTGGTGACAAAAACTCAGAAATATATGGAGGAGCATACTTTATTCCTATATCACAAATGAAACAATTTCACAAAGTTTATACAAACAACGTTTTAAAAAAGAAAAATAAAGAATACTTGACCGAAGCACAGGATAGAGAAAATGGAGGAGCTATTTTGGTTGATTTTGATTTTCGATATTCTACTGAAATAACAGAACGACAACATTCGGAAGAACATATCAATGATATTGTAGAGTTATATGTTGAAAAGATTCATGAATTATTTAATTTAGATAAAAAATCGTTTACTGTTTATATATTTGAAAAATCTAATATTGTTACCAAGGATGATATAGTAAAAGATGGTATTCATATGATTATTGGATTACATTTAAAACATGATAAACAAATGTTATTAAGGAAACATGTATTAAATTGCATTGGTCCTCAAATTTTAGATGACTTATGCTTAGAAAACAATTCAGATAATGTTTTAGATGAAGCAATTACAAGTGGTAGAAATAATTGGATGATGTATGGTTCTAGAAAACCAAATAATGAAGCATATAAATTAACTTATTACTATAAAATAACGATTGATAAAAGTGAGGACGCTATTCATACGATTGAAGAACAAGATATTAAAAATATTAAAGATAGTAAGGCAGTAAGAATATTTAGTCCTAGGTATTCTGAGTGGCCGAAAGCACGATTAAAAGAAGGATTTGAAGCTGAATTAAATCAAGTATCATCTCAGCGAAACAGTCACATTAATACTTCATTAGGAACGGCAATTGTTGATATTCCTGGTTCCTTATATAGTTATGTTTCTCGTGAAAACTTAGAATCATTAATTGTTGATAAAAATAGTTTGGATGAAGTAATGAATTTAGTATTTGCCTTTTTAGATAAAAACAATCCATCAATACGCGAAATTCATGAATATACAATGGCATTGCCAGAACCGTATTATACTGCTTATAGTAAATGGATTTCAGTAGCAATGGCATTAAAATCTAAGAGTGAATTATTACTACCAACATTTATATACTTTTCAAGTCAATGGGATAGGTTTGATTATAATAATATCAGTGATGTGTTAGATAAATGGCAAGGTATAAGCAATCCAGTAGCAGGAAACAGTTTAACACATTTAAGTATACGATATTGGTGTCAATTAGATAATAAGGAAGAATATGATAGAATTAGAGAGAAATCAACTGATATGTATATTAGAAAAACGTTATCTGGTGGGCCACAAAATGCAGGTGCTGATTATGATATGGCAGTATTAGCTCATCATTTGTATAAAGATCAATTTAGATGTGTTGCTATCAAGAAAAATATTTGGTATACATTTCAAGGGCATAAATGGCGTGAATGTGATTCTGGTAGTGATTTAAGAAGAAATTTATCGAGTCATTTAGCTAAGATATATATTAATAAGGAAAGAGAATGTATGACAAAAATAAGTGAATTAGGTAATGATATTACAGAGGAACAAACAAAAAAATTATCAACAGAAGCAGCTACTTATTGTGGTGTTGCTTATAAATTAAAAGGTTGTACACCTAAAAATAATATTATGACTGAATGTAAGCATCAGTTTTACGATAATAATTTATTAAATCAATTAGATACAAATCCTATGTTATTATGCTTTCAAAATGGCGTGTATGATTTTGAAAATGATGTATTTAGAAAAGGATTACCAGAGGATTATATATCATTAAGCACAAAAATTCCTTATATAAAAGTGGATTCTAGTAATCCAAAACATAGAGATATTATGGAAAATATTGATGATTTTATGGCAAAACTATTTCCAGATCCAAAATTAAGAGAATACATGTGGGAACATGCTGCGTCTTGTTTAACTGGTAATAATTTAAATCAAACATTTAATATTTACACTGGTGTAGGTAGTAATGGTAAATCTATGTTTGTAAAATTAATGGAAAAAGCAATGGGAGCTTTAAAAGGAACCGTTCCAATATCATTAATTACTCAAAAAAGACAGGGTATAGGTGCTTCTTCATCAGAAGTAGCTTGTTTAAAGGGATTACGATATGCTTGTATGAATGAACCTAGTAAAGGTGATAAAATAAATGAAGGTATATTAAAAGAAATAACTGGTGGTGACCCAATACAAGCTAGACAGTTATATTCTGAAAGTATCATATTTACACCACAATTTAAATTAGTATGTTGTACAAATCATTTATTTGAAATTAAAGCACAAGATGACGGAACATGGAGACGTATTAGACAGGTTCCATTTGAATCTAAATTTGTAAATAATCCTTCAAATAATCCAGATGAAAAACAGTTTAAAAAAGATAAAACATTAGAAAATAAATTAACTAAATGGGCACCTATATTTATGGGTATGTTGGTTGATATTGCTAGAAAAAGTAAAGGTCATGTAAAAGATTGTGATAAAGTAATGGAAGCAAGTAATAGTTATCGTAAGAGAAGTGATTATCTAACAAAATATGTTGATGAATGTATTAAGAAAACAAATGATCCAAATGATACCTTATCAAAAAAGGAAGTTAAAAATAGTTTTAAAGAATGGTATGAGAGTAGTTTTGATGATAAAACACCTCCATTACAAGATTTATATGATAAAATAGATAATATATGTGGTAAATATAAATTAAGAAAATGGGTAGGAGTTAAAATTATATATGATTTTGATTATCCAGATGAAGATTAATAGTAAACAATAAAAATAATATTATAATAATTATTATTTTTATTGGGAAGTTATAAAATACAAAAATGACGCGATTATAACAGTAATTAACGCAATTGTAAAATATAGTGTATCTATAAAATGAAAGCGTTTTACATTTAACATTACTATATTTATCAAAAAATTAAGTAAATAAATAGGAACTAATAAAAATGTTAATATTACTATGTATCCGTATCTATCTACTTGATAAAAACGTTTATAAATAAATATAAACACCAATACAGCTAATACGATCCAATATAATACATGTAAAATTCCGATAGTATTTTTATAATCATCCGTAGATTTATCATAAAAAGTAGCATGTCTAATATCAACATTTAATTGTCTTTCATTTTCACGGACAACTTTTATACTATGATTACCAGATTTAAGCATTTTTTGGTTTAATTCATTTTGTTCTTTTGATGTGTCTAGTGAGGTTCGATATGTCAATAAATCATCGATGAGGAGATCTAATTCATTATTATATTTACAAGGTTTAATATTATCATTGTCATCATGCGGTGTTTCACAGGCCTCAAATGGGCCTATGTTATTACTCCAATCACAATCATTAGCACTACCGTTTTTCATTATAACTTCCATACCTTCTATTTTTTTATTAAAAATGTTAGTAAATTTAAAATTATCAAAAAAACTAAAATTAGTTATTTCTTCGGCTTCTGAGTTATTTTCTTTTTCTTTATTTTTAAATGATTCTAATGCCTTTTTTCGTTCTTCTCGTTTAATTTCTAAATAATATTCTAATCCACATCTTTTTTTATCAGATGGGTCATCTAAATTGCAACCACCTTCTTTATAATAATTATATTCAGCTGATTTTATTCTATCTGGTAAATCTTCATATTCATTCTTTAATTTATAATATTTATGTTTGTTTTTTTCAATTATATTTTCTTGAACTACCTTATCAATATTAATATTATTTATCATTATCTTATACATTAATTAGAATAAAAATAACATTAATATTATAAATTAATGTTATTAATGGATAAAACTATAATTATGTCGGTTTAAAGTGTCTTCTTTTCTATTTTTAAAACTTTCACACATTAAATTACGAATTATTCCACCTGATTTAGACTTATTTTTGTCGATAGCCACTCCATCATCACCATCAAATCTTGAATCATATACTTGCTCTAATTTATCATAATCAAATTTATCTCTACGTAAATTAGTGGCAATTTCACTAATTACATTATATAGCATAAATGCAGTAATAAGTACAATTACTCCAAAATAAATAGAATCGGGAATCATTTTAACTTTTTTCCTAATAAATAAAATGATATTTATGATTACTAAACTAAAAAAAATAAATTTAAAAATATAAATATGAGAATTGTATCTATCATATTCCCATTCACTTGCTTCTACAAGACGTTGTTTATTCATTTTTTCTTGTTTAATATTATCAATATGTTGTTGCAAGTTTTCACTTTTTTTCCCCAGAACCGCAAATAATGTTGTTTTATCTTGTAAATTTCTCTTATTTTCTTTAAGGACTTGTGTTTCACGTTGTTGTGTATCAGCAAAAATACCTCCTTGAAAAGTATTAGTAAGTTCGTTTTTAATATTATCACAATCTGCTTTGTCCTTGGTATTAAGATTACCGCTATCACATAATTCGATAACCTTATTTTTAAGATTATTTAAAACATCGACAACATTTGACATATATATATATATATATAAATAATAATAAATTAATCTTTCAATAACATAGCTGTTGATACTCCTGCTGCTACCAATAATCCAATCATTACTGTATATTCTATATTTTTACTTGGAGTTTTTTTTTTCATATCTTCTAAAAAAGCGTTTATAGTAAGATTTCTTTCTTTCTTTTTTTTTATCATTTTCCTTAAATGATTTGTGGGGTTTTCATAATTGTCGATAAGTATTTTGTTATAGTTTTTAATTTTTTTGTATCTAAATTCTTTGTCATTTTCTATATTTTCTAACGTTAAATTACTTTCTAAATTTTTATTTTCATCGGATAAAGAGTTTAATTTCATCTTAATCGTATCCACGTTAGGGACCGCTTTCCACAAAATATTATCTACAAATTCAGTTTGTAATTTTGTATGTTTAATTAATGGATTATTTTTTATTTCACAGTCATAACAATCTTGAAAATCTATTCGGTCTTTTTCGTTTTTTACGGCATTGATAGGAATAGTTTTGACGCCATTAATATAATCTTGACAATCGTCAGAACAACGGTCAGTAAAAGATTCTTTATAATTTTGAAAACCAGATGTACTACTATCACTAACAACATATTGATTCCATTCTTCATTGTAAACATCTAAATTTTCTTCATCTTGATGTATAGAACCATATTTTACTGTGTTACATCCAGAAAAATTATATACGTGATTCTCGTTATTATCATTATTTTTATTATCAATATTTGTATAATTACAGTTTTCACGACTGTAACTGTTTATACCTAACTCACAGTCTTTTTTATCTTGTTTACCGTAACTGTTATAATTTCTAATATAGTCCTCATCCTCATCTACTTGTTTTTCTGTAATATTTATATCATTACATCCTTTAAATTGTCCTGCTTTTGTACCATCAGCATAATTTTTCCCAGATATATCGGTTAAGATTTTCAAGTTATCTCTTGCATCATCTTCGCTATATTCGGTCGTTTCTTTCCACCTTGTATGACGATATTTAGTAGGTACAACATGTTTAGTACCAGGTATTTTTCTCCATCTATATTGTGGTACCTGTTTTGATTTTACAACTGTATATGGTACACTCCATGAATAACACCAACCGCTAGACCACCAGAAAGCAGCCGGTATACAAATACGCTTGGTTCTATATTTAGTATAGTATTTTTTAACAGTTTTGTAGTGGCTAATCTCTTTAACAACCTTATCAGGTGGGGACATATAACTATAACCATGGGTTATAACTTCTCTGTTATTCTTTGTGATAGGATCATCATAATATGGTGTTTTTCTATATTTTTCATATTTATTTGCATGAAAAATTGCATTTGTATATTCATCTTGTCCGTTATTCTTACTTTTATGTTTAATATCGCATCCAATCTTACATATTTCTTTATTACTTGCTTCATCATCACATACCTTATTACATTTAGTTAAACCTGCATTTGCATTATCATTGTTTTTGTTACGAATTGCTACCAAATCAAATTCATTTCCAGGAACATCTGCAAGAGGATCTGATGTCATACCTTCAATTATAGGTTTATTTTTTCTTTTTAAATATAATTTTCCTTGTTTAGTAGTCATGTATATATATATAAATTAATAATATATTTTACAATTTTAATATATTATTTTAATTTTTAGACATCATTTTTATCATTAAATAAATAAATATTAATGAAGTTAATCCAATTGCTCCATATTGAATTTGAAGAATAGATATACTTTTAAGAAAATCATCTCGTGACGTATCAAATGCCTTAATATCATCTGTAATACCTTTACTTTTTTTAACTAAATCATTGTATTTATTAAATGCATGACTTATTTGTATAGATTTTATATTTCTTTTATAATCGTCATTTGTTTCTCCTCCTTCCAATTTTGCTTCTAGTTTTAATTCTCTTAACTTTCTTTTTTGTTCTTCTTGCCCTGCAATAAGATTATTTATTTCAGTATTATTATATTGTTTACATTTATTGTCATCTGTAAAATCGACATTACCATTTACATATGATGGGATGTTGGTAAATGTGGGTTGATCTTTAGGACAAGTAATAGGAAAATCTACATGATTTGGTAGAAATGAACTTTCACCAGTACTATCCTCATATAAATAATATTGGTTATTAGAATTTAAATAATATATATTTCCTTTTGCATCTTTCACATTCTTTGGTTCTGGTAAGTTGGCATCCAACTCTTTTTGTTTTTCAATAATCTTTTCTTGGAAATAAGGTATGTAATTATTTTCAAGGAATGCGATATTTTTCTCCATGTATTTTTTATTACTACAAACCAACTCTGTTCGCTTCTTGTCGGTACCATTATTATATTTAAAAGTATTATCTTGATTATTCGGAGGATACAGCACTTTTTCAAATAATTGTTCACACGTTAATTCCATACCTGTATAATTTTCTATATTTTTGCTAAATACCATAAATTTATTTTTATTATTTAAGAATTTATTACCTTGATTTAAATTATGTTTATTTGATTTCATTTCTAAAATGTTATTTAAAAAATTTTTAATAGGATTCATATAAATACAATATAGAAGTTTATTTTTTCAATAATTTAATAATATAATATCCCATAAATCCCATTCCTAGAACATAGTAAATCAAATGCATAGTTAATTTTGTATTTTCTTCATAAATATCTTTTTTTAATTGAGTTCCTGTTAAAGATTTATTATTGATATTATTATTAATAAAATACGGTTCTGACAGCTTATTTAAATTTGATGATGATTCGTTCTGTTTTCTGATTTCTCCTGTAATGATACCAATTTGTCCAATTAATTGGTTCTTAAAATTTAAAATAGGCGTATAATTTGCGTTTTCTTCATTTATTAATGTTTTAGAATACTCACATATTAATTTTTGTTTCTCGTTCACCAGCTTCTCTTTTGTTGTTTTATCTGTAATTTCAAATTCCATTTTATATAATAGTATGATAAAATACAAATAAAAATATATAATTTGTATTTTATTTATTGAACACAGAATCTGTAAAATTCGGTTGTAATAGAAGTAGGACTAGACCTTGTTATTTTACATAATTGCCCTGGTCTTAACCCTATTGCTTGTGCCACAGGGTCGAATCTACTAATTTCAGGAACTTCTGAGTCTTTGGTGATGTTAAATTTTTCATATATTGAATTTTTAGCGATATCGGCTACAATTACATGAGGAGGAACCATACTATGATTTAAAATATTAAATAAATATTGTTTCATATGATAAATATTTACAAAATGACCATCTGTAACATATATCATTTTCATAAGTTTTGTTAAAGTATCATTTGGTTTGTGTTTCGTAAATATAATTAATTCATCATCCTTATTTAATATATTTTCTTCTGTAAATATATTGTCTACATAATCATAAACATTTGTTTTTCCCAATTTTTTTTGAATGTAATATTTTACATAAATTTTTTTACTATTTACTTTATGAGTTAATAACATATCTAACTGATTATTTGAATACATCGATTGTATTTCATTGATACTAAAATCATTCCATTCATCTACATCATACCCTCTTGTATTTAATAATTCTAACATAATTTTTCTAGATTTATAAATATTTGAAATAGTTAAACTATTTTCTTTAATAGTAGTCATTTCTAAAATATATAGATATTTATTTATATATTTTATTTATCAATTTTATTATAAGTCAATTTTCACTCCTTTTTTAACATTTGAATCACCATATTCATCAACATTGCTTTCCTCACCTTCTTTATTTAATACAGGAGGTGTTAAAATTTCTAAATCATTATTATCAATATCACCATCATTAATTATTGTAATCTTTTCCTTTTTTTCTTCTTCGTCATCGTCTTCGTAATCATCTTCAACAAGTTCTCCGCTTGAATTAACATTTTTTTTAGACAAATCACTATAATTACCTATTTCTCCCTCCATTTCCATCCATGGTGAAGGCGTTTTTTCAGGTTGATTAAATCCAAATTCCGGTGATTGTGGAGATGGAGGAGGTGTTTTTTCAGGTTGATTAAATCCATAATCTGGTGATGGAGGAGTTTTAGATTCATTAGAAGAATCGGGTGTTATTGAAACAGGTGACATTGAAACAGGTGACATTGAAACTTCATCAACCGGAGAGTCGATAAAAGGATTTTTATATTCAGGTTCTTTGGGTGCTATCTTAGCTTCATTAATAAAATTAACATCACCCTCCATCGTTGGAATTTTATAATTTTGTTGTTTAAAATCAAGTTGGTCCCAATCACCATCGTCTTTATATCCCATTAAATTAGTAGGTAACATAGGGATAGATTCTTGTTCAATCATTATATTTGTATTTTTAAAATAATTGTCTTTTTCTGATTCTAATATCTTTTTCTTATTTTCATTGGCTATTTTTTGTAAATCACCGAACTTTGTTATTTTTACAATATCATCACTTTCTTTTAAAGAAGTTAAATTATCAACGTTGTCTTCTGTTATAATTCGCATTTGAACATTCATTGCTTGTAATTCTTGCATTAATAATTTAAAAGCATATGGAATCCTAACTACGCTAAAATCTTTACCAAATTTGCTAACATTTTTAATATTTATTTCATTATTAATATTAGTAACAAATTTTACTGGTCCATCTACAAATGGAGATAAAAATAAATTATTTCGTTCATTATAAATAGCAACCGTACCACTTTTATTACATATTGCCATGTAAAATTCATCACCACGAACCATCATTGATTCATTTAAAAAGTAATTTAATCCGTGAGCAATTACACAATCGCGATCCATTTCACCTATACGCAATCCACCATTATTTGCTCTACCTTGTACGGTTTGTCGTGTTAATACGGTTCTAGGACCTGTTGCTCTATAATTAATTTTATCTTTAGGCATATGTTTTAATCTTAAATAATAAGTTGGGCCAAAATATATTTCAGTTTCTAATTGTTCACCAGTCATTCCATTATATAATATTTCATTACCTGATGAATGATAACCCGCTTCTACTAATGCTTTTCCAAATAGTTTATCCTTTGGACCTTTCTGCATAAATGCAGTACAATTACCGAACCCACCATAAATAGCAGCTGCTTTACTTGTAATTGTCTCAACTAAATGACCAATCGTCATTCTGGATGGCATTGCATGAGGATTTACAATAATATCTGGTCTTATACCACTTGCCGTAGTTGGCATATCTTTTTCATCTAAAATAATACCAATTGTCCCTTTTTGACCAGCTCTTGAACAAAATTTATCTCCAATTGCTGGTATTCTTTCTCCTCTTATTCTTACCTTAGCAATTCTTTTTCCTTCTTCCCCTCTTGTAATAAATGATTTATCAACTCTACCAACTTGTCCTTTTTTTGGTACAAGAGACTCATCTCTATAAGAACCTTCTTGATTACCCATCAATGGAACCGTTTTACCAATTACAATTGTTTTTTCAGTTACTTTTTCATTTTCTCGAATTAATCCAGTAGTTTTATCTAATTTAGAATAATCATATCCAGGTTTCAAATCATTTACATCATTATCTTCTATATTCATAAATCGTTTATCAATAACAGCATTTCCAACATTTTTTGTTTCCTCATGGTCTTCGTACATATTATAATACGTTGTTCTAAATAATCCCCTACTTAATGAACCGCGGTTTACTATAACAGCATCTTCAACATTAAACCCAGTATAACACATAACAGCAACAATAGCATTTTCACCATAAGGATGTTGCTCTTTTGTGGCATAATCTAAATATTTACTTTTTGTTAATGGTATTTGACCATAATTTAAAAGATAAGATGTTTTATCTATCCTATTTCTAAAATTACTATGAAATACAGAAACCCCTTGTTTTGCTTGTCCACACGCAAACGCATTTCTAGGATAAGGATTATTTTCTGGAAAAATAACTTGATTTGCCATAATGCCTAATATTAAAGAAGGATGTATTTCTTGATGAGTTACATTATTTTTTATATAATCGTCTCTTGATGTTGTTGATTTAGCTATAAAATTACCTTCGCATTCAATTGTATCAACATATTCAACCACCGACGCTTGTTTTTTTAATACTCCGTCTAATATTTTTGTATTACTAAATTCTGCATATTTACCAAATCCAGTAGTAATTTCTTTAAAAGATATTTTATTATTATCAAATTTAGTTATAATATCAGGTCTTTCATGACTTAAAATATTATCTTTATTTGAAAACATATAAAATAAAGGTCTACATGGTCTTCCTGAATCCGTCCATATAATTACTTCATTTTTCTTAATATTAAATGATATACTTGTATAAATATTTATAATATTGTTACGTTTCATTAGTTTTAACTTTTCAACAATTTTAATTGGAAAATGCACTGATCCAATCCAAGAACCATTAACAAATACCTTACTTAACATTGATAATTCTTTAAAAGAACATTCTGTTAGTAATTTCATACCTAATTCACGAACTAATTTTATATATGGTTTTCCACTTGTTCCACTAGTAATAATGGTTGATGTAGATAAATGTTTATGTAAACCGACATTACCTCCGTCTGGTGAATGTACTGGACATAAATAACCCCATTGTGTAGCATGTAATAATCTGGGTGCAACTATTTTTGCTCCATCAGCCGCAATTGGTAAATTTGTTTTTCTTAATTGACATAATGCTGAAAAAAAAGATAATCGATTTAAACCTTGAACCAAGCCTAATCGTTTTGTATGTTCTTCTGCTCCCCAATTTCCCTTAAATCCTTTACGAAATCCTTCTTCAACTATTCGTTTAGAAAACATTTCATTAACATTATTTAAAATTAAGTTTTTAAAATCCATTCCATGATACGTTTCTCCATTAACCGATTCATAGAAAAACTTAGAATCAATATATAAATTTATGGATTTTAATTGTTTTGTATAATATTCTTTAAATAATTGTGAAATTAATGTTCCGGCTATTTCAATTCGTTTATATCCATAACTATCTCGATCTGTTGGTTTTTCATTTTCATTTACAACTAAAAGTAGTTTTTTTACAATATAACCCAAATACAACGCTTTATTTTTAAAATTTAACTCTCCTATGTGTGGAATAAAATATGAAGATAAAACATCTAATACATGACTAACTGTTTTATGTTTCATTAATTCAGCAATAAATTTTAAAGCTTGTGTTTGTGTAAAAATATGTCCGGCGTCATGAACGCATGGTCTAAAATATTCTACTAAATAATCATATTTATTTATATCTAATAAGCAAGTTTGTATAATATCTTTATCTGATATTACTCCCAACGCTCTCATAACTATAAATAAAGGAACTGGTTTTCTAACATTTGGGATGTTAACAACAATTTGTTTATTTGATGATGTTATTTGAGGTGCAACCATTCTAACCGATAATGTTCGAATAGGTTTTGATGAATCTTCTGAAACAGACCTTATTTCAGCTGCATGACTGTATGTTTCATTATAACTATCTTTTACATATAAAATATTATCAGCTCTTCCTTCTTGACTCATAATTACCTTTTCTTTACCATCAATAATAAAATATCCTCCAATATCATTACGACATTCACCTATATTAAACCTTGCTTCTGGTTCCAATCCTCTTAATAAACATAAGTTAGATTGTAACATAATTGGAAATTTACCCAAATATATTTTTTCTAATGTAATTGTTTCTTCATGAATATCGTATTTTTTTGGTATTCCAGCGTGTTTATCAGATAAAGGTCTCAATGTATTGTCTCCGCTATTATTATCTATTAATATAGTTACATCTATAACAACATCATAATGAATTGTAAAAGCATAACTCATATTTCTAATACGTGCTTCATTTGGGTACATATAATGCTGTCTTTCTCCATCTTCATCTTTATCATAAATAATTGGTTTACCGTAATATATTTTATCAGCATTTCTGCCTCCAAAGTATATATTTGCTTTGTGTTTAAAAACATTGTGTTTGTTGTCTTTCGTTCTATAAAATTTCATAGGGTTTTGATTTTTAAATACATCCTTAATACCAGAATCAAAAAATCTATTATACGAATCTAAATGATGATTTATAAGAAAATTAGGATTTTCTTTAAACATTTTGTCTATAATTTTCCATGATATAGAATCCATACTTATATATTATCTATAATGAATTTTTTAGATTATTATTTTAAAGTTATTAATAAAATAATAATTTGTAAAACTTATTTTTGTTTTTTATTTTGGGAGAGATGTTTATTGTAACATTAAAAATACCATTCCAATTAATACAAACATACCAATAATAGGAAGAAGAACCAATAACCAAGAAATACTTGTAAATCCTTTTTTACATAATACATTAAGTAACCATGTCCATAATGCTACATATAACAATTTAACGGCAAAAAAAGCAAAATTATGACAAGGAGTTTTTACAACCATATCACCAATTTTATAAACAGAATTATCTTGGCAATTTTGAATCAACATAGATATAATAGCAATTAAAGATATTGCTAAATATAATTGAGCAGGAGTACATAAACGATTAAATGTTTTCATTAATTTCATTATATTATTATTGTAGATAATTAATAATAGAATGATAAATTTATTATGTGTTAATTACGGGTTGGCGAGGACACTTTGTTTATGTATAGCTGGAATATCAATAGCATCAGGATATTTAACTAATGATTTTTCCATTTCTGGATGTATAACTGGATTTGCTGGAATAACCTTATCATTGCCAGTAACTAAACTAATAGCATCTTTACCAACATTCATTATATTATGTCCAACATAAGGTATATCTCCTAAACCAAAACTATCTAAAATACCGCCCCCTTCTTGATGTGGTAATGGAACACTTGTGTTTAAGTTTGTTGATTCAGGATGTTGATAATCTTGTGGGTTCATTTGATTTAATTTAATACCAGTTATTCGTTCTCCCATATTACTTCCTCCATTCATTTTAACCCTAAACCTTCTTTTTTTTGTTTTTTTAATTCTTTTTTTATTTTTACCTTTTCGTCCCTTACGAGTTTTACTACGTTTTTTCTTTGCCTTTTTGCTAATTTTCATTTTTTTACCTTTTTTAAACGTTTTCACTTTTTTATGTTTATTAAAACGAACGCGCTTGGTGTGTTTTCTTTTATTTCTCTTTCTTTTTAGTATTGATTTTACCATTATATATATAAAAATAGATATAAAAAGTTATAAAATTATTAATTAAATATAATTATTTTATATTAGTAAATATCTATATGCGTAAGCATGTGCCGTCTACAACATATTTTATTTAAATGTAATTCGTCCATAATTTCACCTTCTGGTGTTTTTTTAATATTATTTTTAGTCATGTAAATAACTTCATTTTTATCTAATCCTCTAGATGTTTTTATTTCATTAACTCGCTGAGTATAATACAGATATTTATCGGCTAATACTTTTCCGCATGTAAAACACTTAATAGGTATAATCATTATTTATTAATATATAATTATAATAAATAATTTTAAATCAATTTATTTCTTATATCTTACTTTTTTTATTTAAGTAATAATATTCATCATATTTCATATGTGTTTTATCTTCTTTAATCATAGGTCCTAACTTGTTTCCTTCCACGCAATTACCTCCATTTTTATTTATTGCCCATACACAACAATTAACTAAATTACAAGAAGTTTTACTATTATTTAATTTATTACAAACCTTTTCTAAATCATCTGATTCACATAACAAATTAAACTTATTATTCATACCTTCATAAATAAATTCAATCGTATCACTTTCTTTTTTCTTTTTATCTTCTTCTTTTTCTATATCATCAAAAGAAAAATTGTATAAAGAAAATGATAATAATAATATGATTAGTAAAGTAACACCTATTACTATCTCTCCCCATTTTTCTTTCATTGATTGGGTAATTGATCCTAAAATATTTCTCATATATGATAAGATTACATTAATTTTATTATAAATTATAGTTATTCTTCTAATAATACCATTCCCTTTGTTGTTTTTGTTTTTCGATGTATTGTTTTATTTTTTGTTATTTCAATATGACAAGATTTACAAATAGGAACTAAATTAGCCGAATGATTTTTATGAAACCATTTTTTTTTATCTTTAAAAAACCCTTTTTTATTTGCATGTTCTTGTGGATTTAAATGATGAATATCATCCGCAATATTATCACAATTATTAATTGCACATTTATTTTTTATAATAGTTGAATTGTATCTACTTTGAGTTTTTAACAAAATATTGTTATTTGTATTTGCTATTCTAATATCATACGCTAAATCTATAAATTCAGCTGGCATATTTAATGACCTACATACCGCTAATCCATACATGCCTTCACCAGAACCTTTTTCTAACTTTCTTTTATAAACTAACATATCATTAGCATTATCATATTGAACAGACATATGATACATCTCTAATTTGTCATTTAATAATTCTTTTATTCTAGGTATATTAATCAATTCATGAAAATGTGTAGCAAAAATAAATGAAGATTTTTTATTACATAAATAATCTACTCCGCTAGCAAATAAAGCTAACGCGGAATCTATTTCTGTTCCAGAACAAAGTTCATCTCCTAATACTAAACTATTTTCACAACAATTAAGTAAAATGGTTCTTAATTCACACATTTCAACAGCAAACGAACTTAATCCTTTAAAAATATTATCATTACCCAATATTCTTGTAAATATCGATTTATATGGATAATAATTAAATTCACTACATGGAACAAACATTCCCGATTGTGCAAGAATTACAGAAATACCTATTGACTTAATTAAACTTGATTTACCAACAGCATTTGTTCCATATAGTAAAATACCATTTTTATCTGTTTTCAATGAAATATCATTTGGAACATATGATTCTTCTTTATTAAGATGTTCAATTAACGCATGTCTCATGTTTTTTGCTTCAAAATAAGAAACATCGTTAAGTTTATTATTAATAACTGGTTTACAATAATTATATTCTATTGCTAAAAATGATTTTGTAAATAAAATATCTACATTTGAAATATAATTGATTGCATTTGTAAATTCATTATAATATGTTTTCAAATCATTATTGAATCTATAAAAATAAATTTTAATTAATTCCTTCATATTACTAGCGTCTTGCATCATTGATATGTAAAGTTGATTTAGTAATGGACTAGTTATTTTTTTATTTCCAGATGTCCCAGTTGAATATTTAAAATGATGTAAATCTAATTCAAATTCAACATCTCTCCCGTCATAATCCGATTTAAATTTCAATAATAGATTTCTATTTTTTTTAGGAGAATATGTATTTAAATAATCGTCAATAGAAATTTTTAATTTTCCACACCTTTTAGCTGTTAATTGTATATAAATTTCATGTTTTTCAGTAGAATGTATCCTAATTGGATCATTTATTAAATTAGATAAAAACTCTTGTATTGTTTGTAATTGTTGTTTATGTTCTATTTGTTTTTTTTCAGCATTATCTAAATCTTTAAATAATCCTTTATTAAAAATATTAACTATATTTTTTGGATTTTCATTACAATTTTCAATAATAACCGTACTTTCAAACAAAGTAATCAATGTAAAAATATCGTCCATTATATCATTATGCTTATATGCTTCATTTCCCTTTACTTTTAAAAACGATTGAATAGTTTCATCTTTTGTAAGATTTTTATATGTTTTGTAAAATGAAACAAGTGTATAATAAATCAATGGAATTTCACTTGGTTTCAATATATTTAAAATAATTTTTCTATATAATTTTTCAATATCTCTAATATTATTAAAATCTTTTCTATAATCATTAATTTTATCCAATGGTATAGTATTAATTATATAATCCATTATTTCATATTCATTATTTAAATAATCAATGTTGGTAGAAGGGTGTAGTATTATATCTTTCATTCTACGCCTTCCCATTGCTGATTTACATCGATTCATCATGCTTAAAACAGATGAGAATTTATTATTAATAGATTGAGATGTATTTATTACATTAAGTTGTTTTAAACAATGTGTTGCTAAGTAAACATTATCTGCCGAATTTTCATATTTAGGTTCGCTAATACATTTAAGCAAATGTATATTGTGTTGAGTGATAAAATTTAATAAAAAACAATAAGCGTAAGAACTATGAATAAAAACATCCATTTGAGTATTTTTCATAAAAAAGTTGTAATCTGTAACACTAAATATTTGTTTAAATAATTCCCTTTGAAAACTATCTTTTTCACAATTTTTAGCTTGACTACTTAACACAGTATCTTCTGTTAAATTTATTTTATGTATTTTATCTGATGTTAATCCAATAAATTGTACTATTTCATCGATTTTATATTCATGTTTATAATTATGAATAAATATAGTTTCACTTGGATTATAAATTGAAATAAACCGATCTAACTCATCAAAGGCAGTTGAATTATGAATATTGTTATTTTCATATCTAAATTCAAATAATTTCGATTGTCCTGTAAAATTATCTATAAGTGCTACACCACAATGAAAATATGGTAATTTATTAAAAGCATCTTTTGCATATGTTTCTATCCAAATAACACAACAATAATTAGACATTTTACGATTACTAGAATCTATATTTGTGCTAGGAGAAAAAATACCCTTTTCTCTTCTTAATTTTATTTTTTTTTTCTTAACTATTTTTTCAGCATATTCTTCCCAGACAATAACAGTATATCCTTCATCTAATAATTTAGGTACATATTTTTGAAGTGGTTTATGAACTGTAAATCCAGCCATTTCTAATGGTTCATCTTTATATTTTCCTCTTTTTGCTATTTGGCAATCCAATATTCTTGAATATTCAAGTAAATAATGGTCTGTAATATCATTTCGTTTTACACCATATATTTCAAAAAATGACCCACATTGCCATATTAAAAATATTTTATCACCAAACTTTTTTTTATATTTTTTAAAATTTTCAAAATAATTGTCCATCATTGCAAGATTTTCTGTATTTTTAGACATTTACTATATAAATTGATTTTAAATCTTTAAATCATTTCAAAACTTTAATTCTCGATTCATTTAACGTAGTGTTTAACTTTTTTTTATGTTTTTAGGTGTAATTATTTGTAAATCTCCTATTAATAACATTGTTACTAATGGATTGGGGAAAATAGATTGGTCCAATTTTACACGATGTTCCAATGTATTTGAATATACAACTGTTCCAGATGGTTTATAATTTTTAATTCCTTTTTTTTCAGCCATTTCATATGCTTCTTTAGAACAAAAAAACCCTTTAATTATTATTACTCTTGTTCCAATAGGATACATTTTATATATTAATTAATAATATATCTTTAATTAATTTAAATAAATCAAACCATAACACGTCTGTTTTATTAATATATTTAACATACTTAAAGATTATTGACAAATTAATATTATATGAATTTAGAAATAGAACAACAATTAGAAGAAAATAAAACGTTATTTAAAGATATATTAGATGGAGAAACGATGGAACTTACTAGAAAAAATATACAAAAAGCGACACCAAATGGAATTAATATTGTGAATAATGGATTTGCATACAGTGATTATTTTAAAATGGGAGGAACAGTAGCAAAAATGAGTTTAAAATCAACAAAAAATTATTATGATTATATCAAAAATAAGAATGTTGAACAAGAAGAATGTTGAACAATAATAACTAATTAATTTTTAAAGTTATTTAACATTAAATATTAATTGTCCATATAATTATGAAGTAACGTGTTGATATTTTTGTTATAAATATCGCCTGATAAAAATGAGTTTTCGTATATATTTCTGACAATATGCTCGGGTGCAGTTGATCCAATTTTAATTAAATTATGTTTCCTTAAATAAGTTTTAATTTTACTTAATGGTCTTTTTTTAAGTGTATTTGTATCTTTTAATATTTTTTTTCTTGTTTTTTGGTTTTTAATTAAAACGCCAACCTTACCATTTTTTTTTCCAAGATGTATAAATCGTTTTGTTGTTGTTTTTAATTGTTTCATTCGTTTCAATGTTTTATTTTTATTTGACATATTATATGGTTTAAATACAGTAGGTTGAGATGATTGTTGTTTTAAATTTTCTAATTTTTGTCTTCTTTCAAAAAAAGGGTCTGTATGAACAGATATATCATTATTATCAATATGTATAGATGTATTAGGTTTAATGGTTGGTTTTTTAAGTGTTTTATTATAAATAGAAAATAATGGTTTTTTTCCGTGTTTTAAAATACCATATGGTGGGTCTGGTTTATTAGCGTTAATAAAAGAAGTGTTATTTGGTAAACTATTAATAGATAAATTATTACTAGGTAATATGGTTGCCTTAGGTATGTTTTGTTGAAAAGGATTTTGTATTAAAGGTTGTTGTAATATATTTGATGTATTAATTTTTATTGAATTAAAAGGTTGTTGTTGTATAGATTGTTGTATAGATTGTTGTTGTGTAGGTTGTTGATGTGTAGATTGTATAAAAGATTGATTTTTTTCCATTTCCATTTTTCTAGCTAATTTTCGTTCTTTTCTTTTTTGTTTTCTAGATTTATGTTTGATAGATAATTCTTGTAAATAATTTAAACTTTCTTCTAATTCATTTTCAAAATTGTTATTATCAGTGTTTTTTTTCTTATTTTCTTCTTCTTTTTTATTTTTATGTTCCTTAATTTTATTAATTAATTTCATTTTCAATTCTTTATTTTCTCTTTTAGCTAGTTCTTTCTTTTCCTTTCGTTCCTTTCTTTCCCTTTTTTTTAAGGTTCTACTTCCACCTATTTTAAAAAAAGCAGGATTAACGGATATTTTTTTAGTAGACATTTAATTATTAAAACAAATTAATAATTAAATTTTAACTATTTTATTGATTAAATATACATATTTGCCAATAAACTTCTTGAATCTTCTCCTCTGGATTTTACTTCATCATTCTTTAAATATAATTTAAATCCATTTTCTACATCTTTAGAATTAATTTTACGTTTTTCATTTTCAGATAAACAAAATACACGGCGACTATGTGCTATTTTAACTTTTGATAATAACGTTTCCATATCTCTCCCAAAAAACTTAAAATAAGTTTTGTTTTTTTCAAACCATCGAGTTGGTGTTTTTTCAATAACCCAACCACAATCTTTTACTTTTTTATTAAAAATTAATTGTAATTCTTTGGCATTATAATCATCAATTTTGAATCGCCATATAAATCTAGAATCCAATCCTTGATTATAAGAAAAAAAACATCGTTTTAAATCTTCTTCATACCCAGCAATAATTACCATTAATTCGTGTTTATGATTGCTTAATGCTTCACATAAAGTATCAATACATTCCTTGGCAAATGTATCTTTTTGTTCTTTATTACCCAAGGCATATGCTTCATCAATAAATAATACACCTCCAATAGCACTTTTAATAACTTCTTGTGTTTTTAATGCAGTTTGTCCTAAATATCCAGCTATTAAATCTGCCCTTGTTACTTTTTTAAACACATTTTTTTTTAAAATACCTAATTTTGAATAAATACCGCCAATAATATGTGCTGTTTCTGTTTTACCCGTGCCTGGTGGTCCGTATATTACTGTATGCATAAATTCATTATTTATATCTTTGTTTTTATGAATATGTAATTTTTGTATAAAATAAATGATTTGATCTAAAATATTTTCCTTTAAATTATGCATTCCTATCATTTCATTTAAACGCATTATATCCGGTTTTATTAAATGTATTGCTTTCATATCAATATTATATTCAATCTCAGAAGACAAAGGATATGTTTCAGCTAACTTTATCAAATCTTCAATACAATTTAAAGTTACTTCAATATTTACTTTTCTTTTTATTATAGCTGGCGAACGATAAATCTTTTTTGGTCTTTCATTATTATAATTGTATTTTTTAACATTGAAATCATTATAAGTGTTGTGTATATTTGTTAATGTTCCGACAATATTATTTTTAGATTCTTTTGCTGTACTTTTATTATAATTATAATTATTCAAATAATAAGAAAAATGTTTTTTTCGTTTATTACATGATACATTTTGTTTATTGTGTTTATTCATTATAAAATTATTAATATTATTGCTTTTATTATCTTTAAAATTATAAAAAGAGTTTAATTTTTTATCTTCCAATAATAATTGATTATACGATTGATCCAATAAATTTTTCTTTACAGAAGTTATTTTTAATATCTCATCGAAATCTTTACACATCTCATCAATTAACTCTTCGATAGTTTTTTCAACTGTGTTATGTAGGATGTTTTTTTTGAAATTTAAATGATTTAATGAATTATCAAAAATATTATGAATATTCATAGACATATCTGTAAAAATGTTATTTATTTTATCGTTTTTATTATTTTTGTTGATTATATTTGGTGATTTGTTATTATTATTATTCATATATATATCGAAATAGAATAATGTAACCAAAAAATTTTATTCTTATTTGGAATATAAAAATATAAAATTGATTTTTATATAATTAATATATTTTATATTACAAAATGTCGGAATATAATGAATTAAATTGGAAGGTAATTGAAAGTTATTTTAAAAATGATCATTTGGGTAAATTAGTTAGGCATCAATTGGAATCTTATAATCATTTTATAGATGAAGATTTGATAAATACAATTAATATGTTTAATCCAGTTGTTATTCATTCAGAAAATGACAAAGATCCTGAAACAGGTTTATATAAATTGGAAATTATAATTACATTTACAAATTTCCAAATGTATCGTCCAGAAATACATGAAAATAATGGGGCTACGAAAATCATGTTTCCACAAGAAGCAAGACTACGTAACTTTACTTATGCTTCTACTATGACGTTGGATTTAAATATGGAAATTAAAGTAAGATATGGTGATAAACTTCAACAAATGGAAACTCATTTTAAAAAGTTACCAAAAATTCATATTGGAAAGATGCCTATTATGTTAAAATCAAAAATTTGTGTATTGAATCAATATAAGCATTTACATACGGATTTAGTAGGAGAGTGTAGATTTGATCCAGGTGGTTATTTTATAATAAGTGGTTCTGAAAAAACAATATTAGCGCAAGAAAGGGCGCGTGAAAATAATGTTATGTGTTTTAATATTAAAAAAAATAATAATAAATGGTCTTGGTTAGCAGAGATTAAATCAATACCTAAAAATAAATGTATATCTCCAAAGCAAATTAATATGATGATATTGGCAAAAAATAATGGAAATGGTCATACGATTTATATACAAATACCTAGAATTAAACAACCTATACCATTATTTATATTGTTTCGTGCGTTGGGTATTTTATCCGATCAAGATATTTGTAAATATATATTATTAAATATCAAGGAAGCACAAAAAACCAATATTATTTATTCACTTAAAGCATCTATTATGGAAGCAAGTAAATATATGTCTAAAGAAGAATGTGTTAAATATATTGTAAATTATGCTATGTTTACGCCAATTAATATGGATAAAGAAGAAGGGTATAAAATGAAATATAACTTTACTGTTAATGTATTGGAAAATGATTTATTTCCTCACTGTGATACATTTCAGCAAAAGTTATATTTCTTGGGTTATATGACAAATAAATTAATTCAAACATCTTTGGGGTGGAAAAAACCAGGAGATAGAGATTCATATCAAAATAAACGGTTAGATTTGGCAGGAGTTTTGTTGAATAATTTATTTAGAAACTATTTCAATAAACTGGTGAAAGATATGACTAAGCAAATTATAAGAGAAATAAATAATGGGTCGTGGAAATCAACATTTAATTACAATAATATAATAAATAGCACAAATGTTTATAAAATTATAAAATCAACAACAATAGAAAATGGTATTAAAAGAGCATTAGCGACTGGTGATTTTGGTATTAAAAATACAAATTCAAATAAAAGTGGTGTTGCACAGGTATTAAGTCGTTTAACTTATATTTCATCACTAAGTCATTTAAGAAGGGTAAATACACCAATAGATAAAAGTGGTAAGTTAATACCGCCTAGAAAATTACATAATACACAATGGGGTTTTATATGTTTAGCTGAGAGTCCAGAAGGTGCTGGTGTTGGTGTTGTTAAAAATCTGGGGTATATGACACATATTACTATTCGTTCAAATATAGATACAATTTATAATGTATTAAATGATAAATATATAGCAATTGAAACATTAACTCCATTGGAATTATATGGACAAGTAAAATTAATAGTAAATGGTAATTGGATAGGTATTGTGGAATCAGAAAAGGTTTTATCTACCTATAATTATTTAAAGGAGTGTAAATACAGTGGAAAAATAAATATATTTACTAGTGTTGTATTTAATTATAAAGAAAAAGAGATAGTTATATGTAATGATGCTGGTAGATTAACTAGACCAGTTTATAAAATTAATAAAGGAAAAACATTAATTAATGATAATTTAAGGAATGATATTAATGGTAAAAAAGTAAATTGGAATGATATGTTAATTAATGGTGATTATGGAGAATCGGTAATAGAGTATATTGATCCAAATGAACAAAATTCAAGTTATATAGCAACTTGTCAAACTAAATTAAAGTCAACCATTAGTCATACACATTGTGAAATACATAGTAGTAGTATATTTGGATTATTAGCTAGTTGTATACCATTTCCAGAACATAATCAATCGCCTAGAAATACATATCAATGTGCCCAAGGTAAACAAGCAATGGGAATGTATGTATCTAATTTTAGATCTAGAATGGATAAAACAGCATATGTTCAAACATATACAACTCGTCCTTTGGTTGATACTCGTATTATGAATATAATGAATTTACATAAAATACCTTCTGGTTGTATGGTTATAGTAGCTATTGGTGTATATGGTGGATATAATCAGGAAGATAGTATTATATTTAATAAAAGTAGTTTAGATAGAGGGTTGTTTTCAGCAACATTATATCATACTGAAAAAGATGAAGATAAAAAAATACAAGGAGATGAAGAAATAAGGTGTAAAGCAGATAAAACAAAAACAAAAGGAATGAAATTTGCTAATTATAATAAATTAAATAATCAAGGTGTAGTTCCAGAAAATACGTTACTTGAAAACAGAGATATTATTATTGGTAAAGTAGTTCCAATAAAGGAAAATAGAAATGACCATACAAAATTAATTAAATATAGAGATCAAAGTAAGGTATTTAGAACAAAGGAAAATACTTATGTAGATAAAAATTATATTAATAGAAATGGTGATGGATATACCTTTGCTAAGATAAGAACAAGAACATATAGAATACCAACGATAGGAGATAAGTTTTCGTCAAGACATGGGCAAAAAGGAACTATTGGGTTAGTACTTCCTCATGAATCAATGCCAACAAGTGCAAATGGTCTTACACCGGATATTATTATTAACCCTCATTGTATTCCATCCAGAATGACAATAGGTCAATTAAAAGAAACTATAATGGGTAAAGTTTTATTAGAATTAGGATTATTTGGAGATGGAACTAGTTTCAATGAACATCATGTTGTTGATATATGTAAAGAATTACAACATTTAGGATATGAAAGACATGGTAATGAAGTATTATATAATGGGTGTACTGGTGAACAATTAGAAACTAGTATATTTGTAGGTCCTGTATTTTATCAGCGTCTTAAACATATGGTAAATGATAAAACACATAGTAGAAGTATTGGACCAATGGTAGTATTAACACGGCAACCAGCGGAAGGTAGATCAAGAGATGGTGGATTAAGATTTGGAGAGATGGAGAGAGATTGTATGATAAGTCATGGTGCTTCGGCATTTGCAAGAGATAGAATATATAATGCTAGTGATAAATTTCAAGTTCATGTATGTAATAAATGTGGTTTAATTGCTGTATTTAATAAAGAAAAAAACATTTATC
>Ga0209047_1000342_pt1 | contig 43357 bp, 52 predicted proteins | sample SaaInlV_165m_DNA_3_FD_184681 | JGI IMG/M metagenome (GOLD analysis project Ga0209047, IMG submission 184681) | Marine microbial communities from expanding oxygen minimum zones in the Saanich Inlet - Saanich Inlet SI037_S3LV_120m_DNA (SPAdes)... | ecosystem: Environmental > Aquatic > Marine >...
CCGCATTGAGCCGCTTCCGCACTCCCATCCGGCGGTACGATCGCCGTGATCTCGGCCTTGTTGCCAATATGTCCCAGGGCCAAATTACAAATATCGACAGCTGATGCCATTTACTTTCTCCGTTTTGACTTTTTCGTTTTTTCTACTGGTTCCTCTGGTTTGGATTCTCCAACTGGTTCTTCCCACGGATTATCCCCAGTTTTATATATGTTGCCTCCAGCCCTGGTCCCTTGAACATTGGATGTAAACGGCATTGCATCTTTAGGAGGAGGGACTTCATCCTCCACGCCGATCATCCAGGACCCTCGATCTTCTTCTTTCTCTATCTCAAAGACATCCCCAGGTCGCCTTCGCTGCGATCCGTAGTAGCCCATGATTTTTGCCTTTACCTTGATTCCCACAAGTCACCTCAAAAAAAAGTTAGAAAGGTGAAGTGGCGGGGAAAGGAGGAGGAAATCCCCGCCACCTCTGAGGGCAGACGCTAGATAGCGTCAGCGTAAGATTGCCAGCTATATGCCTCTTGATCTGATAGATAAGCATCTACCGTGATCGTTGGCGATGTGCCAGCTAAAACATACTCAACCCCGATATACCTAAGTACACCTTCAGTTGGGACTGCCATTGTGAAGTTGTATCCTGCCGCCAATGTTCCGGCAGCAATCGCACGACTTGACAAAACGGTTCCTAAAGAAGTAGCCGCGCCTGTAGCAACGCCAAAGGTATAAGTTTCATCCCCGGTCGTAAAGTCAGCTGCGACAGTCACATTAAAGTGAACGTATAAAGGTTTACCTGCACCCACTTGCCTTGCGGTTTGGGTGAGGTCGATTACGTTGGTACTGTCAGCCGATGCTGTTAATGCCTGGGCATCCGACAGTTCTAATCTTGCATCTACATAACTCATAATTTATCTCCTAAAGAGAAGTTAGTGTTTAGTTAGACCATCCGCTACTTAGGAGATGGTTGCTTCCGTACTGGTCAAAGCATCACAACGGCGAACCGGAATGCCATCAAATGACATAACGTGTTTACCTGCGACCTCGTCCTGCGTCATACGAACATTGGTCGTATTGTTGATCTGCCGACGCAACGTAGAACGAAGTCCGCGATTCATATAGAACGCGGGTCGCCCCTTGCTGGCATTTGGCAGAAGCTCGATAGCCTGGACCATGAGATCGGTAATATCAGCACCTGTTGACTTATTAGCAGTCAAGAGAGACTGATCGATGTTGCAGATACGAACTACATATCTCCAATCACGAACCGAAATACCACAATCCCACTTATAGTGAGATCGATAGGCTTCCATGCGGCCTGAGTTGGAACCATCGGAAGCATCTTCCAATGTTACCTGGCCCTTGTCGGTGAACTGGAGGCCAGCTTTTGATCCCTTGGGATAAATACCGTGTACGGTATCGTTGCCCCAGGAAATCAACCAAATTGAGTTATTATCAGCACCAGAACCACCACCAAGGATAATATTATCCGCATTGGCAGGACCGGAGTTATCGTTGAAGCGAGGAGCAAACCCAGTAAACTCTTCCGGTGCCGTTCCTTCGTTGCCATACATAACCGTGTTAGCAAACTCTTGACTCATCCCTTCAATGTGGGCTTTGTCTTCGGTCATTCTAAAGGCCGCCGAATTTCCGTTAAGGTCAGCCAGGGCTTTGTCAATTTCTGCGTAAGCCTCTAGCATACCGGTCGTATCGGTGACCTGCACATTGGTGCCTTTGTTGGGCGTAACGCCTCCATACAATTTACGCCAGGTCGGAGTTGGTAGTCCGGCTCGGATGGTTGTACGGTGACCGGTCGGGAGATTTCCTTCAATCCAGACCATGTCATCCAGCATTTCGTTTGTTTCATTGAGTATCTCAACTATTGTACTGATCTTGCCATCTGGATCGGTCGCCTTCGCAACATCGGCAAGAGTTGGATTAGTTACTGCATTAGTAGCCATAGTTCAATTTCCTTTACTAAAAGGTTTAAAATTCAAACCTCCAGGAATTGAATAAGCCGCTATCCGTTGTAGTCCTACCAACTAACATCCTGTCAACGCGAGCCATCCATGGCCTTGATAGGACTTATCCTTACTGGAGAATTATTTATTTATCTATGCAGGATGTGATCCTCCATACATAATGTCCGCGTGAGTTTTCTTTTGTTCCGCAGGTTTCATATCCCCCTGGACAAAAGTGTCCTCACTCATTGCTTTACCAGCACGGTGAAATACCCGAATCATTTCCGGATGGTTCCCCATACCAGTTTGGTTCAAAAGAACCTCGATTGAGGTCATCTGCTGACCTTTCATCGCACCTTCCTGGTGCAGGACAGGTTTGCCGTTAGAGTCGGTCGCTGGGTTAGAGAATGAGTTCATCACCTTCCTGGCACTAACGATGTTCTCCGCCAGGTTAGTCCCACCAAACTCCTTGTCGTTCATCGACTCGGAAGCCCATTGTTCATGGGTTGCCTTGATGGATTCTTGAGATGTACCCATAGCTTTGGAAACTCCTTCAAGGTGCTTGTTAAGCATTGCTTGTGTACGCTCTGCTTCGGGCATCTTGCTAAGTTCACTCGCCCAATCTGTAAACTCTTTCCTTGCATCATCTGCCATCTCATAACCTTCTGGCACTGCAAGGTCAGCCCCTGTACTACTCTGCGCCTTCGGTGCTTCTTGGCTTTCACCGGCCTCGCTATTGGCTTGGCTCTCTTGGGTTTCTGCCTGGTCCGCCGTGACTTCAGTCGTTGCGGTTGAATCCTGTTCTTCACTCATTTACATTTCTCCTTAAATAATCAACAAACATTTTTTGTGCTAACTCTGCATCAGCCTCTGCTACCTCTCCATAAATCCTAAGACCTGCGTCCCGCTTACCCATGGCCTTGTAAATCTCTACATTGTTAGTCCCAAGGATGGATTGGAATACTCCATGAAACTCCAACATCCCCCTGATGAACCTTCTCCCTGGCGCGGTCCCAAGGATCAGTCTTAAATCATCTAGCCTTTGGTCCTTCTTCGATTTGGCGGCCAGTTGTTTTTCCCGCCGCTGCTCAAAATTGTCTTGTGTCATAGTTGCGTGAATTGACTCGCCACGTTATCCAGGGCCGTCCCCTCGCCGACATTCGTTTCACTCAACGTCTTAGCTGTATTCGCCATTTCCGGGATCGCTGCCATTTGTTGTGCCTGGGCTTGAGCAGCTGCCCGATCCTGCCTGATGATAGCTACCTCTTCATTCGCTACAATCAGATGCGGTGCAATGCCTAACATGTTGCTGTATTCATCAATGATTTGATCGGTATTGAGTTTATCCAGGGCTTCGGGCCTAACCGCTGCCATCTGGCCAACCGTTCCGACAATCCGATCGAGCGACCCGATCCCGACTGCCTTTTGTGCCTGGGCCAACATCGATATGTATTCGATGCTGATTTCATGTCCTTGCATCTCTTCCGGAGGCGGAGGGAAATGACCTTCTTCCAGGGCAATCATAAAAGCGTTGTCTATCAGTGGATCGAGTAATTCGTTTTGGTTACGTTCCAGGACAGGACCTAATATCAGTAGTTTTTCTTCATGTTTCTCCTGGACCTCTCTCGCTGTTTCCGGCTGCATGCGTTGCTGCGAGGAAATCATTTGGAACATGTCCACAAAGAAAGCGGAATTAATCCGGCCTCTTACATCCAGAATATCTTCAAGCAAATGCTGTAGGTTTAAGTTGACTTCGAAAGAGGACCTGATCCCACCAGTTGGAGCCGCAGGATCGTAGTAACTGATTCCCCCTGGTAAAACATCTTCGCTACCACGCAATGCGGTAGGAATCTGCAATGGAGGGTCGGACATGTAATCGATGCCCTTGGCTTTTTTAAGCTGGTCATCTTGCAGCTGTAGGATATCGCCTAGAGCCGTCATACCAGGGCAGTCAGATCCATAAACATCTCCGCCTCTAACAATCCATCTAGGAGTCAGAGCAGGAAACTGGTTGAACCCTGATTCCCTTAAAGTCTGGTTGTTATCCTGACCAGGTTCGATGAAAACAGATTCCCAGGCCATATTGGTGTTGTTTGATTTATTGAGATCGCGTTCTTTCCTGGGCTGGATAGCATGCATGACCGTTACCCATTCATCCATGTTGCCCTTGTCATATTGAGCCTGAGCAGTTTTGCTGACGTTCTTGTACTCAAACTCCTGGACTAGCGGAGCTATCTGCATTTGGAACTCGCGATAGATGGTATCGACTTCGAAGCGGTTGCTTTGTCCCAGGTAAAACTCCCCAACGGTTTGAGGGTATAAACGAATAAGGTCCTTATGGTCCCTGAAAACATAGGCACATCCAGTGCCAAAAGCTCCCATTTCTTCATAAAGCCCATGCAGTACCCGATAGGCGTTAGACCTGGCAAAGATATCGCGCAATATCTCAGCTGCCTGGGCAAGCCATTCTTTGACCGGCTGGAACTCCATTAGCTCCCGATCGGATAATGCCAGGTTAAACCACTTGCGAGCCGGAGAAGACATTCCCGCCATCATGCCAGCTGCCAGGATATTCAAAGCCCTGGTCCCAGTTGAGTCATAGATGCTGGTGTTACGACGCTCTCCCTTATTTCGATCTTCCAGGAAATACCGGCCTGACCGAGGAAGCAGCGTATCGGTAATCTTTTTCCAATGGGCGTAATACGATTCACGCTCCAACTTCAAAGATCCTAGTCGCTTCATGTACCTTTCGTTTAAATCTGCCATCGTGCCTCCATGCACTTTCTATCCACGGCTTCCATGCCGAGGAGGTAATTAACTTAGTAAGTTGCTCCCTTGATTTAGTTCGTCATCCCCCACGCCGCCACTAAGCAGGGTGTTTGATGTTGCTGGTCCGCTTGCCTTCTTCGCCGCCTTGATTGCAGCGGTTGATGATGTGTCAGCTGCTTTCTTTGCCTGGACGGTCTGCTGATTCAAGAAAGCAGAATTATCCGGAGGCTTCTGAGGTTTCGGGGCCATCGAGGCTGAAATTGCAGCCGTCCCTATGGAAGCTGCCCCCAGGATCAATGCTGTCGTTGCTGATATACACATAGCCTTAACCTCCCAGTAATGTTTTGCCGGTTGATAAAGACTGATCGCCAATGCCCTGGGTCCCAGCGAATAAGGTCCCACCGCCACCAATCCCACCACCACTCCCGGTTTTGCGGGTTGATTGGCTTCGCTTGATATTTGAAGATGGACTCCTGGTCGCTATCTTCACAGGCTGCGGAACATAAGGAGCAGGGGCAGGTCCGCCTCCTCCACCGCACATTAAAATTGGTAATAATTCAAACATTGATCCGAGCCTCCATGCTCTAGGTTAATGGGCATCATGCCCCTAGTAATGTTTTCTTGCCTAAATTGCCTTCGTTCTTCCCGCCAGCTAATTCCTTACGCCCCCCACCTATAAGACTTCCTCTACGGTCTGCACCTTTATTGCCGGATGGAGATGTTTGCCTGGTCCCAGATTTAGTCCCAGAACCTGAACCAAACTTCGGTCCGTGTGGTTTCCCGAATAGATAAAACTGACCACCACCAGAATGTTCTCTAACTTCCATCCCTAATAACGCTGGTCCACACATTATCGTTTACCCTCAAATGGTTCGTCCCAGGGGATGTCTCGCCCTAACGCTAGACCATGCCGACGACATAGCGATCCACCTCCCCAAACCCCTAGACCTCCAGAGCATCTGATTATCTTTACAGCTGCGGTTGGTTTACTCCTTAGAGGTTTCCTCTTTTTCCACAAGCGCATCTTCATTATCGTTTCACCGCTAAAGGATCATATTCTCTGCGCTTCCTTGCCATGTCACTTCGCTTGCCAGCCATCCCCTTCGGTGCTACCGGATAAGCAAAAGTGAGTGCCAGGGCATCTGCCATATCCGGAGAAGCCAAACCACGCTTTTTCATATCCTCTTTCTTTTCAAGCTGTATCTTGTTGGTAGGAGTGAACCCATATTCAACACCGATCAGATCATCCACTAACTCACGGTCTGTAGGGATCGCGCCACCATCCAGCCAATCCTTCATGTTGCCCCACATCTCTGCTCTTTTGTTGTTGTACCTGGCATCCTCTGCCTTGCTGCCAAAGTTGACCTCAATGCAATCCACATGGAGTTGCCTTAATCGATCAACAACACCTCCGCCAACGCCACCGCCGTCTACGAAAACAGCATCCGCCTGGTGCAACCGGACCAACTCCGCTACTCTTGCAGCGAGTTGCATTGTGTCCAGACTTCGGTACTTGGTCCATTCAATGGTCCTGGCATCGCGTCCACGCCTAAAACAACAAACTGATTGATCGTCACCAAACCTGGCAACGTCGCAGCCGATAATCAAAGGTTCTTCCAGGTAACACTTAGCTTCCCGCTCTTTAGCATCGTCTACCAGGTCACCTGATATAAACTGCATGCTTGACGCAGAAGGAAATTCTCCTTTCACTCGAACTTTTATAAAATCACTCTGTTCCCCAAAATCCTGGACCCATTGCTCCAGCTTGCGTTTGTCTGTCATCTTGCAGCTGCGACTGTCTATTTGCCTGGTATTCCAGCGGTGTTTGAACTTGCCGAAACATTCTCGGAATCGCCCGGTGTTCCTGGTAGGATTGCCAAAGGTAAACCACATGGCTCCAGGAGTCGTCATCGCTCCTTCCGACACATCCCAAATACAATCTGGGATAGAGGATGCCTCATCGTAAATAATCAGGACCTCACCATGTTGACCTGCAAAGGCTTCTGAGTTTCTTTCACTCCAGGGAATAGCGGATGTATACCAAGTTTCAGGGGATGAAACGTGATAAAACTTAGTCGCGGTCCATTCGAACCAGGACTTGACCATTGACCTTGAGTGCCAGAGTGCCAGCTCTCGCCAGGTCTTAGTTTGAAGTTGCATCTGGGTGTTGGCCGTAACGATCGCATTTAAATTCTTGCGACAACACATGGCGTGGAGGACCAACCAAGAAGTCAAGGCTCCTTTGCCACAACCATGCCCCGAAGCCGTGCTGGATTGATACCCAGCACCTTCGCCTTCACGAATATGCCGTCCAACATCTTCAAGCAACTCCGCTTGCCAGACATCAGGACCGGTATGATCTGCCAGGTCACCCTTCCCCCAGGGAAAAACGTACTTAACGAAACCCAAAGGATCGTCGCTAAAAGACGCTATGTCTTCAACCAGGTGATCCGCTGCCGTTTTGTTTTGAGTTTCTACATTCATTTATATTAAATCTAATAGGTATTGGTATAGGTAATGGTAATGTACCCTTTGGTAAGGGTTCGTAAACCGTTAGACATTTCCTTTATAAATCAAGCCTCTTCTATTTCCTTCCTTCCGGCCCTTTTTCGGGCCGCATTTACCTCTAAGATATTCACATGCATGTTTGCTATGTTATTTGTCGTTGTTTCTGGTGAGGTTAATTTGTGCCTCTCATACTCCATTTTAAGAGCAGCGATCTTAGGATGCATCTTCACCTTGGTTGCCATTCCACCACCGTTTGGTAGTTGGAAAACTGTTACTTCCTGGGCTGCTTTCCAAAACTCCGCAGGAACCTGGTCAGGAGCTTTAAAAGAAAATTCCCTAGTATTAGGGTCATAGTCCATTCCATCCATTATGTTGCTAGTGGCGAGTGCTTTCACTTCAAGCATGGCTCGTTCAGCAGTCATTTCTGTTTTTTCTTCTAATTTTTGAAGTTTTTTGTCAATAATTGCCCTAATGTTAGGGTTTGTTAATAACCTGGAAGCAGTTACCCTAGACCCTTTTGGGCTAAACCCCGCACGAACAGCTGCTGCGCTGCCATTCTTATCAACTAGATACTCGACAGCAAACTGTTTTTGTTTAGGTGTTAACAATCTCTTCTGTTTTTTCACATTTTTAAACTGGGATAATGTTTATATCCAGGGAAATAACAATTCCCCTCACGATCATAGTGATAAGTTCCACCAGGCAAAACTGCTTCCGACATGATCGCATCATAAAATCTCATTGCATGGAACACATACATTTTCTGCTTATCTGTTAACAATCTCTTCTGTTTCTTCATGTTTCTCCCACATTAAAACCGGTGTTCTGGGTCCTGCGTACAGACACCCGATATTAAAGTCGTAAAACTCGACCGCTTCATCCTGGTCCATTCCATCGCGCTTCATCAAGATATCTATAATCTTATCCGCGCTGTAAACCAGGACCTCTTCCCCATCTTTTGTTGTCTGTCCGGTCACCGCTTCATCCAATCCGTCCAGGACAATTGCTCCTTCCGGCGCATCAATCATTTCCTAATATCACCTTCAAATATTGTGACCGTGAATGAACACCACTCAGCTCGCTCTCTACAAAAAACTCTCTATCCTGTTCATCTAATGCCTTGCGTTCCATGGTTCTTGCTGAATCCTCCTCTTTAGCTATCTTATCCGGTGTTTTTCTCACCCAACAATCTCCGTATCCGTCATAAACCATTCTCAACTTCGTGTACTTCATTTCTTTTTAGGCTTCTTGATCTTTCGCTTCTTTGGTTTCGGTTGTCCTATTCCCCCTGGGTACGGCAATCCACCTTTAGGCATGGTTCTATCTCCTTGTAAGTTTTGATATTAAGCCAATGCCATTGAGCCTCACCCTCTCTCTTAAAAAGCATTGGCGTGTTCCTGGTTAAATATTGCTGCGCAAACATTCCTGCATGCGTCACCCATCTCAATTCTTTTGTACCCACCATCTCCACAACCGCCTGGCAACTAGGCGCGGGTTTCCACTCCAGAATCGAATAACGGAAAGATATACCTGGAAACGTAACTTCCATTGTGCGATCCGGCCGAGGTTCCCAATTGAGCATCTCCTCAAAAAGAGGTACTTTAGGTAGTTCATTACTCCTTGCCTCCTTCATCCCCCACATGGCCAGTAAACAGCTGATCGAAACTACGCATATTGCTCGCATTGCTTTGGTAGTCAATTGGGGGCCTCTTCTCTATTCGCAAAAGTTTCCCATCCTTGTCGTAAACCTTGCATTCAAAATATTGTTGTTCCGAATCTCTGCATGATCCGACATAAGATTTTGATTCAAACAGGTGCAGCGGATACTCGCTTCTCCCATCTGGGCTAGCGAAAATCATTACTCATTTAAAATTTTGATCTGCTTTTGGTACTTCATTCTTAACCTTTTCTCTTTAACCCAGGCCACTCCGATCTCATGTGCCTGGCACTCCCTGAAATCAAAGAACCCTAATGATTTTTTCGTTATCATTGCGGGCAGCGTAGATATTTCTTTCTGGAACAACTCTTTTACACAAGCCGGGTCAGTAGGCTCTGCGTATGTTTCACCTATCCCGATTCGGTTTACGGCGGAGCAAGCTAGGAGCATCCATAGCCCTAAAAATAGCGTCAGTATCTTGGTCATGTTCCTTATTCATCTCGTTAATTTTTTTTGATTTCTTCATGTCCGATTCAAGCCCTTCGGCCTGGGCTGACGTTTTCCCCTGGTAATACATCCACGCTGCACCAGCCCCTAAGACAGAGATCAGCACTAGAGTGGTAATCATTTCACTTTCCCTTTGATCCGAGCTTCTTCCTCATCCTGATTTTTATTTTTCCCGATGTTCCCAGCCCCAATGTTAGCTAACTTGAGCAAGAAATTAACGCCGACCGTTGCTTTCCCTAGCCACTTATCATCCAGTTGCGTGGGCGTTATCGCCGTTAATACAGTAAGGCTGGCAATTATTCCTGATATCGCTACCAGGTAATCCGGTGCCTTTGCCATTAATCCAACTATTAAATCCATTAGTAAACCTCCGTTATTTGAAGGATGAAATTGTCGTAGCCTTTTGTGCGGGCCAAAAACTCCGCAAACGCGTTACGACTCGCCTCTACAGTTTCGCCAGGCGAATAAGACTCTCCTAAGAGAATGCACCCGCGTGAATCTTTAATTGAATTTCCTCTATGAAAAAGTATATGGGTTCGCCCTTCAACCCCAGCCACCTCAAAGGTATCCCCGAACCTGGGGCTTTGTACCCGGACTGCTTCATAAATTCCCGCCGGGATAGAACTGACATTTGGTTCGTTGTCCTTCCAGGGCAACTCGCAAGTCACGCAAAAAGGTTTCCCTTTATCCAGGACAACACCAAAAGTTCCCCGGTCAGAAGTTGCTACTCGCTTGATTGTGATTAGCTTTCCGTTTTTCTTTTCCATCACTTAACAAAGTATCCTAATTGTTCATCGTGGAACAGACAATGGAACCGGCCAATCGCATTGGGCCACTTCATTGGTCCACTTCATAAACCGGAAATGAAAACCTTTTTTTAAATCCGATTAAATTTTATCCGCTTTAATTTTTTTTTATCTTGCTCTTCAGAGCTTGAAGTGAATGTTTCCCCTGGTGTTTTGTTAGTCGATGCCCCCGATCGCCGCGTCCCCTCGGTGTCAAGCTTTTTTTTTATCTGCCTCTCAGAACCTCATGCGGCTAAAACCCTTGCCTATACTGGCCGAAACTGGTTTACCGAAAAAGCCATTTGGTATAATGGGGGTGTAAGTGAAAAATTGTTCTTTAACATTTAAAGAAGGAGGGCTGGTTATGACCAGACAAGAGTTTGATCTAGTTGTCGGGCGGTTGGAAGTTCTGTTTGAAAGGCCGTGTCCCACTTGGCTAAAAGAAGAAAGATGGGAAACCTGGAAAAACAGATCAAAAGATAATTTATTGGATTCAATCGTCATAGACCCAAAGTTAACCCCTGAACCAAACGTGGGCTGGGTCTTTAACGACATCTAAAACCATCGGGGCTGATCCCTTCGGGGTGAAGCCCCAAACCATCAAACTAAGGAGAAAAATTATGGCGAGTTTACTAAACAAGGCAGAAACAAAAAGACTCATTTTGCTTGTAGCTCATGAGCATCAATTGGAAAGATTCCATAAATACGAAAGAGTGTCGCAAGCCGCGATCGATCACCTTGAAGCTAAACACTTGATGGCGATCAAAGAGTTGGTTGGTTCCCAACGCAGAGGGGTAACCGTTAAGCCATAGCGAAACGCTAGAAGGGGGGGCCTCATTCTTGTTTAAGGTAATGGCGGTTTCTGACCGATCGCATCAGCGTATCGTAATTTGGGACATACAGCTTTTCCCTGCTAAACCTTTTAGATAAGAGCAAAACAATTTCTTTGCCTTCGGGAAAATTCTCCGCGATCTCTCGCCAGATACTAGGTTCGCCTGTTTTTAATAACCCTGGAATGTCTTCAACCTTGAAATCTTTTTCTATTTCATCCATCAGTTTAATTCCTCCGGTCTGGGTTGTTTTCCTCTAAGGTTCTCCGCTGGGTATTCTTCCGCTGGAGATTCTTCAAAATTCTCCAAAGTCCCTTTAAGATAGGCAAATGATAGCTCTGTCAAAAGATCGTCCGGGGTCACCGTTTTATAAAATTCCCAATTTTCTTCTCGCTTCCCATCCATCTCCATGCCCAACTCAAAAGCTCCAACAATCTGGTCATATTCCTGCCTGGTCATATCTTTCTCTCCTTAATCTCGATCACCACCATGCCTTCGGGGACCGCTGGTCCGCGAGCGATCATAATCTTATCCACCTGGCAATCGTCCTGGTAAACACCAGCTTGCTGCAAGCTATCCAGCAAAGCCTTTTGGATATTATCCAGGTCGCGTCTGCGCCGATCCGGCGGGTACGCCTGAATATCGATCTCTACCCTGGCTGTTCCGAACCCTTCAATCTTTCTACGCTTTAATTCCCAGCCAACGGTATCCGCGTAAGCGACCGCTTTCTTTGCCTTGAATATCACGGCCCTTTTACCCTTGCCATTAATCCGGTAAAGACTATTGACGCTAGGCGGCCAGGGTAGAACTAGCTTAATCTCTCTCACTTGAACTCACCCCAATAACATCCAACCTCTCTCGAAACTCCTCCCATTCAGCCAGCTTCTCCCAACTTTCAGTCAAAGCCTCAACTATCGTTGCCAGGTCAGCCCTGCGGACAAGAACCCCCTCACCAGGCCTCCCATCATGCAACTTGTAATTAACCCTAATGACCGCTTCAGTGGCATCGCTCAATGGTAAATTCAATTTAATCTGCTTCTTCATCTGCTTCTCCCTTCGGGCCATACAATTCACGAACCAGGCCAACCATTTCAGCGCAAAACTCCGGATGTGTATCGGGGCTAAAAGACCTACACCTACTCTTACCCCGACCTGGAATCGTACAGAACTGAATAAAATAAGCTGTATGCGGACTTTCCACAATCCGGACTATAAACCTATCTTTACGCTTTTTAGGCTTCCACATTTCCGACTCGCTCCGCAATGGTCCAGTAGTTCCGCCCATCGGTCCCATGGTCCAGGTCCCTGGGGTCATGGAGTGAGCGGACCATCTTAACTACATTCATATTCAAAGCAGCAAGCTGGCCCAACTCTTCTGGAGTCGGCTGCCGCGATCCGCACTTTTGCAGCATGAACGTAAATTGCTCCCATTGGATTTTCCCAATAGTCCTCCACATCGGACCCATCGGGCCATACTTTTCCCCGCGTTCATCTAATACCTTTTTATCGTTTGTCGTTATCATGTTAATATCCAATAAGTCCCCAAACATAGGGGGGTATATTTCTTGACGGTTGGGTTAACTTATTGGGAAGAGAGAGGTTGAAGGACTGACTTGGCTAATGTTACTTTCCTCTCACGCCGGAAACAGGGGTTCGATTCCCCTTGGGGCTACTTGTTTTCAATAAGTTACAACACCGTCAAAATATTGTTCGTAAAAAAAGGGGTCAAACATCGAATACCCCCACTGCTTTTCGTAACGCTTTTGGTTTTACCCTGGCATAAAATTCCATCGTTACCCTGATAGAGCTATGCCCAAGCAAAGCCGAGATAACTTCTATGTCCACCCCATGCTCCAAGAGATAACAAGCCGCTGTATGTCGTAGCTTGTGGAAGCTGAACCAGGGATAACCTGCCCTGGTAAACGCTCGACTTACTGCGATTGAAAGAGCCTGTTTAGATGATGGCAGTTTAAACAACAAAGCATCATCCAATGGCCATGGCACCTGGTTAAATACCTGGGCCAACTTATTCGAAATCGGGACTACCATTGGCTTTGGTATTTTGTTTAGCGTGAACCGCACCTCTCGGCGTTTTAAATCTACATCCTTCCTGGTCAACCCAAGAATATTCCCTCGACGCATTCCAGTATAGAGAGCCACCTTGCATGGCAGCCTGTACGGCTCATACACATGACTATCTATAACCGCGAGGATTTCCTCCACCTCCAGGATTTGACCTGCGTGAAACCTCTTCCCTGGATTCTTGAACCGAACATTCGGGAGCTTATACGATGGATCCCCCAGCCGGAGCAACTTTGCAAATAACCGTAGTTCTTTCTTCCCGGTAGACTTTACCTTCTGGCATGATATCCGCTCCGCATATTCCTTGGAACGATCCACCGCTTCCGCCAGGGTAAGACTCCCGAACTCAGGCGCAATGTATTTCCGCAAGATAGACTCCTCTCTATCACTGACCCCATCTTTCTTTAACTTTCTAATAAGAGTCGAAACCCTTACATTCTTGCGATAGGCCCCCCTTTCCATTTCAATTTTTAATTCATCTAATAGCTTTTTTACACGCTGACTCGGCATATCCATACCCTCCATCCTAGTCAGCCCTTCAGCTATTGATCTTAGCATATTCATTCAATCACCGTTTACGTCCATTTCTGCATTGTTTGCTGCAATACACCCTATCCTTACGCGCAGCCATAAACTTGACATTACATTCCTGGCAAGTTGCTTCTGTTTTTACCGTCAATTTCTTTCTTCGGGAAATAGCGCGTTGCCTATCTAGGCGTTTCCCCTGGCATTCGGGAGAGCAAGTCTTGCGCCGAGGGTCTTCGACTATCACCTTACATCCCTTCTCCGCGCATTTCTTTAAGTCCGCCCCAACGCGGTGATACTTAACCCCAGGATTACTCTTGAGTATGCTCCCTGGGTTCGCGCTACGGTTTGGGTCCCCCCTAAACACAGCCCAGTGTATTTGTGAACACTTTTTCGCAGATATTTTTTTCTTGTATTTTAGCTCGCCGTCTTTATCCGGCTTGAATATCTTTACTCCGAACACTAAATTCTCCCCTTTAAACTAAATTTTTTAAATTCCGGGTCGTCCTGACTCATGGCATAACAATCCCCCATTTTCTTGCCGTTTTTATCCTTAAGATTTTTAATCTGCTCTTCAACCAAAAGAGATTCCTTGTCGCCAAATCCGGCTAATCGATACCGTGGAAATTCGCCGGTGAATAAAACGTAAAAATCGCAAGGCTTGTTTTTCTTATGCAACCCAGCAAGAAGAAGCCCATTTTCATATTTAGTGACTTTAACGTCGTAGGTCCGACCGCGGCGCGTCACCCCATCGGCATCCCCCACAACCCCACTAAGGTCCGGATACAAGTTGAATATTCTGGCAAAAAGTAACTCGCCAGCGAACCCTTCCCGGTCTGTCGCTTCGCAGGACTGCCCTCCTTTTTTCTGGTCCAGAGTCCCTTTTTTTCGCGCATTCGCATACCGCAGCTTCCCCACATACTTGGCAACAAACTGCTCGGCTTCGGTTAATTCAAAAATCATTGGTAATTCAAGAAGCATTATTTAAAAACCCCCCTGATAAGTTCCCTGGTTTTCTGCCTATTAGCCTCGGCCTCCTCTGGGGTCCCGCCCCAGGAAGCTAACGCTTTTTTGTCCTCATCCTCCTCGCGATTCTCCGCCAGTAAAATCTGATTCTTAAAAGCTGTAATCTTCTTATCCTCGGCTATCTCCTTGGCTGCTTTGATAATCATCGCCGGAACATTGTCCGTATCCCAGAATTTAGTTTCATCCTGGGTGAGTCGCAGAACCGCAGCCCCAACCTGGGCGGCTGTTAACTCTTTAGCCTTAATCGCTTTGTGCCAATACACTAACTCCCATTCATCTTTTTGCGGCAACCCAAAGGCATACAGGGCCGCTAGTTGCTCAAGAAATTCATCGTAAGTTATGGTCATACGCCATTCTCCATGAGTTTGGTTTGTTCTTCCTGGACAGGCTTCCGCGCCAAAAGCCGCTCTATTTGCCTACGCTTGGCCGAGCCGGATGTTTCTTTTTTCTCCACCTGCGGTTTCGCGTTACGGTAGCCATCAAACTTCTTCGGTTGAAACAAGGTCCTGGGCTGTAGATACTGATTCATCTTCGCATCGCCCTTCCATTGCGCCACCTTGTTATCGATCACCAGCTTGCAATCGTCCACCGTGTAGCCTTCATCCAACCTGGCACGGATGTTCACTTTGTTAGCTTCAACAAACTTAAAATCCTTGTCAGCCTTGGCATTTAGATCCGCAATGATTTCTAAAATTTCCGGCTCAAATTTCCCTTCATTCTTTTTATTAGAATCTAAAGGTGTTGGTAATGGTAATGGTAATGAACCCTTTGCTAAGGGTTTGGTAACGGTTAGGAATATGTCTTTAAAACAAGGGTATACATCTAAAAATAGATTCCAGAGCGGAGTCTTATTTGTCTGGTTAAATTCGTTAAGAATCCCTCTTTCCACCTTCGCCGGATTTCCACCAGGGTGATATACCCTGGCATTTTTAACGAACACCATTTCGTTTTCGAAATCATAAAACACGTTCTTCAAAGAACCGTTAGAGAATAGTTTTTTAACCGTTCCGGAAGGGATCGCTGTTTCATGGACAATCGTGGCGAATGGAAGTTCGTAGACCCCGGAGTTATTAATATGTTTGTTAGTGATTAAATATAGGAATAAAAATTTACTGTCTTTTGATGCTGCTAGAACGTCTTTGTCGTTCCAAAGTTTAGTTTGAACGGTCCTATAATTTGACATGTAAATCCCTTGAGTTTAGTTAGAAAGGACAATCTTCTTCGCCGAGAGATGGCTCTTCATGATCCTCACCTTTAGCTGGCGCGTCCAACACTTCTACTTTGCTAGCCACGACCTTATGCTTGGACTTTTTTTCTCCCGCGTCATTCTCCCATTGCTGGTAGTCTAATCGTCCATCTATGCAGACTGCGGCCCCCTTAGATAAGTTATTAGCGCAGTTGTCTGCTTCATCTCCCCATACCGTAATATCTACAAAGCAGGTACTCTTTCCTCCGCCTTTTGTGGGGCGGTTAATAGCTAACCCAAACTCGCCGACCTTTAAACCTGATTTTGTTTTTTTAACATCGATATCCCTGGTTACATTCCCTACTAAAAAAACTCGATTAAAATTCATTTTGCCCCCTTAAAATTTATTTTCTCAGTTGATATAATTTTAAAGCCCTTTAAAGGCTTCCCACCTGTCTTAATAGCTTTAGCTCTAGCGTTATTTATGATCGCTTCCCTATGAGCCTTAGTTGAAGGGACCAAAAACTCACGGTCCACCTCATCAATGTCCTCGATCGTTACAATATAGTCCGGCTTGAAACTGGACCTCGATCGTAGCTCTTGAGTCGGCTGCGCATGGAAGGGCGTTTCTGTTTTCATTTCTCGAACCGCATCGATCGCTTCCTGGGGAACTCCCTCTTCGGCTAATTCGAATGCAGCCAGGTCAGCTTCCTCAATCTGCTTTTGATGCTCCGCCTCTTGACGGTCACGTTCCAACCGTTCACGCTTTGACCTGTACTCGATCAGCAATCCACCTAATTTTTCTAGTCCGGCCTTGACAGGATCAAGCATGCTTTTTTCTTTGCGCTTCAAAAGGACATGATTCTGATGGGCCATATGGATAAGCGGCCTCCAGTAATCCTCGATGCCTTTCTCCAGCGACTTAACCTCTTCGGCTTTTTGCATGGCCGCGTTGTATTCGTCGTCGTTCTGGATCAGCATCACGCAATCCAACTCAACCCACTCGGCCCTTTTTTTAAGCTCACCTTCCAGCGTATTAGTTTTAACTTGAAGTTGGGTCATTGGATTCGCCCCACTTCTTTATTGCGCTTTTGTTCCTGGCCGAGCCTGGTAATCTCTGACTTAAAAAATCCAAGTCGTTCTTCTGGAACATCCGCATAGCTTTTATATCCATGCCCTTTTAATAAAACGACGGCATCTGTTTCCTTAACGCCCTCGCGCTTACAATGCGCCACGAACACAGGCTTGATGGATTTCTTTTTCGGGCGTGAGATTGCAGGAATTTTCTGATCGCCAAGCGCATCGGCAGCTGCTTTAAGTGCGACAGAGGCGACCGAGGGGAGTGCAGTAGGAGGAGAATCCACGCTAGCACCCTTGGCCTCCGCCCTCGGTTTTACCTCCGGATCTGCGCAGTCTTCGGGGTAGGTTACGTTTTCGTAAACACGCATACCAAGCCCAACATGGGCTATCGTTTTGACATAACATCTTTTGATTGCGGTGTTAATGTCCATTTGGTTTGGGTTGACGATGCACTGGTTTGCATAGTTTGTGACCGGTAAGGTTTCTACCCTGGTAACAGTTTCATCCTTACTTGCTACAGTTATCTCGGTCCCGACAACAAACCCTTTAACTGCTTCACTACTTATCCCTAGGTCCATCTCTTCCTGGCCCAAAACACGCCAGGTTGTCTTCGGGTAGTTCTGGAGCAAAATCCGGAACGCAACCGACCACTTGAGATAATCGTACTGATTCCCAGGGCTACCTTTTTTCTCCACATGCGCCGTGACATCAATGTCGTACAGCGTTTCAAAGATTCCTTTTTTCTCTACAGTTTTTTTCTCTACAGTTTTTTTAGTCATTTTCCTCTCCTTAGATAAAGTCTTTATCTTTGCAGCCAGGGAACTCTTCATCAGCCGGGTCCTGTTCTGGCCCGGAGATGCGGCGGCAGTAGTCACCGCAAAATTCTTCCTCATGCTCCCCCAGTTCGCACCCGCACCCTTCGCAATAATCGCTCTTCTTCCAGATGCTCATTAGTAACTCCTATCCCATTCACGGTTAACTGCATCAGTTGGCATATAATCGGAGTAAGGTGTTTCAGACATCTCCCCTTCAAACTCCTTTATCCCGGTTATGCAGTCCGAGCAAAGACCTCCCATCCAACTCTCATAAGCAACCTCGTTTCCGGTATCTGATAAAGTTACTGTCGGTCGGCCTTGGTCGCGATGGAAACGAATACCTGGGTTCTTTTTTGCGACTTCGTTTTTACAATTTCTCTCGGTACATTTTTCTTTTCGGTTATTAGGCATATCTCTGTCCTCCAAATAAAAAGAAGCTCCCCACCTGTCACCACTGGAAATGGAAGGTAGATGAGGAGCCTCAGAGCAAGGCGTAAAATCGATAAGAAAATTCCTACCAATTTGCCTTGACTTATGATTGTGTTTGGGTATATACATTGATTATTCCAGTGATGATTTTGTCAACCTAAATGACACGTTAGTCCTTTTACAGGACTTTGTCAAGTGAAATGACAAGGAATAATAAAGTAATCGCAGAAGCCCTCGCGAAGAGTGGTTTAAAGCAGATCGAGTTCGCTGAACGTATCGGCGTGAGTCGCTCGCACCTATCCGCTATTTGCCTGGGACAGGGCAACGCGTCCGATCAGTTGACTGAACTTGTCAAGATGAAATTTGCAACGGTAATAAAAACTGAAAACGACAAGGAGGAGGAAGAAATGTACCGACATAAATTTGAAGAAGCGCAGCAACGGATTATTGAACTGCTAGAAGAGAACGCCGCGTTAAAGGAATTAGCCACAAAAAAAGATGGCCCTACCCGCAAAGCCAACGGAAGCTAACGGCTAGGGCAGTTACAAAGAATGCTTCCTGGATTTGTTTTAAGACAAAAAAAGTACGGACCACCCCATGCAATCGTGAGTGTTTTCACATCAAGAATACAGTCATGGACCTATGCACGCCAGAGCAGCGTCAAAAAACACAACACCAAAAATCCCCCTAGAATACGCCTTGGGATTATCGCGGCAGCTGCGAGCTTGAAAATGAAATCCGCACCAATACTGGGCGAGCGGGTCGTCAAAAAACCAACTCTATTTCTTATTCAAAATGTGAGTGAGTATCATGTCAGTCGTCCGTTCCAAAGGCTCCAGGTCATCCTTGGTCACGACCACCTTTTCCAGCGCAGAAATTCTATCCGACAGAACGTCGTGATTTTTGAAGATTCGCTTTGTAATAAACCCGCCGACCAGGGCGATCGCGGCAACTAGCAATTCGGTGAACTTGTCCATACTATTTTTTCTTTCCGTTTGGGTTCCTTGAAATTCTTTTTTCATCCGGCTGAAGGCCATAACGAACCCTAAGTAATGTATCGAGCCTGATTAGATCCCCTTGGGCTTGCGTCGTCTTATCGATCAGCGAAATAATTATTCCTTTAAGGTCCTGAATGTCGCTCTCTGTCTGCGCCTGGGCCTCAGTTATTTTTAAAACAATTGAGGTCAGGATGTACCGGATCAACCACCAGCCGCCAGCCCCCATCGCAATCGCCGTGGCCATAGGGATTCCAACTGACTCGATGAAGCCAGAGAGTTCATTCGCGCTGTCCACATGGCTCCCTCTTCTTCGCACAAAATTTACTTAGCCCACAAGTCGGACAAACTGGATAAAAATAACCACATATATGGATCATGTATAGCGCATCTCTTTCGATATATTTATACTTGCAGTGACCGCAAATCGTCTGGTTAGAGCCGGTCGATTGTTTATGGGCGATTGTTTCCACTTCATTTCATTCTTTCTTTATTTTATTTCCAAGAGTTCTAATAAGCTCTTTAAACAGTTCAATCAACTTATCCAGCTTCTTGCTGATGTTCTGCAATAATATTTCTTTAAGGTCTGGCATTCATTCAGTATTGCGAGGGGAGAAGAAAATACATCCCACCCAGTAATATTGCTATGTAAATAAGTAGTCTAAACAAAAGCTGGCCCCCAAAGCCATAGCACTAATGAATAACGAACCCCTCTAGTAACTGGACAAACTCTATGCCAATCACGCGAATCGAAACATATAACACTACCTTGTTGCCTTTTGCTTGGAGCATCTGGTTTTGCCGGACCGTTAAAAAATTCTAAATCCCCTCCATCATAACTTTCAGGGTCGCTTAAATTGGCCACTAATGTTATCTTCCTATCTGTTCTATCTGGGTTAGTTGGGACGCTATCCTTATGCCAGTCATAAAATCCGCCTTTATTGTATTTTGTGAATTGCGGGACATCGGATCCCACGCTTCGCTGGTAATTAAAAACACTGTATCTAAACTTCGTATCATTAGCTTCAAGCAGAAACTGGAATAACGATCTACTTAATATGCCGTGTTCTCTAACCCAATGTATTTGACAAGCCCTTAGTTTTTCATTCCCAGGGTGTTCCCCAGCTTCTCCGTTCCCTAACTCCAAATCTTTATATTGTTCAATGATAGATTCACATTCATTCAAACTAATCCCATTATCCCAAAGAAGAGTAGCCATATTAATTTGTAAAACTCCACCAGCCAGTAGCTATATATTTTTCCGTGCTTAACGGAGGGTTCCCCCGATGAGTATGCGTAAAAGCCGCTGGGAATATAACAACATCCCCTTTGCACGGTCTTATTCTTTTATGATAATAAAGAAATTCTGTTTCCCCTTCTCCTTCTGGCATATCGTTTAAATAAATAGCCCACACCAAAACTCTGGTAGCAAGATTAAAATCCCCATCCTCGCAATGCCAATTATAAAACCCGCCTCCTATGGGTGTTTTTTGTAATTTTATACGCCAACTTGAGTAATTCATGGTCCCTAATGAGGCACTATATTTATTTCTATATTCCGTTGAAGCTCGCTCTAAAACAGAATTTGTTTCGTTGGTCAGAAGTAAAGGATGATCTTCAATCTGGTCTAATAATATTTGGAAATCTACCCTAAGAGGGCTACAAAACCGATACTCTTCCTTTTTGCCATTTAAAGTATGTTCAAATAAATTAATAAGGTCATCGCAAAATCTATCCGGGGCGTATTTTTTATATATTCCTATAAAATCGTCTGCCATTAGTTGCAATTGTAATCGTCTTTTAATTTAAACCCGGCAAACCACGGAGGTAACCCTAAAAACGGTCTACCATCGTATTTATTTTTTTCTGCCCCATCTAATGAAGCATCGTTGTAGTGCAAAAATACTTGACCACAACTCTCCCCATTAAATTTCTCACGCCAATGCTCCATTTTTTCTCCTTCGTATATCAACATATCACCAGGCTCTAATAATACTTCTAAACCCTCTTCCTCTTGTTCCCCAGAAGGCTCTAAGAATATAGACCAAGGATCACCTCCTAAATTTAAAGTGGCAGAAACCTCACAACTGTATCTATCCTTGTGTCTTACAAGCTCATCACCATTTTTATAGAGCCTAGCAAAGCTATAAGTTGGGCTTAATTTCATTGACAGTTCTTTTTCTAAAATTGGTTGTACCTTTAACAATAAAGTTTCCATTCCTATATCGCCATAATGACTATATGTGTCTGGTGCTTGTGGATCATTCCACATTCCCCATGCCGTTTCGTTCTTTGGGATGTACCCAGTATCAACAAGTAATTTCGTTACTTTTCTTTTAGTGCGAAAATAATCATAACAAAACCCGACTAGCTCTTTTGATATAGCGTTCCTTATGACTTTATACACATCACTCTTTGGGGATAGCTTTTTTAATAGCTTTAATGGCATCTACCCACGTTGTGGTATCATTCACTTTGTCATCGTATATCATCTCAAATTGATTGTTGAGCTTACCGTATTCCTCTGCTCTTTTGTCAGCATAGGTCATGGCATCAGTTCTCTTTTTTTTAGCCGCCGCTTCCTCTGCCACAACCTTTGCTTCGGCATCGACTTTCGTTTGGTTATGTTTTTCTACTAGCGATTCGAGTTCAGGGAATTTTGTAATGTCCTTATTAGGCGAACCATCTTTATATTCTATCTGCCCCTTAGAACCGTCCCATTGGATAGCCCAAATATTATCATCTAAGCCTAAGTCAAATTCGGCAACCTCTCCATCTAGGACCATTTTATTATCTTCTGCTACTAATGTGACCACGCTCATTGTTTGTTCTCCAAAAGATTGTTTCGGTTTTCTACCAATGCATTAAAAACTTTCTGCCCCTTAACTGTTTCATTTCTAAAAGATTCGATGGCACTTGTTTGCCCTCTATTTGTCTGACTCATTTCAATTTGCAACATAGGCAGCCACGACATAGCACACGCCCAATCTTCGATTTGCTCCTCCGACTGGGGGTTTTTACCAACAACCTTTGTATACCAAGCACAACGGTTAATTTTCCCATCTTTAACTTCCTCACACGTTGAACCTAATGGGCAAGTGTTTTCAATCTCCAGACTCATATAATTAATCTTTCGATGCTATAATCACATCCAGATACGCAGGGGCCGTAATAGAACCAGATGTGGAGTGACTATGCGAAGCACTAGAACCCTTGCTCCCGGTATTGCTGCCATAGGTACTCGTAACTCTCGGTTGTATCCACGGATTCCCTGTCGCTGATGGGCCTGATGGTGCAGTGTAAGAGTGAGTGTGGCTCGGCATTTCGCTTTCAGTCAATGTATGTGATCCAGCCGCTAAATTATGAGCAGGACTAGAAACAACTGCCGTACCACCAGTTCCACCACCAGTTCCTGAAACCACTCGTAACATTTTATCGTTGTGAGTGGTGTTTTGTGTCCACCCTGTAGGAGCGGATGCTTGGAAAAATGCGACTATCGTTCCTGAGGGCATTCCGCTTGCTGGTAAATTTGTAAGTTGGCTACCATCAACCGCTGGTATTTTTGCAGTGCCATCAAGTTTTAAAATTTGGTTTGCACTTGTGCCAGTATCGACAATTGCCGATGTTCCTAAACCAAGAGAGGTTCGCCCAGTTGCTGCGGTTAATCCAGTTGCTCCCCCATCCCACTTGTTTCTGTCCGTATAGGCAGTGTCCCAATTAGAAGTTGACAGCCCATGACTCGCTATACTTGTGACCGCACCTGATAATTTTGAAGTTGCTATAGCGGCTGAAGCACCAACATCAGCGTTTACTATATCTACTAATTTGCTTTGTGCTATTGCAGCGGAAGCATCAATATCAGCGTTTACTATTGAGCCTGACTTAACCGATGGGAAACCTCCAGCCGTACTACCATCATGGACAACCACTACATCTTTATCCGTATCCACCGTTACTTCTCGTACCGCTCCTGTAAAGGATGAATGCTCAGAGGTCGTTCCACCCCTTAGCTGTAATTTTTTAGCCATTAGGAAAGACCTCCAAAATCAATTTGTAAGTTAGCACCAGAAACAGTGCCAGTATTAGTTATGTTATTCGATTGACAATCAAGCGACCCTCCCAACTGGGGCGAGGTATCCGAAACGACATCAGCTATCCCAGCGGATATGCTAGCGAATATAGAACCAGTGTAATATTTCAAAACATTACCTGTTTCGTCATACCACAAATCTCCTGCACTCGGAGAGCCTGGGGCTGATGAGGCAATCGTATATTCATCGCTATATCGGTTAATGCTGGCCTCGTTGGTAGCAGCCGTTGTGACATTCGCTGAAATCCCAGCCACGGTCGTTACGTTGGCACTAATCCCTGCAACCGTTGTTACGTTAGCCGATATCCCTGCCACTGTATTAACACTTGCTATGTCATCAGCTACGTCTGTAATATTATTACCAGATGACGTTGTAACTGCATCAGCAATAGAGCCTAAGTCCTCTTCATAAACCAACTCACCAGCAACAATATTGATGTTTGTCTGATTTTCCGCTGATGGAGCGGTTGATTGCCAAGCTGATCCATAACTCTTCAACTCATTCAAGGATGTATCAAAATATAAATCACCTGCATCGTTGTCTGATACAGGAGCAGATGAAGCGACTCTATATCGTTCAGCGAAACTATTTACTCCTGTAATATTTGTTGCGGTAGTATTCACGTTGGCAATTGACCCTGACACGGTATTTATATTGGCAATTGACCCTGAACAGTTGTCCATAGCTGTTACATTACCAGCCGTCCCAAGCGTATTCATATCAGCCACTACGTCAGCAGTCCCAAGGGTGTTCATATCGGTCACCACGTCAGCTGTACCAAGGGTATTCATGTCTGCGACAACATCGGCTGTGCCTAAAGTATTCATATCAGCAACTACATCCGCCGTACCGAGTGTATTCATGTCTGTGACAACGTCCGCTGTGCCAAGTGTATTCATATCGGCAACTACATCTGCGGTTCCGAGCGTGTTCATGTCCGCAACAACGTCAGCCGTACCAAGCGTGTTTAAGTCGGCTACTACGTCAGCAGTACCCAGGGTATTCATATCGGCAACCGCGTCACTTGTACCGAGTAATGCCATCGCCGCTACATTTGCTGATGTGCCAAGTAAATCCATATCGGTAACAACAGCACTAGCGGCTAACGTATTAATGTTTGTTTGGTCTGAACTGGTAGGAGTGGTTCTAAGCCAGGTCGTCGTACCCAGGTCATAGACCATCATCACGTTATTTGAGGTATTGAAATAAAGGCAGCCATCTACTAGGGCAGCCCCATCATTATCAACGCTAGGATCGGAAGACTTCGCCCCCAGGAACCGATCATCGAAAAGATCGTAACTGGCCGCTGCCGCTGCCGCGCTGGTCGAACTGGCACTCGCCGAAGTCGAACTTGCACTCGCGCTGGTACTAGCCGCTGCCGCCGAACTCGCAGCCGCCGCAGATGAGGCAGCTACCGTAGCAACCTGGTCAACATAGTCATCAACTGATACGCCGACATCACCGTCTGAATCAAAGACAATAGCCTTGTTAGCTCTTAATGTATTTGAGGTTAGTTCTACCGAGGTCCCGGCAGAATCTGAAACTGGTATTTGAATGGATCGGCTGACTTTTTCATCAGCCCTTCTGGCGAGAATAGTGCTTCTATCTAACGCATCTTCAATAACATTTGGGAAGAACCCACCACCGGACACAAGGTCAGTCCCTTGCGTATACGCTGGTTCGTTAAGTATGGTTAGTTTTTCGCCAACCGCGATTGGACTCCATGCACCGGTCGTCGTAATCGATCCCCCAGGATTGTTATCCTGGTCAGCGTTTAGACTGACAGTATAGTCGGTCGTTAATGTCTTGGTTGATTCAACGCCAGATGAGTTGGTGAATACGACCGCCAGGTCTGAGCCGGTCGAACTAAATACTTTATAGGTAAATGCGAATGTCGTTGTGGAAGCGTTCCCTGCAAATGGTCCCGCTTTAATACTTTCAGTGGATATCGTCACGTTAAGCCTCCATGCTTGTAAGACCGGCATCTAGCCAGAATACTACCTTCAGTTTATAGGATATTTGTTAATGTGTCAATTTACAACCTATTGTTTTGAGTACCCAAATAATGGGGCTGTTACCTTATCTGTTTTCCCTTCTGCCAGGTCTAAGCTGCCCCAGATCAAACGCTCAACCTGGACCGCTGGCCAATGGAAAAACACGCCGCCTGTTTTATTAGCAGCCTTCCATAACTTCTCATCATTCTCCATTTGTCCCACTTGCGTAGCGAATTTCCCTGCTTCTGCAATCCCCCTCATACCCGCTGGTCCCTGATACTGGGAGAACCCTTGAGCCATCCCGACAAACTCTCGGCCTATGAAAATTCCGCTCAATGGATATGCGATATGATCCCTCACGATCTTGTCGCGCATACATGCCCAATCCTTGCCATCGTCACATTCTCCCCTTAACAACGCCCCCCTGACATATTCTTCGATGAGGATAGGGAAAGTGTAGAGCAAAAGAAAGTCAACCCCCAGGCGAGCGATTGAAGTAGGGCTTTTAAAGTTAGTCCCTTTAATACTGTCTGTAGAGAGGTTATAGGTTGTTTGGAAATAGGACATGAAATTAGTCCATAGCTTTTTCAAAGGACCGCCTCGCTGAATGCTTGCCAAATCCTTAATGTGTCCTGACCCCTGGGAATCGATCACCGCCTGATCTGCCATCGCGATCGAGTCCTGCTCGCTGGCATTCTCTGCCTGGGCTTTTTCATAAGCCCCAAGCCAGGTCGGGATATCTGCCATCAACTGCGCTTTAGCGATCAGGTAAAAGAAAGTATCATCTATCGGCCCTCTCACCTTACTGACAAAACCAGTACCGGCAATCTTGTTACGAATTTCGTTGATCTCTCGATTCATCGTCTTGCCGCGTAGGCGCATGAAAGAACTATGTTCGTACATGAATTTAACCGTACCATCCATCGCCGCTGCCCCACTAAAAAACCTCAACATGGCTTTTGCCACATAGATAGGACCGACTCGGACCATCGACTGAGTAAGTCCCAGCGGTTGCAGCAAAGAAGTCCCAAGGTTCCATCCCATAGCTGCTATAGACATACCCTGCCGGAGCCAGTTCATTGCTTTTTCATGGGTTTGTACGGAAGGAACATCGCCAGCTGCGATATCGATAACTGTATTTTTTAACGCCTTATAAGTCGCTGCTCCATAATGTGCCGTGATCGCATCCACCATATCCTGATGCCCCAGGATTTTATTGGTATCGATCAACCATTCATGCCAGGCAAGATCATGGATTACCTGGTGAACATGCGAAAAGATAACTCCGAAATCAGCCTTTATTTTAATATTAACTTCGCCCTCCGCCCTAGCCTTCGTATGTCCTCGCGCTGTCGTAGCCCTGCCAGCGGCACCTAATTTCGCCTGGTCAGCTGCCGTCTTAGCCAGGTTGTCAAACGCGATATTGCTTTCATCTTGGTCGAATGTGATAGGGAAGTATCCGCCTCTGATTTGCCCTACAGCGGTGCCTGTATTGACCGGTAATGCTTCTACTTTTTCCGGAGCTACCCCTGTAACCCTTCGTTCTTTTGCCTCGATCAAAGCCCAGTATTCTTCGATGTAATCCCACATCCCCTGGACAAACGTCCAATCCCTTTCATCAAGAGTGGAAAGGATATGGTTCTCAACCTCGGACGCGGACAGGCCATACCCATCGGTCACCCTGGCACGGTTGGTTTCGTTCCCCCAGTTCAAAGCAATCATAATACGCTCTTGCTTTGACAGGCTAATATCGATATCAGGCACATACTCCAACTTATACAAACCGCCCTTTAGGGTAGTAAACTCCAGGGTGTTATAAACGCTAAACAACTCACCGAGCTTGATGTTCGCCTTTTCCTGCATCTCGGCTTGCCAATCCGCCTGGGCATTCATCTTCTTAGTTACAAACTGCCAGAATGGACCGTTTTTTAAACCATCAAAAACACGCCCGATATTCCCGAATTTACGGTGTTCTGCCATGAAACTCAGCTTGTCTTTTTTCCATTGGTCCTGGGGGTTGTTTAACCCTAATCGTTTGTCTGAATCTTTGATCTTTTTCTTTTTAGCGGTCGCGTTGATTGTAAGCGTAATCTCATTGACCGCTGCTTGCACATCGCGTTTTTCCTGTTCCAGGAGAAGTTCGTTCTTGAGTCTTCCCAAGTGATCGATATTTTTTATGGTATCGTACAACCCTCTAAATTCATCCATCGGGACCTGTCGATAATGCGTGAGTTCAATCTCGCCCAGGAGCCTTGGGTCTATATTAGGATTATTCCCTTTTGCTAGTTCTGCCTGTACCCATTGAGATAGCGTTTCTCTACGTTTCAGGGCCTTCTGCGTGACGCTTTTTCGAATATCAAATTTCCCCAGGAGTCGGTCGATCTCGATCATGTATTCTGGATCAATAGCTTTCCTGGCCCCCTTGCTATCCAGCCTGTTAAAGAAACGGACATTCCTGTCTACCTCTTCAAGAGCCTTGGACGCTACTTTTGCAAAGTGATGATTTAATACCGCAGCCCTTTTGTGGTCGGTAGCCTCATCTAAATTACCGCGCTTGAGAGCATTCTCTGCTAACCGGTTAGCCCTGGCTTCCGCAGCTGCGAACTGACTCGGTTTAATATCCATGATTTTCATCCTGCCGATTTTCTCTTCCGCCCAGGCTCGCGCAGCCTTCATCAAAACATTTCCTTTACCGACTCTCTTGGCCAATGCGCTTAACTCTGCATGCACCGCCTTGGTCCTGGCTTCGTTATGAAGAGCTTCATCAACCGCCTTGTCTATGCTTGCGCGGTCGCCCAGGGTGCCAAATAGTTCCAGCATCCTGCGGTCGGTTTCTTCCTCGATCGCATCTCTCATCGGTTTCGCTTTAACCAGGGCATGTATCATTTCGTCTGCCGAGGAATACCCAGCCAGGTCTTTAAGCAGGTTTACATTAATAGCGTCTTCCGAGTCGGAGATTAAGCCCCAGCGTCCTTTTGGCAGCGTCTTCCAAATAGCTTCCTCTTCGTTGCCGAATGTATCGATTAGACTCTGGATAGAAATCTTTTGATGTGGCGCGTCTTCCAGTTTGCCTTGCTGCCCTTCCTCCTGGGCGAATTTAAAGTAATTATCTTCATACGCTTCCGATGCTTCGTACTGATCGTTTTTTACGGAGTTATGTTTTCTGCCGGAGATTTCATCAACGAAAAGGGCTTCAAATACATGCGGCTCGTACTTACCGTCTTGACCGAGGGGGTGCAAGTATCCGTACTGCACAAGCTGCGTTCCCATATCATCGATACTTAACCCATCTTTTGTCCTGGCAACCTTGCGGAAAGTACCGTATTCGGTTTTCTTATCTACGCCCCATTGGGTATACAGTTCATCCTGTTTAATCCCGCCTAGTTTCCCAATAGCTACAAATAAGGAATCTACCTCTGGGGTAACATCTGTTTTATGGCTTTTAGTGGTTTTTTTCTTATCAACCGGCTGCCGTAACCAGGCAACCAATTTGTATTCTTGCTTCTCTGCGACCGTTTGTTCTGCTTCATTCTTGACCGCTTCTCTTTGATCTCTAACTTCTCGTTTCTTTTCTAGCAGGATACGGTTAGTCCCGATGCGGAGCCATTTCATATTATCCAGGCTTTTAGTCCGCAGTTTCTCATCCGCTTCTTCTACATCGTTAGTCACCGCTCGCTGGTACTCTAGCCACCGGTCAGGGTCCATCTTGATAACCTCGTTATTCTCAAACAGAGGTTTCATCCTGTTTATTTCCCTGGCGTTTGCGATCTCCTCATCGGTTGCCAGCATACGGTCGAACACTTCCCTCACTTCGTCACTAAGATTAACCTTCAGACCACTTCGAATCGTTGTGTATATCTGCTTCATCCATGCGGCAAAACTTCGGAATATTCCTTGGAGTTCCAGGGTAGGGGCGTTGCCTTCAAATAGGTATGCTTCAAACGCCCTGGCCACTTTCTCATGTCCGGTACGGCGTTCCTCTAAAGTCATATTGTTCCAGGCTGCCAGATCAAGTTTTTCTCCGCCGACAAACTTGAGCAGTTTGTCCATATCATCTTTGATTTTCTGCGGTGCGTTAGGCTGGTTTGCCAGGTAGCGTAGTTGTTCGTAAAAGAAATGACCAAGTTCATGGAGATAAGTGGATAGATCAGCGTTTTCCAGGAGCAAAATAACATTATCCCCTTTGCTGATATCCGGACCAAACTGCAAGGCCCCTCGCTTTAACCCCTGTTTCTCCTGGAATAGGGCAATCCTTTTTGTTTTACCTTCTTCATCGGTTAGAGCCTCGCGAACCTGGTCAAGATCAAAGCCTGGTTGAAAACCCCTGGTATATTCTTCGGGCGTGAGATCACCAGCTGGATCGATCTTCGCATTCTTGACCCCTAGCTTTTTCAAAACATCTTTAGCGACACTCGGTAATATCTTGTCGTAATAATCTTTCATGCCATCAGTCGCAACCTGGACCTCTATGCCGGACAACGCTTTATCGTTTGCTTCTAGGTCCTCTATAACAGAACCTGTCTTTCGTTCTAGTTGGCTTATTTTTTTAACTGCCCTAGTTTCCATCAGCATAGCTTCTTTTTTCTCCGCCTCTAACTTGTCTACGGACTTAGCTAATGCAAAAACTTCTTCCCTGCTCACCTCTGGATACCCATCTAGAAAACTCATAAAGTTCTCAAAATAAGTTTCTGCCTTTTCCCCTCGACTCGCTCCCAAACTCTTTATACGGTTTCTCTGACTTTCCGGTATTCTATTCGCTTCTGGATACCCAATTTTTCTCTCAAACTTTTCAAACAGAGGAGGAATGGAAAGATCAGCAGCCCTATACTTTTCTTGTGCTTCCTTCCGATCAAACTTTGCTTTCTCAAACTTAGCTATAACTCTCGGCGATGGCGGTTCAGACCGGATCAATCGGGCTGCCGCGTCCCCTCCGATATACTTCGGCAGATCAACTTCCTCGACATGGTCCGCTATCTCGACAAATTCCTTTTCTCCTCGCGGCCTGGCTCTTAGGACCTTGGTATCAGGGTTCCAGATAATGCCGGAGATGAATCGCTCCATCTCATACCTGGTATCTTGTTGGATCCCACTTGTCCATTCGATACGATCGAAACCATTACTGATCGCATGATGGATCATCCGCTTGAGTGCCAAGGCGGTATAGTCCTTAGTTTCATCTACAAATGGGGCTGGCGGTGCATCTGACTCGCGCCTCGCATCTGCCCAATCGGATTGTAGTTCTTGGATGTAAAGAACCCTGGCTGCCTTTGCGTCGGAACCTTCCAAATCTTTTAATTTTCCTTGGACTACCGCCGATTTTTTATGTACAACCTCTAGAGCCTCGGTTTCTGGCGCATACAAGGTTCGCATTATTTCTGGAGTAGCCCCATACATTTTTTTGCGGATTACTGTTAATGCGTCGTCCGCTTTCTTCCACTCGGCCTGGGCTGCATCGAGTTCGGCTTTCTTTTCTTTGTCCAGGATAATACGCTCCCCGACTCTTTCATCCGCTCTGACATGCACCAGGATATTAGGATTAGGGAAATGGGAATCGTGTTTAAATTCTTTAGCAGGAGGATTAAAGAAGCGAGTGCCATGGGTTTCCTTCAATGATGGGATTTCGGCTACATAAAAATATCTCTCTGCATGGCGGTAGTAGTAATGCATCTCCTCCTTGGTAAAAATATCGCTATTAGACTTTAGGGCAAGGAAGTTTGCGGTCCCAGCATTGACCTTGAAATCAGATAGCCAGGCTGCCACTCGCTGCGATTGGTTCCCCCCTCCTGGCGCGTCCTTCGCTTTCATCTCTGCCCATTTTACAATCTTTTCTCTCAACGCGAGAGCTTCGGCTGGTACTGTAAGTGCCGCCATCTTATTTCCCGGCAGCGTGATTAACCACTCGACATAATCCTTGCCGCCTTCATGCATCCAGTTGGTGAACTTGGTAACTCCTTCTGAGTTGTCTTTGATCTGGTTACGGTTGTCTAAGAACTCCGCTTCCGCTTGTTCCCTGGCCTTGCGTTTCATCTCCCTAATTTTTATCCATATAGGGTTTGTTAATTCCTCTCCGAATAAAGGTACATGTGTTTCATATGCCAATATCTCTTTTTCGACAAAGCTATACTCCTCATCCACCAAATCTATGACTGCGAAATTTTGCTCATCCTCCATCAGCATGGCAACCCTCGCCCCTGTATTGTAGTCCGCGTATATCCGTGTTCCGTCCGATGGATCGGTTTCTGCGTAGAGTTCTATAGGGTCCGCTCCTGCTTTAAGTTTTTTTCTATTTGCTTCGGCCCGATCATATTGGAGGTCGTATCTAAGGTCGTCCATCCTCTCAGCAATAATCTCCTTGGACCGCTCGTCAACCAAACGATCAATCTCTTCCAGCTTCTCTGTATACCAGGCGAACTCGCTGCCATCCTGCGGAATCCCATTGGTAACATCAACCAACTTGACTCCGTTATCGTTGAGGTATTGTTTGATCTGGTCATGGGTAAACTTAGGCTGCTTCATCTTGCGGACTTTATCTAACTCCGCTTGAGCTTCGTCTAGTTTATTTTGGCGGAACGCCAACGTCAAAGCTGTGGACGGCATCTCCAAATTTTCTTGTGCCGACTTAACTTTATTTTCAGCTTCTGTAATTAAATATTTTCTATGGTCAAGGGCTAGATAGTTTTCCAGGCCGGTAGCCGCAATTTCTCCAGCCTTAACTTTAGGGAGTTTGCGAATAATGTTTAACCATTCTTCGGCTGACTTGGGTTGGGCCTTGCTAGGCTTGAGGTTGTGGACTGCGTCTGCGAGAGTAGAGTAATGCCAAGTTGGGTTTACTTCTTCGGCAACTTCGTCTTGGTAGAGTTCTTGTGGTCCCTCTATCTTTTTCTCTACCTGGAAAGGAGCTTGTCCTTTCATCGGCGCAAGTTTCTGCGGTTGCGTGTAAGGCTTTACACTTTCAATTTCCCATACATGGGTTTCTTTGCGGCTGCCGAAATCAAACTCTGATCCCTTTTCAACCTGATGCTGTTTACGGAGTTTGTTAAATTCTTTTGCGGTTTTAACCTGGCGAGAACCCTTGAACACTACCTCTCCAAGGGCTTCATTGTTTTCATTCTTTAAGACGATAGGTACGCCTATATGCTTTGCTGGGATTGCTCTGCCCCTGACTTCCAGCGTCTTACCGCCGGATATAATCTTTTCATCCCAAGGGCCACGGATGAATAGTTTTGTTATTTCTCCTTTTTCGTTCCAGGGGATTTCTGCTGCTTGGCTTCCCAATCCGCTAGTCCCTGGTCGGCTTCCGCCTCGTTCTTCTGCATCACCTGTAACTGGACCATTTGCTTCGCGGTCAATTTCGCCTTTTGTGTCGGGTCCAAGGTCTGTCCGTATATTGCGCTTCCCTTCATATAAAGCTCTGATAAGACCTGCGTACTCGTCTTCATTTATCTCACCTCTCTGTTTAGCTTTCTTTAAGTCCTTCTCAGCGCGTTTTAAAAATTCATCTACGCCCTTGCGTGTTTGTTCTTCCGAGCCGTTAGCCTGGCGAATCTGACTTATTATCTTGCGAACATTCTCAGATTTATTCTTACCGAAAAAACATCCAGCCGCGCCAAGCATATCACATGCCCCACAAGTCCACAATCCTTTGGTCCCAGGCTTTAAAGCGATAATGTCAACGTAGTGTGTATCCCTCTTAGTTTTTAGTTTCCCCCCATCAACCGGACAAAGTTTCTGCGTCATCTCGTTGAATACCGTAGGGAATCTCTCTTTAACCTCGGCCCTGGATACTGAGTTTTTCCCCTGGTTAATGGGGAGGTAAACAGCTACCCTGTCATTGATCTCCGCTATCTGCGATTCTGTCATCCCCTTCCCGATAACAACGGCCAGTTGCAAATCAGGATTTTCCATCGCCAGGTCAAAGTTGGTTTCATCAATAGAAAGCATCTTGAGGTTAAAGTCGCTTACCTTGCGTAATAAGTCTGGGCGTTTAGAAAATATCTGCATCCTGACTCCACGCCGATTCATCTCTTGTATCAAGACCAACTGCGCTTCAGAGAGATCGCCTTTATCATTAATCCTTAACGCTAATCCATCTTCATGCTGGTCGGTTGCTTCAAACATTTCGAACAGTCTATCCGCTAAAACATCCTTATGGTTCTCCGCCGCCCACTCTGTAAACTCTGCCTTGATTAATTCGGTAGGTCGCGCATTAGCGTCCGCTGCGTAGCAGAACTTAGCGCAATTCTTACTGGGGTTGCAGTTCTTAAAAGAACCAGAAATATCTAGTTCCGCCTTACGGTTGTCGCCGATAAAAGTATAACCCTTGACTCTCTTCTCGACCTGCTTGGGATCACCTGTCAAGAAATCCTTTATAATGGAGTAACGCCCCAGCTTATCCTTGCCCCACAACTTACTGTTAAGGAGTTCATCAACATTGCGGCCTTCCATCGAGCGGAAGAATATTTCTCTAATAGTAACACCGCGAACCGCTGCGGCAGCCCAAAGCGTACCGGCATGCGCTTTTATGTTCTTTTTAAACATGGTCCGCTCGGCCCTGTTCATCCTGCCCACGCCCTCTTTCAAAGCCTCGTTGACCTCTGGATAAATTGTATCCATGCTCCCTGTTTGTTCTGATACTGTAGGAGGCTTCGGCTTCTTAGCTTTCTTTTTCCCTGGTTCCGATTGGTAAAGCTCTTCAGTTTTATCTACTCCAAATATTTCTTCGGGGGTTGGGAGAGAGGCGAATATCTCATCTTCAGACATTTGCTCTAAAATATTAGGACTAGCAGGATCGAACTTTTTAGCAAAGATGGATTTGATTTGTTCTGGATGGAAGGCGTTGAAAGTTAATTCTTGACCTTGGTAGGCTGAAACACCATCAAAGCCAGCATCCATAGCAGCCTTTAAGAATCTATCATTCATGGCAAGTGCCTCCCACCCTGGATGGGAATGCATGCTGTCTTTTGTATAACCTATTTGCTCTGGTGTAAATGATGTCCCATTTGCGGCGTTAATATTGGCAAGCATCATATCTACTTCATTTTCGAAATCCAGGTCTACCTCTCTAGGTATTTTTAGCGGATTTTTGATAGAAAGATATACCGGAAGAACCCTGCCGCCAGCCGAGGTATCCTCGTTTTTGTCTTGAGCATAGTCACCAGCAAGGTCTGGTTTGACAGCAAACCAGGTACCAAAGTCTGAAGTGTCAAACTCTGTGAAATCCTTATCAGTCCCATGATAAACAACCATCGGTTCACCAGCTTCATCTACGACCTTAGAGTCTTTAATAAACTCTTTGAACCCTGGTTCTGCTTTAACCGCTGCGGTAGCCTGGTCTAAGGTTTGGGTTTGTTGCTGATCTCTATTTCTCTCCAATCCTTTTAGTGATTGGTTGCGTACAGTTTTATCCCCATCGATCACGCGAAAACCGTCATATCCTTTTTCTCTTAACTCTTCAACCGTAGGATCGCCCATTGCCTGGTGTTCTTCGACTGTCATCACCAGGGGTTTTTTTATAGAATCGGCCTTGAGAGAAATAATATTGTTGTATTCCTCAAGAGGCATTTTCATAGCCTCGGCCATGGCCCTTTGATTGGTAGCGTAGAGCGTGGCCATCTTCGTAGCGTTCTCTTCCGAGATTCCGCCTTTAATCAACTGGTCGCGTTGGTCGTTTAAGATGTTGTCAAACGTATCATTTTCTTTTTGCCCTTCCATGTGCTTGCGGAGAATAGTTTCTCCATCGTCATCGAGCCTTTCTGCATCTTCAACTTGTTGCCGCGCTTCGGTAGGAGTGAACCCATCAGCATCAAACTTTGCATGCGGAATCAACGCAGCATGCGCTTCGGGGTTCCTGGCAATATTCGATGCATAATCTGGCAAAGGTATCCTGATCGGGCTGTCGGTTTCCAGGGCGGTTTCGTATTGATCTGTTAGCCCCAACTCTTCCATCACCGCAGCTGCATCATCCTGGTAAAATTCCTGCACCGCCGCGGAGTCCACATAAACGTCGCTGACCGGACCCTCTTCGGTAACAGCTTCTACATACTCACGATGCTTATCTGGTAATTGTTCTGCTAGGTTGGATTCCTGGGCGTTCTCTCCCAGGGCGGTCATCATCTTTTCGTTAATATCAGCCTGGCTGACTTTGCGGCGTTCTGCGTAGTACCGAGCCATTCCACCAGGAGAACCCAGCACCGCAGATCCAGCAAACACTTTAATACCTATGGTCCCTATCTGCGTGGCCGCTTCTTTTAGTTTTCTCGGCGTATCTAATTCCGAGTCAATATCCTTTGAGCTTATATGCCTGGCAACTTCTCGACTTAAAAAGTTGTTTATCTCCTGGAGAACTTCCGTCCCAGCCTCACCTCCGGCAGACTTAAATATAGTCGCTATCGCCAACACCAAAGCCTGTTTCTTGGAAACGGTCCCACCAAGTTTAGCCTTCTTAGCAATCGCCTTGACGATCGCTGATTTGATCGGCTTGGTAAACAACCCAATTCCTATCACTTCCAGGGACCCATTCACCCAACCGACAACATGAGAGGTATTCTTTGCCAGCCTAGGCTCAAAACCCATGCCTATCATTTCTTTTTCAGCATGGCCAGCTTCAACCATCCTTGCCTGGTTAAACACTTCTCCCATCGCAGCAATCGAACCCATAAGGGTTCCAGCTGCCGGAACGGTTATAAGTTCTTCGGGTAGCCCCGCTTGAGGACCTGCTTGCCCAGCTATCAACGCAGTAGTGGCACCACCCAATGCTCCGGCGGATGCCTTTTTCGCGATTTCATCCAGCCCCTCAAACACTTGGCCGACCAATAACGCCGCTTCTCCCAGCGGTCCTGACGGACCAAAAACACCATCCTTGTCTGCATGGTATCCTTCCAGGATTTTATCGATCTCCTCGATCCTTTTTATACTTTCTAGTTTTTGTGTTTCATTGAGATTATCTTTGTTGTAGATACGCATTCCTTGTTCGTGAGTCAACCGGCCTTCATCGAACATATTCTCCATGTCCTTCCAGATAGTTTCGTACCAGGACAGGTTCTCTATGTCCTCCGGCACCGCCATGACTTCCGCCAGGGTTCTATCTTTAAGCAACTCTTTGAGGAAAGGGGCTTGCCCCAGAGCTTTATTAGCTTGGTTGATCTTGATCTGATTCTCTGCAAACTTCGGGTCCGCCTCGACTCGTTCCGCTGGAACCTCTAACTCACCAGCCATTTGCTGATTTTTAATTACTTGCTGCGGATTACCTTCCAGGGATGTTTCCAGGTTATGTTCAACGCGAGCCGCATCTTCCTCTTCCTGGATACCATGCATCGCCTCACGCAACTTCTTGAGGCCATCGCCTTCTACCGCTAAAGGAGAAAGCCCAGTTTCCTGCTCGCCTGGGTCAGGCTCGCCGATCAACGGTTCATCGAGAATCGGATCGCGTTCCATCTCATAGTCGGTCAGTAAACCCATTTATTCGTTCTCCGATTTTAATTCTTCAGCTTGTTTAATAATAAAATCATAAGCCTTCGCTGCGTATGGCCCATAATCACGCAGAATGATTGGTCTGGCTTTCTTCATACCGGACACGCTCAACCCTCGGCTATGCTCTAGCAAGGTTCTGCCGGAAATAGTTTTATTCCCATCCGGGTTTTCTATGCGGACAGAACTTAGAACAACTTTCGGATGTTGCCCTCGCCAAAATTCAGCCAGAACTTGATAAGTATCGACCTGACCGCTTGCCTTGATCTCGCCGGCCAACTGCCTGGAAGTTTTGCTGTCCATCTCACTAAGCCATACTTCTATTTTGTTGATAGGCACAATGTCATCGTCTACCAGGACATACATGTTTTTAGTTTGTACTCCGTCTGCCAGGGCCTTGTCGTAATACTCATCATCATCATCGCCAAACTTAAAAAATCCTTTCTGCGGATCGGGTTTGTCCCCTGGGTCTGTAAAATAAATCTTATTGTTAGCAATGCGTCTTGCCACGGTTGTTTTTACATGGGGAGGCATATCACTACCCCAATCACGTTTCCAGTTATCTTCCTCACGCTCTGCCGCACCCCCCAAAACTGCGAACAACTGGACATTCTCTGTTTTCTTCTTATTGGTTGCCGCTATCAATTCGTTATCCAGCCGCGTTGTAATGCCGCGTCCTTGAGTCGCGGTACTATCGACTGCAATCGGGTATTTCTTTTCCAGTTGTTTTTCGTATTGAGGAGTTAGCGTCCTCTCGACAATCGCTTTAAACTCTTTATCATCTGGCTTTCTCCCCTGGTTTTTCGGGTCTGCTATAAACGCATCGATTTCGTTTTGGACCGCTTCCCTAGCCGTGCCTCGCATCGGTGCGTATTCTGCTCCTGTCCAACCCCAACTATCAAACCTGTCTGCCAGCCTGTCTTTCCGGCTGCCAGAGGCTCCCTCTTTCAGTAGGACAGTTTTTCTTTTCATAAAAGATTGCAGGGCTTGTTGTCTGAGTTTGCCGCCGTACTCTCTCTCTATATTAAGAGTCTTGAATTTATCCGGATTGTTGTAATACATTTTCTCCAGGATTTCATAATTAGCAGAATGTACTTCTTCTGGAATATTTTGGACTCCGAGAAGTTGCTGTTTGAGTTCAACATCCAGTTGATTTTTTTCTTTGATCCCCAGGTTATTGTAGTGAGCTTGCATCGATGGCGGCAGGTTGTTAAAGTCAATCGGAGTGCCAGCGTCCCCACCTTCTATCGAAATTTGTCCATCTTTGACGGTTAACTGGGTTTGTGGGTTAATACCCTTGTTTTGTCTTATCCAATCGAAAACAGCATTGGCGGAGTTCTCGGTCTTTTTCGCATCGCCTTTAGCCGCTGCCGTTTCTAAATAACGGTACTTGACCATCGCCGCACTTGAAATTTCCTTATTTTTCTCACCGAATATAATGGGCAAAGGATTGTTAGACGCCAATGCCTTGGCTGCCAGGGAAGAGGACTCAACATCCACCGTTTCTTTCCACATCCTGTTCCCTATGGTTTTGCGCGTTGCCTGGTTAATATCTTTCTCATGCGTTTTAAAATATTGTTTTGCGGTCTGTAAATTCTCGGCGCGTTTATCTCCGCTGTTTAAAAGATTATCAATCACGCCCTGGTGTACCGTGGACGTATATACATTTATGTCAACATTGAGCGAATCTTTATCGTTCATCCCCATGGCCTTCGCATTCGCCTTGATCCCATTAATGCCTTCTAAAATATGTTTATTACGTTTTACATCCTGTTCTGGGGTCCCGACCCCTGTCTGGATTGCCTCAGTCGCAGACCACTTTATTGATTTCTCATTAGCCGCGATCATGGCTGTTAATCGTTCTTTATCTTCATGCACTCCAACCCCATGCAGGTAAGTAGCTCGGCGATCTTTAATGATCCTGTCGGTCGCCAGTTTTTGCCTGGCATCCATCTCGTCGTACTTATCAAGAAAGTTAGAGTGTAACTGCGACATTCTGCCACGTTGCTTAAAGGCAGCCTGGGCGTTAGGGTCTTTCTCATCCCAGAGAATCTCTGCCCCTGCTGGGTTATGGAAATCCTCTATCTGCTCTGGCCTTAAAGGGGACCTATAGTTTTCCCAAAGGTCACCTTCTCTGCTTAGCAGCCCTTTTGCGTTGCTACCTTTTTTATTAAAGGCGGATCGTTTCCGCTCAAACTCATAGTCCTTCCAGGCGGAAGACGCTTCCTGGACGGTTGTCAGATCCAGTTGGTTTTGTTTGGCAATAACAAAGTCTTGTATTTTATCCGCCGCCACGCCAAACTCTTTAGCTAACTCCACTTCCCCTCCCGATAGATTCTCAATCGTAGCGGTATTTCGTAACGCGGGGGCGTTAAGTCTTTGTAGTTTTTGAGTTGGCTCGTTAACGAAAGGAATTCTTGGCATAATATTAAACCCTTACTTTATTTTTGAATATTTGAATGATGCGTAATCGCCAGCTGATCCGAGCAAACTGGAAGTGAACGCCATCGCAGCTGACCTCCCTGGGCTGATAGTCGATGCTTTTGCTGACGCTATATCGGCTTCGTTTTTGTAGTTAAATTTTTTGATATTCAACCCAAACACTTCGTTATCTGTATTGGCGGCGATCGTTTCCCTCTCGACGGCCTCAATCACATTGGTGCTTAAAATAATGTCCAATGGAGTGCCGCCGGTCATCAGGATATTCCTGGAACCCCATCCAGCCTTTTGACTTGCCTTCATGTGCTTGAACTTGAGTCGATTAGCGTTCTCTTCGGCGCGACCGCGTTTCTCAGCGTTGCGGATTTCCGCCATGGTTAGTATCTGGTTATTCTGTGCATTTTGAATAATGTGATGGTAGTAGGACAGTTCGTAACTGGCTTCCGCCGCTGCGCCATAGCTGGCCAGCCCTGCCTTGAACAGGCTTGACCCTACGAACATCTGCCCAAAAGTTAAACTCATTTTTCGGCTCCCTTGTTGTAATATTTATTGACCTGGTAGCCCTCTAACTTGTAGCCCAGCTTCTCGTACAACTTTAAGGTCCTCTCAGGTTCGACATTAGTGGATATCCCGAATCGGAGCGATACGGCTCCTTTAGCTATGGCCCAACTCTCAAATGTTTTAATCAACCGATAGGCTGCGGTTCCGCCTCGCCTGGATTTTGTTACAAACAAACAAAGGTCATTTGCCATAAGGCTATGGCCAAAAAAGTGTGGGATAACTAGACCGCAGAACATCCCTATCGTTTCGCCTTTATCCTCGGCAATAAAACATGCCCCATACTCGACCATGCCAGGAGAATTAAAAAGGGCAACAAGCGTTTGTTCATCAAAGTCCAGCGTGTTAAAAGTCGGTGCTTCTTGGTGCATTTCTCTACCCAGGCGAATCAAGGAAGGAAGATCATCGGTATCGGCCTTTCTTATCACCATGGCGGTTTTTGTTTTAGGCTGTCCCAAATTCCACCTCCAAGGTTAAAGATAATATGGTCAGCGGGGATGGATCGCTCTGCCGGACAATGATCTGCCCACCCCTGGTCCATGATGCGTCCAGGGCGATCTCGATTTCGTCAGATTCCAGGGCAGTCGGTTCGCCGTATCCTTCGCTGGTTCTTTGCGCGTATGCTTTTAAATGAGATACGTCTGGTCCTACCAGGGAAGGACCCCTGGTCTTATCGACTCTAATATGTACCTTCGACACCGATTTAGTTTGCCCCTGGCCAAGGCCGTCTGCTTTCGCTGCTACAACCGGCAGGGTCTGTAAGTCAGAAGTGTAAGGTAATCCGATATGAGCAATACTGGCTCCCTGGGTCAAGGTCACGGATCCATCCGCTGCTACTGTTTGCGGAGGTGCTACCGATCCGTCTGCGTAAATGGAAACCGATTCGCCGATTAAGTGGTGCAGCCCATTGATAACAGTGATTTCTTTTCTAGCTTTCCCCCCTGACACATAGGTCGAATACGAACTGCCATCCACATTTACTGGGGTTGCTGCCGTGGTTTGTAATTCAAAGGTGTTAGTGGTAACACTCGCTACGGTATAACGGTTGCTATTGAGTTCAGTCATCCCAGTATCAATCCCGATCCCGCCGACATCGGTGATTCGAACAACATCGCCATTCGAAAACCCATGGCTGGCAGAGGTTACGACGACAGGATTTGCTGTAGTCGCAGCGGTAATTGTTTTAGGATTATTATAAGAAAGCCCCGAATCCACATGGAAAGCATCTCTCACTTCGGAGAATACCCTGGAATGCAACCGCTCAATGAATCTTCGGTCTACTCCATTGATCCGGCGTTTGACAACCACATACAACATCTTTTCGCCGACGCTCTCCGGAATAACCGCAACCGATTCGAACTCCCCATCGGTTTCGTGAAGGTGCCAGCCTAAAACATCAGGTTTCTGGCCTGACAAATAAGTCAGTCCGATTAACTTCCCATCGGACCTGACGGCCCAGATGATAGATACCGGAACGCTGGAATACCCCCAATCGGTTATGGTGTACCCATCAAACAAATGAGGGGCTATTATTGAAATATCTCTAGGCTTGTATTTATCCGTTTCGAAAGAATAGTTCATGTCATAGACATGACCCCCAAGGTCCGCTATGAACATGACCGCATCCCCTGATACGATCGGTTCTCTATTCCCTGATCCGACATAACTTTGCGGTCTTAGCGCAATAGTCGTAGGAGTAAGAGCATCCGAGTTCTCGGTCGTCAACTTCCACTCTGTAGCGGAAGTAAAAATAATCAACTCATCCAGGGGAATGATATGCCGGACCTGGTTGTATTGCCTGGCCGACAAAGTGAACAAGAGTGAGTCATCGTCCTGGGAAGGAATTGATTTAGATAAATTAGACTCGGTCCCTGGTCGAGTCATCCAGGTCGATTGCGGATTGTTATTGGTTGCTGAAAATACCCGCCTTTGGTCATGGTAAGAAACCGTTGAAGGATAATCGTCGGCACCGCTAAATGGGGTCTGGTTCTCAGGAGGAGATATTAAAACATCCGCCTCGATGTTATCATCAACAAAAGATGTGTCCGGAGTCTGGCCTATATAGCCATGCACCCCATTATCGTCCTTGTAGACGTTGTATCGAGTCGCTCCTGTTACCGCAGCCCATGAAACTGTATTCTTATTCCCAGAGGTTGATAAATCGTTTGTCGCTGAAACTTCCGAGGACGCTAGAGATTCCTCCAGAATATCTGATAGTGCGGTAACGACATATTTGTAAGTTAGCGATCCGGAAGTCGGTAAAGCTGAAACCGATACACTCCCAGGCGCGGAAAGACTAGGCGCAAAGGTGATCGTTGTTAAGGTCCAGTTTGTTGCACCCAGGCGTTTTAGTTCCCTGGGAGCAAAAGAAGGATGAACTAAAGTCATCACATCAGCCGATTGCGTGTAGTTAATTTCGAATAAATCCGAGGTTGTGAAAGGAGTCGTTAGGGTGTAAACCCTGGCAGCTGTCCCTGCGGAACCGTAAGCGGTATAGGCAGTGGAGTTGATGTTGTTGCCCTGGAGATCGGTGATCTCAAATGTGTTAGTTGTCTTGTTAGCGACTTTAAAATACCGGCCATTCAGTTCAGTCATCCCAACAATGGATGAAATATAAACCTCATCCCCATCGGAATAGCCATGGCCTGTATCGGTGACAACGCAAGGATTCGCCTGGGTTGCTCCTGATATAGTCGTATTCGCCTCCAGGACCGTGGACCCCTCAGTATGAATCCGCATATACAGATTCCCGAACTCAAGACAGTACGCCTGGTCAGTATTAAATATAAATGGGAGTACCCTGGTTGAAGCCGACCCGCCGTCTTTTACCTCTTTGATAAACTGGAATCCTGGGCGGTTGACAACTGGGCCATGGGGTAAAGGGTAGAAATTAAGACAGGTTGACAACCCTGTCTGGTAATGGTTTAGGTCGATCCGTCCGAGCATCTCCGGAGCGATGACCCCACCACCAAAAGAGCGTTGGTGTATTCGTGCCATATATCCCCTTTAAGTCCTAGCCTTAATACCGCTGGGCTGATAAGTTCCTAAATTTAAATCCGCCTTACTTAACTGTTTTCCCTGGGAAGCGTCGATTGCCTTCGCTTTCCCCATGTTTAAATTATATTGTTGCGCTGCAATTTCCTTGACCTTCGGTTCCCTGGTAATCGGTAACGCCAGGTAAGAAGCGAGTAGCCAGGACAATGCATGAATGAAAAGAGGGGGGAATTTAGTCGTGTCATCAATAACGGCGGTGTACCAAAGCTCCGCATTATCGGTGTTCGCTAGAATGATAGTGCCATGCGTTGCATGACTTTCGGTCGCAAACTGGACCGGGGTATTGTATTGTTCAACCACTACTTGCCTGGCAACCAGGTAAGGATTAGGAACCGTGTACCAATATTCCCACCCAGAAGGGGCGGTCCCTGATATTTGAGCTAACACCTGGCGACGTTTAGCAAATCCCCAATCGAACTCCGCTAGACATTCGTCCCTGGCAATCGGATAGAACTTCCCGCATTGAGCCGCTTCCGCACTTCCATCCGGCGGTACGATCGCCGTGATCTCGGCCTTGTTGCCAATATGTCCCAGGGCCAAATTACAAATATCGACAGCTGATGCCATTTACTTTCTCCGTTTTGACTTTTTCGTTTTTTCTACTGGT
>Ga0209047_1000362_pt1 | contig 42000 bp, 36 predicted proteins | sample SaaInlV_165m_DNA_3_FD_184681 | JGI IMG/M metagenome (GOLD analysis project Ga0209047, IMG submission 184681) | Marine microbial communities from expanding oxygen minimum zones in the Saanich Inlet - Saanich Inlet SI037_S3LV_120m_DNA (SPAdes)... | ecosystem: Environmental > Aquatic > Marine >...
CCTTATGGCGGTGTTATGCGGAAAATCAATTGGTAGTGAAATTACATTAAGCGGCATGATATCGTTAGCGGATATTCCGCCGGTTATGAGGCCCGCAGATGAACGTTCGCAAAATTTTTCTGACATTCGTTTTATCGATTATGCTCGGCGCGATGAGTTCGCCGCCGCGCGCGCAAACCGTAAACAATCACGATATGTCTATCCTATTCAGGAATGTCGCTTTTTTCACCGATGCCGGCGCGGGGTGGACGGGGATACCGTTGACCCGCTGGTCGAGCCCGATTGTCGGGTTTATGGCAGGCGGGCGGGAGTACCGGCAACACGTCCGGATATTGTTTGCGGAATTTTCCAAACTAACCGGATTACCGTTCCGGCTTACCGATAATCCGAGGCAGGCGAACCTCAGGATTAACTTTTTATCGAGATCGGAAATCCGGAAACGCAATAATGCGCCCAACGTAAATTGTGCGGGACGCTATAGCGGTAAAAAGGGAACGATCACTCGGGCCGAGGTCTTTATCAGTATCGACAGCTCCTCCAAGGCGCATCATTGTCTGGTCGAGGAAATCATTCAAATTCTCGGCCTTCCCGGCGATATCAATATGTTCGAAAAGTCTATCTTTCACGACAAAAGCACCCAAACGTCTCTAACCATTATCGACAAAATTATGCTCAGGACACTCTACGATCCGCGCCTAAAAAATGGGATGAAACTCGCCGAAGCCATGCCAATAGCCGGAAAAGTAATTCTGCAAATCATGAAAAATATCAGCAAAAGACAGAAGTAGCGTAACACAGTCCGGCGGCGGCCAAGGCGAAGACGCAGTTCGAACAACGGCAAGCCTAAGCCGAACCTCCCGATCCACCATCAGCCAAATCAATGTCGGCGGTGTCCGTCGTAATATAAATTGACTAGCCCTCGGTCCATTCTGACCGGGGTCACAAATATCTACCCCTCTATCGTTTTGCGGAAAAAGAAGCGCGACGTGCGACTGGTCCTTTTTGATCGGGACCCCAGAGATTTATACCCTCTTGCCGCAAAATTTTTTTGTGCGAGGCGGAAGGGAGTGTCGGGTCAACTTCTGAATCTGTGGATAATTCCCGAGGTCAATTTGATTTTGATCAATGAGACCATGCTGAGATTCCGTTAGCGTCCCATTCGTTGGATCCTGACATCGCCTCCGCAGATTGCGAGGCGTAGCAGAGAATTGGAGGGAGTGCGTTATCACATTGGCCTCTAGATTGGGAATATTCGCGCGTCCAACCGATGCGTGATTGGGAGATTATTTAATGCATCTTCGAAATTTTAGTTGCACCGGCTGGTCTGTTGTTGGCTTGGTGGCGATTGTGCTGATCGGTATCCCGTTGAGGGGAAATCCGGCGGCAGCCGAATCGCAGTTCGGTCCGATCAAGGCAGCAAAGGTTAATGCCAAGAAAGCGGAATTGGGTAAACGCCTGTTTTTTGATCCGCGTCTATCGGGCGATGCCGCCATAAGCTGCGCAAGCTGCCATATCCCGGAGAAAGGCTTTGCCGACGGGTTGGCGCTGTCGAAGGCCTATCCGGGTAGCGACGGGTTCCGCAACACCCCAAGCCTGATCAATGCAGGCCAGCGCGCCGCCTGGTTCCACGATGGCCGCCTCGGAACCAATCTTAACGACGTGACTCGCGAAATGCTCACCGAAACATATCTGATGAACATGGATATGCGGCTCATGCAGGAGCGCCTCAAGCAGGATCCTGTATATGTCCAAATGTTCAAAGATGCCGGCTTTGGCGAGCCGTCCAACGGTTCGGTGCGCAACGCCATTCCGGAATATTTGAAGACACTTACGTCGCGCGGCGCACCCTTCGATTCGGGTAATCTCTCCGACGCCGCCGAGCGCGGCTTCGAAACCTTCAAGGGCAAGGCCGGCTGCGCCGCCTGTCATTCGGGCCCCCGCTTCACCGATGACAAGCCGCACAATATCGGCGCCCCGGAAAATCCGGAAATTTGGCGGAATCCGCTGCGCCACGTGACCTTTGTAACCTACGCGAAATTCCTTGGCGTCGAGAACTATATGAATATCCGCCGCGATATCGGTGCCGGCATCCGCACCCACAAGGCGGACGGTTCCGACAACGGCAAATTCATGACGCCCAGCTTGCGCGAGCTCAAATACACGGCTCCTTATATGCATAACGGCATGTTGCGGACCATCTCCGAGGTGGTCGCCTTCTATAACAATGGAGGTGGCAACGATGCCAACAAGGACCCGCGCATTAAGCCGCTCGGCTTGAGCAAGGAGGAACGCGCCAATCTGGTTGCCTTCCTCGAATCTCTGTCGGGTGTGCCACTGACCAGCGCCGAACATGTCTGGAAAGACAAAATCAACGTCAATTATCAGCCAATCAAGGATTGGCTGAAGAAGCGAAATTAGGAGCCGGCACATGAATTTCTTAACAACCATCTCAAGGGCTGGCTTCCTTGCGTCCATTTTCCTGGTTCCAGCGTTCCTGTCATCAAATGCATTGGCCGACCAAAATCTGCCACTGGCAGCATTGGGGGCGGTTCCCGTTCCCGCCGACAATCCGCAGACGTCGGCCAAGGTGGCTCTAGGGAAACTACTGTTTTTCGATCCACGCCTGGGCGGAGATGCTTCGGTTTCCTGCGCCGATTGCCATGCACCCAAACAAGGTTGGGGTTTTGCCGACCCCATTAGCCGCGGCTATCCTGGCGCCATTCATTGGCGCAACAGCCAGACGGTCGTCAACGCCGCCTATCTGGGAAAGCTGTTTTGGGTGGGCGCGGCGAAATCGTTGGAGGCACAAGCGCCAAGCGCCGCAAAAGGCGCGGTATCGGGCAATGGCGAAGCGGACATGATGGAGGCGCGCCTCGCCTTTATTCCCGAATACGCCAAACAATTCCGCGCCATATTCGGCGACCGCTGGCCGAGGATTTCCAGCGCCTGGAAGGCTATTGCGGCGTTCGAGCGCACCTTAATCCACGATCAGACGCCCTTCGATAAGTTCATGCGCGGCGACAAAACGGCACTGTCCGCAGAACAACAGCGCGGGCTTAAGCTGTTCCAAGGCAAGGCCAACTGCATCGAATGCCATAACGGGCCTCTGCTGACCGATCAGAAGTATTACAACTTGGGTGTTCCCCGGGCCGAAGCCTGGCTCAATAGCGGCCTGGCGCAGATCACCTTCCGGTACGAGCAATACGCCAAAGGTGTAACCGAAGACATGTACCGGACCATCAAGGACGATGCGGGCCTTTACTACCGGACCAAGCAGAAAAGAGATAAAGGCAAGTTCCGCACCCCACCGCTGCGTTACACCGCTTACTCCGCGCCCTTCATGCACAATGGCTCGTTCTTCGATTTCGGGGAATTAATCGAATTCTACAACCAGGGTGGCGGCACCAATGAATTTTCCGCCAACAAGACCAAGCTCTTGAAGCCGCTCAACCTGAGTGACGAAGAGAAAGAGAACTTGGCCGCCTTCCTCGAATCGCTCAGCGGCGAAGAAATCAAAATGCAAACGCCGAAACTTCCCCCCTACGCGCCGTTGGATTGATCGGCGAGGAACAAGGAAAAACATGACCATGGACACGCATACCCTATTAAAGCCGGACGCAACGAAACCCAGTGCTTCGGGCCCCGGCGCCTGCCATATGTCGCGCCGGGAATTCCTGTTTGCCGCCGGCACCACAAGCGTGATGATGGTCAGCGCCGGTCCGGGCCTCGCCCAGATACCGGCGATGGTGGCCACCTACCCAAAAAAGCTTGTTGCCCGCCTGAGCGATCTCAAACAAGACAGGCCCATTGATTTTCAATATCCGGACAAAGGCGAGTATTCGGAATCGATGATCGTCAAGCTCGGCGTCGAAGGCGGCGGCGGTATCGGTCCGAACCGCGACGTGGTCGCCTTCAACTATTTCTGCACCCATCAGGGCGGCGACATGACGGGAAGCTACAAGGGTGACACTAAGTCCCTTGGCGCCTGCCCGCTGCATCTTTCCACCTATGACCTGACCCGTCATGGAATCCTGATTTCGGGGCAAGCCTATCAAAGCCTGCCCCAAGTGCTTCTTGAATTAAATGGCAACGACGTTTTCGCGGTTGCCGTGTTCGGCCTGATTTATGGCCGCTTTGACAATCTGCAAGGCTAAGGGGGACTGACCTTTGACCACTCCATATTATATACCGGAAACAAATGTTCCCCTGCCGCCGAAGGGCGCGGAGATCATCACCACTGCCTGCGATTACTGCATCGTTGCCTGCGGGCTCAAGGTATTCCGTTGGCCGGTTGCCGGCTCCGTACGCGGCGGCCCCAAAGCCAATGAAAATGCCTTTGGCGTAAAATTCCCGGTCGATCCGTTGGGTCCTTGGGTTGCACCCAATCAGCACAATATCGTCCTTCACAAGGGTCAACCCCATCACGTGGTGGTCATTCCCGATAAGGATGCAGAATTTGTCAACAAGGGTGGCGATTCGAGCCTCCGCGGCGGCTGCATCGCACAGAAATGCTACAATCCGCAGTCGCCGACCCGCGACCGGCTCAAAAGACCAATGATGCGCATCTATGGCATTTTGCAACCGGTGCCTTGGGACTTCGCCCTCGAAGTTGCCGCCGAAATAGGCAAGTATGTCATCGACAATCACGGCGCCAACGCCTACGGCGTGAAGACCTATTCTTATCAATTTATCGAAAACACCTACGCCATTACGAAATACGCGCTGCGTCATATTAATACCGCCAACTTCACCTTCCACGACACGCCCTCGGACGTTTCCTCGACACCCGGATTCCGAGATGCGGGTTTCGACAATTTTGGGCCCGCCTACGACGATTGGATGAATGCCGAGACCCTGTTGATTTGCGGTACCGACCCCTACGAGACCAAAACCATCCTTTTCACCCAATGGATCATGCGAGGCATCCAGAACGGCCAGAAGGCCATTTTCATGGTCCCCCGGCGCACCGCCGGCGTCGCCTATGCGGAGGCCAACGGCGGGCTGTGGCTGGATGTCAATCCGGGCACGGATCTCCTCCTGATCAACGCCATCGCGCGCATCATTGTCGAAAATGGCTGGCAGGATAAAGACTGGATCAAGAACTGGGTGAACAATAAGTGGGAATCCTCATCTGGCTTCGGCCAGGGGACCCGCAACACGCCCTGGCAATGGCGTACCACTTGGGGCAAGTTCCAGACCAAGGGTTTCGAAGATTGGAAAAAATGGCTGCTTGCCCAGGACGAGTTTAAACTGGCACATGCGGCCAAGGTTTCCGGTGTGGACGCCCAAAAAATCCGCACTGCCGCCGAATGGATGGCCAAACCGAACGGTTTGAAACGCCCGAAAACATCAGTGATGATCGAAAAGGGCCTCTATTGGTCCAATAATGTGGGCAACACCCAGGCCATTTCGGCGCTCGGAATTATCGTCGGAGCAGGCGGGCGGCCTGGCCAGGTCATCGGCCGCGCCGGCGGTCATCAGCGGGGCGGCCAGCGCGGCGGCAAATACCCGCGCAACAAATCGCCGATGAAGGTGCCGGGGCGCCGCCGCCGGGCGCTGGATACGGACACTTATATGATAGCCGGCCACACCCGGCTGGCGCATGTGATCGGTACAACCTGGATACAATCTATGGCCGGATCGCAGCAATTGGCCAAGCGCTTCCATGAATTGGTTCTGGCCAACCCCCATCAAGTCCGCTCCTACGACAAGCAGGACATAATCGATACGCTGAAGAAGCGGGTCGATTTAGGCGGCATGGTGGTGGTCAACCAGGAGATATACCTGGTCGATCCGATTGGCGCCCGCTTTGCGGATATCGTCTTTCCTGCCGCCACCTGGGGCGAGGAAACCTTCATGCGTGCCAACGGCGAACGCCGGCTCAGGCTCTACAACAAGTTTTATGATCCGCCCGGTGAAGCCAAGCCCGACTGGTGGATCATTGCCGAACTTTCCAAGCGCATGGGCTTTGACGGTTTCGACTGGAAGAATGCCAACGATGTAGCCGAGGAAGCGTCGCGCTTCTCCAGAGGCAGCCGCAAGGATTTCCACATGATCAAGGTCGCCGCCAAGCGCGAGGGCAAGACCCTGCATCAGAAGCTGGGTGAGTTCGGCACTAACGGTATCCAGGGCCCGGTCTTTATGAAGGAGGACGGCACGCTTCACGGCACCAAGCGTCTGCACGATACCACATTGGAGCTGGACGAGTTGGGTCCGCAAGGTGCCAACGTATTCAACAAAAAGCTGACGCACTTCAACAGCCAAACCGGAAAGTGCAATATCCAAAAATCACCCTGGTCGCTGTTTTCCGACTATTGGGAGTGGATGAAGCCAAAGGGCGACGAGCTGTGGTGTTCGTCCGGGCGCACCAACGAGCGTTGGCAATCGGGGTTCGACGATCGGCGCCGGCCCTATATCGTGCAGCGCTGGCCGGACAACTATGTGGAAATCCACACCGATGACGCCAAGGCACGCGGCATCGAATCGGGCGATACGGTCATGGTCTACTCGGACCGGGTGCCGAGCCTGAAGGAAACCACCCTCGGTATTGAAGGCTCCGACTACAGCTTCACCGGTCAGATGAAGGCCGGCAATGTGGAATTGACGCGGGCCGCGGTCACCGGTGTCGCCATGGTCACCCGCCACATCAAGAAGGGTATGATCTATATGGACTTCTTGCACACCAGCCAGCCGGCCAATGCGCTGGAAGGGCGCATCGTCGATTGGATCAGCGGCAATTATAACTACAAGATGGGCACGGCGAAGATAAAAAAAATCGGCGTATCGCCCTATAAGTACAGCTTCCGGTCTATGTCTTTTGCGCCGCGAGACATCATATAGGGGCGGGCCGGACAAATGCTTGACCAAGTGAAAGCGGGCGCCGGAGCGGCGCCGCCCGATCCCGATCGACGCGCTGGTGCCAATGCGAATGCGGTCGACGCCATCTCTGACGTACTGCAGAGCGACGTCGATATTCACCGCTGTGCCGCCGCGCGGGCGTTGGGTGTTATGAGGGACGCCAGGGCGGTTGAGCCCCTGATCAAGGCCCTGTTGGACGAAGATCCGGACGTGCGTACCGATGCCGCAGAAGCCCTGGCGGCTATCGGCGATACACGGGCAGCGGGCCCCCTTCTCGAAAACCTGATTGGCGATCCTTGCAGCGATGTAAAGCAAGCCGCCATCCGCTCTTTGGTGGCTATGGAACATCCGGATGCCGCAACTTGGCTGGTAAAATTTCTCTCCTGGCACCATGACGACATCGCCTGGGACGACGAAGAATATTATGAAGGCGGCTGGGATAGTTGGGTCGATCTACAAATTGCCGCTACCAAGGGACTTGGCCAACTGGGCGCCGCCGGTGCTGTCCCAGCAATTCTTGCGGCCATCGAGGACCAGGACGGCCAAGACCTGACCGAGGCCGCCTTTCCGGTGCTCGCCCAGATGGGAGATGCTGGCGTCGCCGCCCTCGCCGGTTTTCTTGATGACAACGATGTGCGCCGCCGGCGCCGTGCGGCCGCCAGCCTCGCCAGTCTTGAAAACGCCGTCGCCCGAAGTGCCGTGGAGCGGGCGCTTGCCGACCCATCCGCCGAAGTGCGGCTGGCCGTGGTGCGCACCCTCGTGGACCGAAACTCAGGAGATAGCCTTCCGGTCAACCTGCTTGCCGATCCGGATCCGGAAATCCGCGCGCTCGCCGCAGTGCATTGCCGCGAATTGACCAACGAAACGGTTCAAATGCTGATGGACGATCCGGCTGATGCGGTGCAAGCGGCGGCAATAACCAGGATCGCCAGCCAGCCCATTGATGAAATACCAGTCGAAGGCGCCGCCTGGATCGAACGCTGCTTGCAAGATGGCGGCGAGGAAGCGGCGGCGGCAGCGGCGGCGGCGCTGCCGCTAATTTTGGGTGTGGACGCGGTTGGCGCACTTTCCCAGGTCTTGAACGATGAAACACGAGCCTTGCCGGTGCGTCTCGCGGCGCTACGGGAATCGGACGATGTTGCCGCTCTGATACCCGCCCTTACCAATGGCGAGCGCCAAATTCGCATGACGGCGTTGAGTATCCTTGGCCGTCTTGCCGCTTCCGAAAAATGGCCTAACGTGGCGTCGGCAGCCTTGCTTGCAGCGCTGAGCGGAGAACTGGCTTCGCCGCCGGAATCCACAGACAGCACCGAACCCGATACGAAAGAAGAACAAACCGACAGCGCCGAGCCTGAAGATGCCAAAGAGATGGACAGCTATCCCACATCAAGCTGGCAGGCGATCATGGCGGCTAGCGGCGCCAATGATGCCCGTGCCGAGTTGGGTGACACCAACGAAAATGGCATTCGTCTGACCCAAGCTGACATGGAATACTTGGCTCTCTCCAAGCAGACGCCGCGCAAGGGGCGGGCAAAACTTACCCGCGCTGTGCCTCTGCATCTCGATCTGCCCTGGGCGGCGGCAAAAATTCTCGGTGATGTCCAGGAACGGGATGCCGCCCTGGCCCTCACTGTGAAATTGGAGGCCGCGCTCTCGAGCGATGACAAGCCAATGCGCCAAGCGGCTACCGATTCCCTGGCCCGAATCGGCGAAAAGCTTGGCGGCTTGCCGGCCGAGACCTTCCCGGTTCTGGCGCGGGCGGCGGCCGACGGTGATCAGGTCTGCAGGCATCTGGCAGTACGCGCTTTGGGATTTTCTGGCAATGATCAAGCGCGCGATATTTTCGTCGGCCTGTTGCGGGACAAAGATAGTCTTATCCGTGCCGAGGCTATCACCGCGCTTGCCTGCGTCGGCGCTGCGGGCAGCAGTTTTGAGGATCATCTTGGTGACCAAGAACGGTCAGTGCGCCTCGCCGCCGCCGATGCCTTGGCCAAGCAGCGGGGCACTGGCGCATTCGACCTGCTGATCGAATATACCTTCGCCGGCGAAGGCCGCGACCGGCGACCGGCCGCCAGACTGCTGAGGCAAATTGATCGGCAAGCGGCCAGCGCCAGCTTCGTCCATGTGCTTCAGGATGCCAGCCGTTTGCGGGAACGTATTATCGCAATTGAAGCCTTAGAAGAACTCTACATGACCTAGATCAAGGAATTGCGGCAGCGGTCTTCTTATTCTTGAACTCCAATACATATGAAAGGGACGAAACCATGCGAGCGGGCAGGGAACAGATGATTAGAACCATAACATTGGCGATCGCCATCGGATCGGCTGCCGCGCTTTTGCCAGGCGCTGCGGACGCCGCCAAGAAAGAATACAAGGAAGTAACGGTTTCGGGCGGCGCCAGTATTAGCGGCAAAGTTTCTTTCTCCGGCGCCGCGCCCTCGGGTGCCGTTGAGAAAATTCTGATTACCAAAAATCCGGACGTCTGCGGCACCGGCGAACGCGAGGTGGTCTGGGTCGATATCAAAGATGGCGCGCTCCGAGGCACCTTTGTCTTCGTCGATAAAATCAAGGAAGGTAAAAAATGGGCGGCGCCGAAGAGCGGCAACTACTTGATAAATCAGAAGGGCTGCCGCTTCCGCCCTTGGGCACAAGTGGTGCGGCCGGGCGAGGTGATCATCCGCAACTCGGACAAAGGCGTGCTGCATAATATCAACACGCGTGAAATGATTGGCGTCGAAAAGAAACGTTTGGTCAGACGCACCATGTTCAATTTTGGGCAACCCGATCCTGGCGATATCAAGCAGGCCCTGAAACCCAGGCGCTCGCCCTATATTTCCATTAACTGCGAGGCCCATAATTTCATGTTCGGCTTCATGCTGGCACCCATACATCCGTATGCCGTGGTTGTAGGCGAGGATGGCAGCTTTTCCCTCGATAACGTGCCACCCGGCAAATATACCATCAAGGCATGGCACCCGACCCTTGGCGTCAAAAAGACCAAGCTGACCGTGAAGGCGGGCGGCAAGGTCGAGGCCAATTTCAAATTCTCGGCCAAATAATTTGACTTGAACCGGGAGCCTATATTGACATTAACCGCCGATAGGATGCGCCAGTCAGTGGGCCTGGCTTGCCTGATCGCCGCCACGGCGCTCATGCTCGTCATCGGCGCCAGCCCGGCCGCCGCCCAGGAAACCAATGTCTACCGCCAAATACTCGGCCTCGATTCCAGGAAGGTGATCTGGTTCCTGGCGCAAATGCATCTCTTTTTCGGCGCCTTCGTGCTCGGCGTGCCGCTCTTCGCGGTGATCATCGAAATCGTCGGCTGGCGGAAAGGCGACAAGCGCTTCGACAAGTTGGCCTATGAATTCACCAGCCTTTTGAGTGTCGCCTATGCAACCACGGCGGCCTTCGGCGGCATGCTCGCTTTCGCGCTATTTACCCTCTTCCCCACTTTCATGGGTTACATGGCGGGCACCTTCAAGGACGTCATGTTCGTCTATGCGCTGCTGTTCTTTGCCGAGACCTTTGCCCTTTATCTTTATTATTACGGTTGGGGCTGGCTGCAAAATACCACGCCATTTAACGCGGCGACGCGAAGCACATTGAAGGCCGCAGGCATTGCCGTCTTCATCGTCGGCGTCCTGTTTTTTACCGGCTTCATCGGCCCGGAGATGCGCGGCGATACCCGCTCCTTCATGACCTTCCTCTACCTGTTGCCGACGGCCATCGGTCTTTATATCATCAAGGACGCCAAATCGTCGCACATCTTCATCGGCATCATGCTCAACGTGGTCGGCACCGGCATCATGCAGTCGGCCAATTCCCTCGCCGGCTTTATGATGAGCCCGGCCGGCGTCGACGAGGCGGGTCAGCTCGTCGGCTCGGTCTGGGTGGCCTTCGAGAATGTGCTGGCGACGCCCATTGCAGTCCACCGCATGCTCGGCAATCTGGCCTTTGGCGGGCTCGTCGCCGGCTCTTATGCCGCGGTCAAGTTCATCGCCGCCAAGACCGACGAGGAAAAAGCCCATTACGATTGGATGGGCTACATCGCCAATTTCGTGGCCATCGCGGCGCTTATCCCACTGCCCTTTGCCGGCTATTATCTCGGCCGCGAGGTCTATTCCCACAGCGCCGTCATGGGCAACAATATGATGGGCGGCGATTTTTCCTGGACTTTTATCATCCAGGCGCTGCTAGTCGGCTCGCTGTTCCTCATATCCAACTATTACCTCTGGAGCGGCATGACCCGCATCCCGGGCTCGGAGCGTTATTACAAGCTGATAAAATATATCCTGTTCGCCCTGATCGTCTCCTTCGCGGTTTGGCTGACGCCGCATAATTTGCCCCTCACCGGACCGGAAGTCAGCGAAATGGGCGGCAGTCAGTATCATCCGACCCTTAAATTCCTAGGGCTCATGCCGGCCAAGAACGCGGTCATCAACCTGATTATCCTCGCAACCTTCTTCTCGTTCCTCCTCTACCGGCGCGGCAACAAGGCCGGCATCATCCCCATCAGCCAGCAAGGAACGACGCCCAAGATTGTCATTTCCATTGCCGGCCTCGCCGCCATCGTGCTGGTCGGCCAATATGCTGTGACCCTCCTGACCATGGACCCGGCGCATCTGGACCTGCCGGCCGACAGGGCCCAGTTCTTCCGCACCACCGGCTACGTGCTGGTCTTTGAATGCATTGCCGCCGCGATCACGGTACTTCTCGCGCTTCGCGACCGGGGCAAGGCGGCGCAGACCCTTTACATGGCGGTGACCGCCTTCAACGTCACCATTTTTCTCGGCATCTACGGCTTCGTCGTCATGGAGCAGGCCTCACCCTTCTTGCGCAATGTCGCTGTCGCCCAGTTCCTGCAATTGATCAGCGCCCTCATTCTGGTCGGCGCCATCGACATCTACCTGTTCCGCAATGCCGAGGAAATGGGCCCGCTGAAGTGGGGCAAGATGAGCGTTCGCAGCCAATACGCCCTCTTGCTACTGACCTTTATTATCACCCTCAATATGGGGCTGATGGGTTTTATCCGCTCAGGCCTTCGCGGTGACTGGCACATTTTCGGCATCATGCGCGACACCTCACAATGGTCGTTTACGCCCAGCAATTTCACAATGACCCAGATGGTCGGCCTCAGCTTCCTAGTTTTCATGATCGGCATCGCCTTTATGTTCTGGCTCGGTAGCCTGGCCACGAGGGCCAAGAATTTCGATGACGACGAAGCCGCTGCGCCCGTACCTCTGCCGCCCGCCTCGGCGCCATCCGCACAGCAGCCGGGGGAATAGGATGGGTAAAACCGCCGGTCAGGTTTTCGTCTTCATGCTCCTGGTGCTCGGCACCTTCCTGTTGATCGGCAAGTCGGTCACCGACCTTACGGGCGGTGAGAAAAAGGCGGCGGCGACGGGCAAGGTGGAGATTTCGCCGGAAGGCGGCGAAGCCATTTATTGGGGCAGGGGCCGCTGTTTTACCTGTCACAGCGTCGGTGACCGGGGCAGTGCTGTCCGCGGCCCTAATCACGGCCAGTTCGGAGCCAAGTTCGCCGAGCCCATGGGGCCCCGCGCGGCGTTGCGGGCGAAAGAGCGCTCCGCGAAAACCGGTAAGACCTACAGCGACGTGGATTATCTGGTGGAAAGTCTCGCCGATCCCGGCGCCTACATTGTCGAAGGTTACAAGAACGAAATGGCCGTTGTTTTCGCGCCGCCCATATCCCTCGGCCTCGACGAGATCAAGGCGGTGGTCGCCTACCTGCAAGCTCAGGGCGGCGAGTTTGACGCCAAGGCGATCAACGAGCCGTCCGACATCTCGCAAGCCTTCTACGCCAGAATCGCAATCTCATCCCAGGCCGGCGGTGGCGATCCGGAGAAGGGTAAGACGGTCTATGAAGATAATTGCGCCGACTGCCATTCGCTTGACGGCGAGCCCGGCGAAGTCGGGCCGGACCTTTCGGCAATCGGCGCTAAAGGATTGAAGTTTGTCGCCGAATCCATTCTCCGGCCGGCGGCCAAGATAACGCCCGGCTTCGAGACCTTCGTCGCTATCAATAAGCGCGGCCGCAAGACCGTTGGGCTGAAGACGCGTGAGGAAGACGGCGAGGTGGATATCACCACCAAGGACGGCGACGTCGTCACCCTCAAGAAAAGCGATCTCAAGGAACTAAACCAGGACAAGCTCGCCAGTGTCATGCCGGAAGATCTATCCTCGGAAATTTCGGTCAAGGATTACCAGGACATCCTCTCATTCCTCCTTCTGCAGAAGGGCGCGAAACCGAATGAAAAGAAAGAATAGGCGGTAATGAGCGGCGGGAAAATCAACAAATTCTGGACCACGGCGCTGACGATTCTGGTGGTATTTGCCCTGGTAAAATGGGGTATCCCGGCGGTATCGCGTCAATTGACCGGCATGCCCTTCCCGCTGACTGTGCCGGGTACGCTAGTCTTCATCTATATGACCCTGACCGTGGTCGCCCTGTTCCTGTTGGTCACTTTTTCCGACGAATATCTGCGCGAGTTTTTGTCTCCCATAAAAAAACTTCTGCGCGGCGGTTATTCGGAGTCCGCTACCTGGATCGTCCTGATCGCGGTGCCCTTGATTGTCGGCTGGCAGGTCTATGAGATTACGGTGCCCAAGGTGCAATTGCCGTCGAGCCTTCGCATCCAGCACCCGTCTTCCAATTTCCCGGTCAGCTTCGAGAAATTGAAAAATCCGATCGAAAATCCGAGCGAGGCCACGATCGAGGCGTTCATCGATCAGGCCAAGGAAAATGAAGTCGTGTTCATCCCGCAGGTGAAAGAGGATGTCGACGCCTGGGCCAAGGAAACCGATCCCGATCATATGCTGGAGTTTCTGCCCTTCGCGCCGGTCAAGAAACTGCTCGCGGAAATCGAGGCGGGCAAGGTCAACAAGGTAACCGCCAAGGCCGCTTTGCACGAGGTCAACCTGTTTGAAGGGCGGGCGCTCTATGCCATGAATTGCCGCCCCTGCCACGGCGACAGTACCGCCGGCGACGGCCCCATGGCCGACGGCTTCAAGCTGCGCCCGATCAATTTTACCGACAACGGTACCATCGAAACAATCGTCGAGGGGTACACCTTCTGGCGCGTCGCAAATGGCGGGCCGGGCCTGCCGACGGAGGCGACGCCCTGGGATTCGGCGATGCCCGAATGGAAACTGAACTTGAGCGAGGAAGAACGCTGGAAAATCATCCTGGCCGAATACAATTTGGCGCAAAAAACGCCGCGCATCCCGGAATCCGAATGATGAAAGCGGCAATCATATTAATCGTCGCCGGGACCCTGGCCCTGGCTGCATCAAATGTATTGGCAGCCGATATTGCGTCCAAGCCGATGCCGGAAGCAACCGAGGCATTCACCGAACAGGGCCACCAAATCTATATCCAGCGTTGCAGCTTCTGCCATGGGCTCTTGGGCGACGGCAATGGGCCGGCGGCCAAATATATGGACCCAAGGCCACGCGATTTCACCCTCGGCACCTTCAAATTCCGCACCACCCAGTCGGGCGAATTGCCCACCGACACCGATCTCTTTCGCACCGTTAGCCGCGGCCTCAAGGGCACCGGCATGCAGGCCTTCGACAATCAGATCATCAAGAACGGGCTCTCCGAAGAACAGCGCTGGCAAGTGATTTCCTATATCAAGACTTTCGCTCCCGAGTTCGACGACGACGAGCTGGACCCGGTGAAAACCGGCAAGGTGGTCGAGCTGCCGGCTTCCACTGCGCCCTACAACGCCGAAACCGTCGCCAAGGGCAAGGCGGTATTCGAGCGGGCCAAATGCTGGGAATGCCATGGCCGGTCCGGGCGCGGCGATGGGCAAAAATCCTTCGACCGCAAGGATGATTGGGGTTTCCCGATCCGCATCCGCAACCTGACCCATCCCTGGAAGATCAAGGCCGGCGACCGGGTCGAAGATATCTTCATGCGTTTTTCGACCGGCATCAGCGGCACGCCCATGCCCTCCTTCGTCAAGGCGCTCAACGATGAAGACCGCTGGGCGCTCGCCAACTTCATCAAGTCGTTGCAGCATAAGCTGACCAACCATCAGGTGCTGAAGGCGTTGCGCGTCGAGGGCGATGTGCCCCTTGATCCCAAAGCCGCCGAATGGGCAACGGCCGAGGCCATGGATGTGCGCCTCGCCGGCCAGGTCGTCGCGGCGCCCCGCTGGCAGAACCCGTCGATCGAGCTGGTTACCATGCGCGCGGCCTTCAACGACAAGGAAATCGCCTTCCTCATGGAATGGGACGACCCCTTTAAGGATACCACCCACAAGGAAGGTCAGGTCTTCAACGCAAAAGAAATCTCCAAGGTCGGCGCCTTCAATTCCTACATCGAAGGCAATGGCATGATCCCGCGCAAGCTGGAAACTTTCCGGGATTCCATCGCCTTGCAATTTCCCTCGAAGGAAACCAGCGGCACCAAGAAGCCCCACTTCTACCGGGGCGGCTCATCCATTCCGGTCAATCTCTGGATTTGGAAGGCCGACGCCGACGCGGCCGGCAAGCGTGCCGTCGATGATGCCGGCGCCCGCGGCTGGAAGCAGCCGGTTCGCGCCCAAGGTGAGAAGCAGCAACAGGTAACCTCCAAGGCCGAATGGGCGGCGGGCCGCTGGCGAGTCGTCATGAAGCGGCCGCTGACAACGCCCGACCGTGGTGATGTGCAATTTTCGCCGGGCCGCTTCATTCCCATGTCGGTCAATGCCTGGGACGGTTCCAACGGCGAGCATGGGCTGATCATGAGCCTTTCCACCTGGCATTACGTGTTTCTCGAAGCGCCGACGCCGGCCAAAATTTACATATATGCCCTCCTCGCCGTGCTGATCACCGGCGGGTTGGGTTTTTGGTTCAGACGCATCGTCAGGAATGCTCCGGCAGATGCTTGATTTGAGGAGATTAAGAATGAAATTGATGATTGCCATATTTGCCGGCGCGTTGGTTGGCGCGGCTGTATCGGCGCCCGCCGGGGCCAGCCCGGCCGACGGCAAGAAGGTGTTTGAGGGGCAAAAATGCAATGCCTGCCATTACACCGACGGCCCGGCCAAGGAAAAATCCATCGCCGATCAACTGGCCAAGAAGGGGCCCGAGCTATGGTATGCCGGCTCTAAGTTCCAACGCCCCTGGCTCGAGGGCTGGCTCACCAAGCCTGAGATCATCCGCAGCCTGGCCTATAATTCGCTGACCGATAAGAACAAGGGCGATCATCCGAAACCGGCCGGTGCCGACGCCAAGAACGTTGCCGATTTTCTCATGAGCCTGACCACGAAAGAGGTCAAGGCGGGCAAGATTAAGCCCAAGAGAAGCCTTAAAGGGCGGCTGGTATTTAATAAGAAAATGCCCTGCACCGGATGCCATCGCTCGGCCGGCAAGAAGGGCAAGGTCTCGGGCGGTATCTCGGGGCCGACCCTGATCGGCGCCGCCAAACGCCTCAATCCCGACTGGGTCTTTGCCTATCTGAACAATCCTACATTTTTCAAACCGTTCAAGGCGATGCCTACCTTCGCCGGCATTTTGAAGGCCAAGGATATCAAAAACGTCGCCACCCATGTGTCGACGCTGAAATAGGAAGGGATCGAGCAATGATGCGAACGGCAAAGATTATTCTATTCGCGGCCCTGTTTCTCCCGGCCTTGTTCGCGGCCAACGTCGGCGCGGCCGCCGAGGCGGAGCAGGTGTTCAAGTTTTACTGCGCCCAGTGCCACGGGCTCAACGGCAAGGGAGGCGGGCCGAACGTTACCAAGGACTTTCCCGTGACGCCCCGGGATTTCACCAACACGGCGCAGATGAACAAGCTATCGGACAACGACATCCGCGGCATTGTCATGGATGGCGGCCCGTCGGCCTCGAAATCACCTTTAATGCCGCCCTGGGGCAAGACCTTGAGTGACGGCGACGTGGACGGTCTGGTGAAACTGTTGCGCAAATTCTGCAACTGCAAGGGTAAGCCGGGCTAGGCCTAAAAGACGAAAAAAATGAGGATGAGCACGATGACCGCAACGTTCACCAAGGCACCGACGCCGATGACGATATCGACGGGACGGAGTTTGCGGAAGAACTTCATGGCGGTTGGCCCGGTTTCTGTTGGCGCGGCCCAACTTAGACCGCCAGTGCCCGCCGATCAACGGAGGTAGCTTTATGAACGGCGAAAACCAGTTAGCCGGGGGCGCCAAGGTCTCTTATGCCTGGGCCGGGCCGCTGCTATTTACCGTCGTCGCCATCGGTCTCGTCGCGCTCTTCTGGTGGTTCTTGTTCTAAGGGGATTGTGATCCATGCAAGCCTATCTGGCACCATTCCTGATTGTCCTCGTGATCGCCGCTGCGGGCATGTTCGTCCTCGATTGGGGGCTGATGAACCTACAGGGCATGAGCTTGTTGTTTAACCCATGATGCGGCGCGAACATATCATCACAGGTGTGGCGCTATTGCTGGCGGCCCTTTTGCTGCTGGCTAGTGATCCCGCCGGCATGGCGCAAACGACCGAGACGGTCGCCGAGGCCACCGCCGCATACAGCCCCGCTCCGCAACTGACCAAGGCCGATTATCCTAAGGTGCGCGGCGTTAATGCGCGGGTCGCCATCTGGCTGGCGGCACAGATGCATCTTTGGTTCGCCGCCTTTGTCCTCGCCGTTCCCATCTTCGTCTTCATCATCGAAGCCATCGGCATGAAGACAAGGGACAAGCGCTATGACGATATGGCCTACGAGTTTATCAAGGTCTCGATCACAGCCTATTCCCTAACCGCCATTTTGGGCGGGCTGCTGGTTTTCTGCCTGGCCATTTTCTACCCCCATCTTTGGGGCTACATGGTGAGTATCTTCAAGGACAGCATGTTCTATTACGCGCTGCTGTTCTTCGCCGAGAGCGCCTTCCTCTATCTCTATTATTACGGCTGGCACTGGCTGCAGGGCGGTAACCGGAAATGGGTGCATCTGACCATCGGGCTATTGCTCAACGCCGCCGGCACGCTGCTGATGTTCCTCGCCAATTCCTGGCTGACTTTCATGATGAGCCCGGCCGGCGTCGATGCGGCCGGCGTCTTCGGCGGTGATATCTGGCCGGCCATCCAAAACCATCTCTGGAACCCGATCAATCTGCACCGGGTGGTTGCCAATGTCGCTTTCGGCGGCTCGGTGGTCGGCGCCTACGCCGCCTTCCGCTTCCTCTCGACGACAGACGCCGCAGAGAAGGCGCACTATGACTGGATGGGCTATACCGCCAATTTCATCGCCATCGCGGCGCTGTTGCCGTTGCCCTTCGCCGGCTATTATCTGACCACCGAGATTTACGCCTTCTCGCAGCAAATGGGCATCACCCTAATGGGGGGCATTTTCGCGTGGCTGTTTATCATCCAAGCGGTACTCATCGGCGCCCTCTTCTTGTCGGCCAACTATTATCTTTGGTGCTGCATGGGTCGGAGCGACGGCGCCGTCCGCTATAACGGCTATATCAAATATATCGCCATCGTCCTGATCGCCGCCTTTTTGGTCTGGTTCACGCCGCACACATTGGTGCTCACCAACGAGGAACTGAAGTCCCTTGGCGGGCCATACCACAAATATATCGGTCCCCTCGGCATCATGCCGGCCAAGAACACGGCGGTAAATCTGATGATTCTCGCCACCTTCGTCAGCTTCCTTTTCTACCGCCGTGCCAACAAAGTAGCCAACGTCTCGTGGGTGAAGGCCGGCAACGCGGCGCAGGTGGCATTGTTCACCGCTGGCGTCGTCAATATTTTCATCCTCGGTGTCTATTACGGCTATTTCACCAACACGGTCTACAAGATCGCCGCCTCCATTCCACAGGTGGTGACGACGCTCCTGATCATCGTCATCAGCGTGACCGTCGATGCCATGATGTACCGGGGCGCCGGCGAGGTGGCGCCCTTGAAATGGGGCCGGGTGCCGGAGCGCTCCCAATATGCGCTTTTCCTGCTGGCCGTATCCTTTACCTGGCTGATGGGGCTGATGGGCTATATCCGCTCCGGCATCCGCCAGCACTGGCACGTCAAGGACATCATGCGCGATGCCTCGCCCGATGCCTTCACTCCGACCATGGGCTTTGCCGCCAATGTGGTATCGGTGGGTACCATCCTATTTCTCGGCAGCGTCATTTTCGTCTTTTGGCTGAGCCAGATTTCGGCCCGTAAATCCGACCCAAAAGGCTATTGGATGAGCGAGACCAGCGGATGAAAAAATTCCTCACCATGGTCTTCTTCAGCCTGCTGGTGATCGGCTTTTTCGCCGGCTTTTCCAATTTCGGCGTTCCCCGCATTGAGCCGGCGCCGCCGCCGGTGGAAGAAAAGCTCGACCTCTCCGCCATGACCATGCCCCAGTTCGTGGCCCTCGGTGAAAAGCTGTTCAAGGGCAAGGGCACCTGCACGCTTTGCCATAGCGGCGTCGGCGGGCGGGCGCCGCTGTTGGGCAAATCGGCGGTGGTGGCGGCAGCCCGCCTCAAGGAAGCGCGCTACAAGGGCGAAGCCAAGGATGTGCAAGCCTACTTGTTGGAATCCATGGTCAAACCCTCGGCCTATGTTGTCGCCGGTTTCGGCAAGAAAGGCACACAGGATGCGGAAAGCCCCATGCCCGATGTCTCGGCCGGCTCGATCCGCATGAACGAGGCTGAGATTGCCGCCGTTATCGCCTATCTGCAGGACCTCGCCGGCGTCGACATCAGCGTCAAAATTCCAGAGGGCGCCGGTGATGCCGGCGAAGACTCGGAAGAAGATAGCGGGGGCCGCAAGCCGTTTAGCAGCGCCGCAGAGATCATCGAGGAAATGAGCTGCGGCGCCTGCCACAAAGTGGCCGACGCCGAAGGCGAGACGGCACCCGATCTTCGTAAGCTCGGAGCCCGGCGCGGCAAGGCCCATATCCGCCGCTCCATCCTTGATCCCAATGCCGAAATTAGCCAGGGCTTTGAGCCCGACCTCATGCCCCCCGACTACGGCGAGCAGCTATTCGCCAAGGAGCTGGAGATGCTGGTCGAATATCTGGCCGGTTTGAAGTAGGGGTGTGGACGCCATGAGAATCCCCAAGCTCCTGCAAGCGGTCCTGGTCCTCGCCGCCGTCTATTTTGGCTTTATTATTTTGTTCGACGTGGTCCTCGATCAGGTCATCCCGGCCAGTCTCCTCGCCATGTATATGTTCTTCACCTTCGCCGGTGTCTTCATGGTGTTCACCTTCACCGACGCAGGGGCGCGAGAACTGGTGGCGCCTATCAGGTCTCTGGTGGAGGACCCGTCCCGCCGGGGATTGCGAAATATCGTCTTCGTGGTCCTGCCGCTGGCTGCCGGCTGGTACAGCTTTGACCAAATGAGCCCCAGCTTTGAAGCGCCGGTGGAACTGCGCTCCATCCATCCGGCGCCACCAAGCAGGTTGAAGGCCTACGGCAAAAACTTCGACATCATTAATATGAATAACCCCTTCCGACGCTTGGAGAAGGAAAATCCGGGCGAATTCCGCAAATTGGTGCAGGAAGGTGCGGCGGTCTACATCCAGAACTGCCATTTCTGCCATGGTGACAAGCTGGACGGCAAAGGCCCGTATGCCGAGGCCTTGAACCCGGTGCCGGCCAATTTTCAAGATGTTGGAACCATCGCCCAGCTACAGGAAAGCTATCTGTTTTGGCGAATTGCCTCTGGCGGGCCGGGCCTGCCCAAGGAAGCCGCCCCATGGATTTCATCCATGCCGGTGTGGAAGGATTTTCTCAGCGAGGAGGAAATCTGGAAAGTAATTCTCTTCCTCTATGACTACACCGGCCAGCGGCCGCGCAGTTTCGGGGGAGGCGATCATGATTAGATGGCTGGTTGTCATCGCCGTTATCTTCTTCGCCGGGGCGGCCGCGTCGGCGCCGGCGGACAAGGCGCGTGGCGCAAAAATCTATATCCAGCGCTGCCTCATGTGTCACGGCGAGGACGGCGATGGCGGCGGCCCGGGCGCCAAGCGGCTCAATCCGCCGCCCCGCGATTTCACAGAGGCACTTTATAAGTTCAAAACCACCGGCACCGACGAACCGGTGCCCAACGACGATGATATCCTGCGCATGATCCGTGACGGCATGCCGGGAACCGCCATGCCCGGCTGGAAAGACATATTGAGCGAGCAGGACATCATCGATCTTGTGCTTTACCTCAAAATATTTGCCGAGATCGAAGAGGAAAAGCCGGAAGAGCAAATCGATTACGGCACCGAAATTGCCTCCTCGCCTGAAAGCATTGCCGCTGGCGATAAGCTGTTCCACGAAGGCGAGCGTTGCTCCGAATGCCATGGGCGGGATGGACGCGGCGACGCGGTCAAGCGCCTCAAGGACGATTCCGGAGCCCGAACCTGGCCGCGCAACTTGACCAAGCCGTGGACCTATCGGGTTTCCACCCAGCCGAGGGATATATACCGGCGCATCACTACTGGAATCACCGGCACCCAAATGCCTTCCTTCGCCGATCCCAAAAGCAAAAAAAAATTGTCTATAGAAGAACGCTGGCAAGTCGCCAATTATGTCGCATCCTTGGCAGCTTCAGGACAGCCGGTACGCGCTGAAAACACGGTCATCAAGGCGGCGCGGATTGTGGGCGCGTTGCCAGCCAAGCCCGGCGACGCGGCTTGGGATGGGGCCGAGAGAACGACATTCTTCCTGTTGCCCCAGATCATAGCCAAGCCGCGCTTCTTTACGCCGTCGAACGATACAATCACGGCCCGCGCCCTCTATAACGACGATGAAATTGCGTTCCTGATCGAATGGGACGACCGCACCAAAAGCATCCCCGGCGATGCCGACGCGGCGAAGATCGCCGAGCCCGATATGGGCCCTGATGCCGTCGCCGTACAGCTTCCCATTGAACCGGCCGATGGCTCCGAGAAACCTTATTTCATCTGGGGCGACGCCACCCATCCGGTCAATCTCTGGAAATGGCAATCGGGCACCACCAAGGCACCGGAAACAGTAGAGGTCATGACCGCAAGGGGCCTCGGCAATGTTGATAAACGCGCCAATGGCGGTGTCAGTGCCACTGGTATCTACGACAACGGTATCTGGCGGGTGATTATGAAGCGGGCGCGCGCCACCGCCGACGCCGGCAAAGACCTACAGTTCCGCGAAGGCGAATTTATTCCCATCGCTTTTTCGGCGTGGGATGGCAGCAACGGCGAAAATGACCGCAGCCATACCCTGACCACCTGGTATTGGCTGCAATTGAAGCCCGAAGCAGGCGCCAAACCCTTGCTCGCCGGTATCCTGACCGCCCTGATCCTGGCCGGGTTGCTGATCTGGTGGGCGCGCACCGCCAAGGCCAGGCCAGAGAGCGGCGCATGAGCACTCGCCAGACCGACGAGCGGGGCATCCAGAAAGGCGTCATCCCACGCCTGTTCGGCGTGTTGCTGATTTTTGTCGGCACCCTCGATGCCATGCTGTCTTGGCGGGCCGCCGTTGCGCTCGAATATTTCTATATATTTTTGGTGGCCGCAGGCCTGGTTTTCTACGTTTACGGCGGAATTCGCCGCAGCCAGAGCACCGGTAAAGTGGCGGTTGACAGGGATCAAGTGACGGCCCCTTCGCCAAGGGTAAAACAATACATGTTTCGTGAAGGAGGCGATTTATGAACCCATCCCAGCCAGCTGCGGCCCTGTCCGGCGAACCCGATACAGCGTACGCGGCGGACGGCCAACCGAGATTATCCAAAATCCTAGTGGCGCTCGATGCATCGGAGCAAGCCGACCGCGCCCTCGACGAAGCGCTTCGATTGGTGCAGCCAGCCTTTGACGGGGAAATTACCGGCATCCACGCCTATGCCGCGCGCCTACACGACGCCCGCTTCCGCCAGATGGAAGGCGGCTTGCCGGAACGATACCTTGAAGAGGAGGAAATGCAGTACCAGCGGGATGTCCACGATGATTTGATCACCCGAGGATTGAGCATCATCACCGACAGCTATCACGATGTTGCCGAGACAACCTGCAAGTCTGCCGACATTCCCTTCCAGCGCCTCAGCCCCGAGGGCAAGAATTACCGCCGCATAGTCGACGCCGCCGAGGAAGGCGATTTCGATGTTCTGGCCCTTGGCGCTCTCGGTCTCGGCGCCGTGCCCGGGAGCCTCATCGGCACGGTTTGCGAACGGGTTGTGCGGCGCAGTCCCATTGATGTGCTGGTGATCAAGGATGCCTCCCTGGCCATCGGCGACGGTCCCATCGTTGTCGCCATAGACGGCTCATCAAAATCCTACGGAGTGCTTCGCCGCGCCTTCGAGATTGGCCGCCGGGTGGATGCTGAAATCCGTGTCGTCGCCGCTTACGACCCTTATTACCACTACGTTGCATTCAACAAGATCGCCGGAGTTCTTTCCGAAGAGGCCGGCAAAGTCTTCCGCTTCCGTGAACAGGAACAGCTCCACGAAGAACTGATCGACGAAGGTATTGCCAAAATCTATCAGTCGCATCTTGACGTGGCCGAGAAAATCGCCACCGGGGAAGGTGTCGAGATCGCGACCAAACTGCTCGACGGCAAGGCCTTTAAGGTGATTTCCGAATATGCGCGCGAAGCGGGAGCCAGCCTGTTGATGGTCGGTATGACCGGCGTCCATGCGGACAATTCCCTCGATATCGGCGGCAACGCAGAAAACATTTTGCGCCAGGCCCCCTGCCATGTGTGGATTGGTCAATATTCCTATACGCCGCCGATGGATGTCATCGCCGAGGAAACCACCTCCTGGAGCACCGAGGCCGAGGAATTTCTTTCGCGCGCGCCGGATTTTGTCCAGGGCATGGCCAGAAAAGCGGTGATCCGCTTTGCCCACGAAGCGGGTCATACCTTCATCACCCGAGATATTGTTGAAAAGGTTGCTTTCCAGATGATGCCGGGCGGCAAATCGAACGAGCAATTGGCCGATGATCAGGCCGTCGCATGGAGTGCCGAGGCCACGGCATTGGTCGAAAATTATGTGGAACCGGCAATGAAATCGGGTATCCGGCTTAGGGCCGAAAAGCGCGCCCGCCGGGAAGGCTCGGCCGATGTTCTGGCTAAACATGTGTCGCCGTTTATCGATAGCAAAGAAAATGCGGGTGATTTCACCTGGGCGGCGGCGGCGATGGCACGGCTGTCCCGGGTGCCCGAAACCATGCGTGATACCGCCCGCGACCGCATCGAAGCAGCAGCGGTAGAACGCGGCACAATAGAGATTACCCTGGATATTGCCGAGGCCGGTTTGCAGGCCTCGCGCAAAGCCATGGGTAAGGCGGTTAAAAAGAGAAAACAGGAGCAACGCACCGCAAGCTTGCAATGGAGCGAAGACGGCGAGGCCCGCATGGCCAGGATTCCCGAAGGCTTCATGCGTGACATGACCCGCCAGCGGATTGAGGCGTTCGCCAGGAAAAACGGCGTGCAAACCATTACCACAGAACTTGTGGCTGAAAAATATGCCGAATGGGGCGCCGGCTCGGCAAGGCAGGAGCGCGCCATGGAATGGGACGCGGACGCCGCTGCGAGGGCTGCGAAGATTCCAGATTTTATCCGCCCCATGGTCGAGTTGGAGATCGAGCGTTGTGCCCGGGAGCTGGGTCTGGACCGTGTATCCGCCGCCGCCGTCGATAAGGCCGCCAGCAGCTGGAAAGGGTCCGGCGAATTTCATTCCAACGGCAAGACAAATCCCTATGGCGGGGAAGGCTGATCCCTTGAACGCTTCCCCACTAAAGATGAGGCCCGTGGAGGCGCCGTTTCTGGTGGCGCTCAACCTCACCCGCCGCTGCAACCAGGCTTGCAAGCATTGCTATCTGGATGCCGGAACCCGCCAGGACGGCACTGAGGGCGAATTGAGCACCGACGAATGCAAAGCATTGATCGGCGATATTGCATCCCTTGGCGGCGAAACCATGATCGTGCTGACCGGCGGCGAGCCGCTTCTGCGTCCTGATCTGGACGAATTGGCGCGCCATGCCGCCGACATGGAATTGATGGTTGTTATCGGCAGCAACGGCATGGCGCTGGATGCAAAACGTGTTCGCAGGCTTAAAAAAGCTGGTGTCAGCGGTATCGGCATCAGTCTGGATTCCCTCGACCCGGCCTACCACGACGCCTTTCGCGGCGTGCCCGGTGCTTGGGCGCATACCATGAACGCCATTGATGCCTGCCGCGCCGAAGGGCTCGCCTATCAGCTTCACTTCTCCGTCACCGACGACAACGCCCACGAACTGGAAAGCATGATCGATTTTGCCAGGCGCTCCGAAGCCTTGGTGTTGAATGTATTTTTCCTGGTGTGCACTGGCCGGGGCGAGACGGTTACCAATATCTCGGCGCAAGTTTATGACAATGTCCTTCGCCGCGTCACTTTGGCAGCCCATCAGGAGCCGGAACTACTGATACGGGCCAAATGCGCCCCCCATTTCAAACGCATGGCGATCGAGCTTGACCCCGAATGGCCAATTACCCTGGCGCAAGGTTATGAAGCGGGCGGATGCCTGGCCGGCAGCCGCTATTGCCGGGTGACGCCCTTGGGCGAGGTTACGGCGTGTCCCTACATCGAAGACAGCGTCGGCTCGATCCGCAATCAATCGTTTGCCGAGATTTGGCAATCAGCGCCCATGTTTCAGCAACTGCGCGCGCCCAGCCCGAAGGGCCGCTGCGGCGAATGCGAATACCGGAAACTCTGCGGCGGTTGCCGCGCCCGTCCGCTAGCCCGGGACGGCGAATTGATGGGCGAAGATTTCCTTTGTGATTACACGCCCAAGGGCGAAGCCGTGATCGAACCTATGAAGGCCATCGGAGACACTTTAAACTGGACCCGTGAAGCCGAAGAACGCTTTGCACGTATCCCGCCATTTCTAAGGCGCATGATCCGGGGCCGGGCTGAGGACTATGTCCGCGGTGAGGGGCGCGGCGTCGTGACCGCTGACGATCTCAGCCAAATGGCGAAGCGGCGCTTCGGTGCAGCTTTGCCGGTACGGCCAAATAACGGAGAGACCCCATGAGCTATGACGTTGCCGTCATCGGTGGTGGCATTTCGGGGCTCGCCACAGCCTATGAGCTTCAAGCAAGAGGCCTGAATGTGATCGTCCTCGAACGTCAGATACGCGCCGGCGGCAATGCCGTTTCCGAACGGCTCGACGGCTATCTGATGGAACATGGACCAAGCACCGTCAACGCTTTGTCGTCCGCTGCACTTGGCCTATCAGCGCGTGTCGCGCTTACCAATGAGCAATGTGAGTTGGGCGCTGGCGTCAAGCGGCGCTACTTGGTCGGCGATGGTGAGTTGCAAGGCATCCCTGCCCACCCGTTGGGCTTCTTGGCCTCAGACTATTTGTCCGTAAAAGGCCGCCTCAGGTTGATGATGGAATTTATGGTGCCCCGCTATCGAAGTGAGCGGGAGGAAAGTATCGCGGATTTTTCGGCGCGCCGTTTTGGCAAGGAATTTGCGGACAAAGTGATCGATCCGCTGGTTGCTGGTATCTATGCTGGCCGTGCGGACGAGCTGTCCGTCACCGCTGGATTTCCGAAACTCGCCCAGTTGGAGCAAGCCCACGGGTCGATCGCCGCCGGTCTGGTTAAACGCCACCGCCAGGGCGCCAAGATGCCTAGCAGCAGGCTATTTTCTTGGAAAAATGGCATCGGCACCTTGCCCAGCGCCCTTGCTCGAAGCCTCGGCGCGCGCGTTAGAACGGGCGTGACGGTGCGCTGTATCCGCCGATCCGGGGACGGTTTCGCGGTCGATGTTGGGGCTGCGGGAAGCGTCAAGGCGGGCGCTTTGGTGATGGCCACACAGCCCCACGTGGCGGCGTGCATGCTTGAAAGCTTGGACGATATCGCTGCTGGTGCCGCTGGTGCCATCGTCGCGCCGCCGCTCGCTGTTGTCTATCTGGGCTACCGGCGGGGCCGGGTAGCGCACCCTTTAGATGGCCTCGGTTTTCTATCGCCCGAGAACGAGGGTTTGAACATGTCAGGGTCACAATTTTGCTCAACGATGTTCCCAGGAAGGGCGCCGGAAGGCCACGTATCTCTCGCCGCATATTTCGGCGGCGCGCGCGCACCCCATTTAGCGGAATTGCCGGCGAGCGAGCTCATAGCATTGGCGCGGGAGGAGTTTGCTGGTCTTTTAGGCGCGTCGGGAGAACCGGAAGTTGCCTGTGTGCGCCATTGGCCAAGGGGACTGCCCCAGTACCGCTTGGGCCATCAGGAGCGCGTGGCAAATTTGATGGACGCCGAGAGGCGGGTGCCGGGACTGTTTATTACGGGAAACTATTTTAGCGGTCCCGCCGTTGCTGAGTGCATCACCCGGGCAGGTGATACGGCTGAGCGGGTGATCGTGAATATTAGGGACCAAATGAACGTTGCCGCGCCCATCTGGAGCAGTGCCACTAGCACCCAGGCAGTTGTTGCCTGAACGTCGAATTTCTGGTGCTAGTCATCTGAATCTAAAGTTCGGCACATAAGTTATTCTCGACGCGATGGCAAAATCGTTTGACCGATGCCAATATTTCGTCGGTTGATTTTGTCCACTGGTATGGCCTTGGATTTTGGTTGTGGACTTTGACGAAGTTCATTATGTCGGCCTCCAACTCCCTGACTGTTGTATGGACGCCGCGCTTCAATTGTTTGCGCGTGAGTTCAGCAAACCAGCGCTCTATCTGATTGATCCACGGTGCGGATGTTGGTGTGAAATGCACATAATAATGTGGGCGCCGCGCCAGCCAGGCCTTGACCTCTTTTGTTTTGTGGGTGGCGTAGTTATCCATGATGATGTGGATTACGGGAACGCTCATCAGCCTTTGGCAGTTTGTCTCGGTTTTACTGACCGCCTCGATCTCACCGGTGATTGTCTCAATGCGTTCGTCAAGCCTATGCTAGTCTTCGTAGAGGCCGACAATAAGATCGTTCATGCGCGGTGATATCTCGTCGGAACGGTTTTGCAGAATTACAAAAAGTGAATTGCGCAAGGCATCGGCGCCGGTGCGAACCGTTATCCCCTGTTCGATCAGGAATGCGCGGATCTGATTGATCGTCGCCGTTCTCGTCGGGATGCATAATACGGGTGTGCTTCTCCCGGGTGGGTTCTTGGCGGGCATGAAGGGTAATGTTCAGTTCTTTAAGCAAGTGGATATCGGCTCCAGGCTCCATGACCCGCAGAGCCTCAACGAGATCACGGACGGCCGACGCCATCGTGGTTGAAGCATTGCCACGGTCTTCCAGCCAGTCGACATAACCCGCGAGGGCTTCCTCGCTGATGCGGCCGGCGGGCGAGGTGCATTCGCCAATCTGACCCGTTTCGTTCAAATACCCCAACCATAATCCATAGCGCTTGACGACACCCTTCCGGGTCTTGTCTCGCCAGTGAACGGCCCTGCCGTCTGGCTCCAGGAAGCCGCCCAAACTATTGGCGGCTTGCCAGAGTTTCTGATCAAGCTCGGGCCACTCCGATGGATGTAACGTTGTTCTTTTCCGCTTCATCTCCGGGGTCCCTTCAAGAAGGGGTTGAAGACGATCCGGCCGCTTCTCAGTGGTGGATTATTGCTCCGGCGTTCTCACACCTTACCACTTTGGCCGAAAATAGATTTTTCGGAATCACGACTACGGTTGTGGTGGTCGCGGCGCGCGCCGTTGAGGGTTGACGATAAGGATGGGCCGAGTCCCTGTTTACCTGATGACCGGAATAAAAGCTGACACTGGAGTACGAAATAGTTGGCATCGTGCCCCCGCAACCATCAAGTGCCTTGTTTGATTGTCGAGCGCATCAAGGCGAAGGTCATGACTGCCGACAGCACCGCAGCCGCACCAAGTGCCGTCTGAAATCCGACAAACTCTGAAAGCCAGCCAACGCCGAGTGTTCCCAGCGACGGCCCTCCGATATAGAGCGCGAGCAGGATGCTGACCACTCTGCCACGATAGGCGTCGTCCACGGATTTCTGAATAAGCGTTGATGACGCGATGCCAATAGCGGTGAGCAGCCCTCCCAATGCGGCGACCAAAGCGGCACCGATCCATAAATTGGTGGTGTTGGCAAATAGCAGGACCGCAGCCGCCGCAGCCAAGGCACACACGATCAGGGTTCGGATCAGGTCGAAGCGGCCAGCCATAAAAGTCATGACGCCGGCAACGATCACCGCGCCTACGCCGGACGCCGCCAAAAGCGTTGCCAGCGCCGAAAGCCCCTCGGCGAATACGGTCTCGGCAATGCCAGGCATAAGATCAATATAAGGTCTCAGCAAAACATTGCTGGCGACATGCAGGGCCAAAACCAGCGGGATGAGACGATGCGCGCCTGTATAGCGAAACCCCTCGAAGAGATCGGCGGTAAGTTCCGAAAAATTCAATGACCGGGCTGGCGGGTCGGCCTTTGACCGGAGGCGCAAGAGGGCTTGCAGCATTATTGCGTAAGTCAGAACAACGGCGGCAAAGCTTAAGCTTGCGCCTCCCAGGCTGAGCAGCAATCCGGCCAAAAGGGGCCCGGTGAAGGCGGCGGTGTTGAACGCCGACCAATTGAGAGCCATCGCCTCGGACAGATGTTCGGGCGCGACCAGCGACGGCACCAGGGATTGGCGACCGGGATATTCAAAGGCGACAAAGGTAGTCAGGACCCCGAATAATATAATCAACAATACCGGCGTCATCAGTCCAGCCCACGTCACCACCATGATCGTCGCCATCACCGGTAGGCCGCAGCTGAGCGCGATGATTGCCATGCGCAGATGGCCGATCCGGTCGCCGATGGCACCGGCTATGGGTGAAATCAGCAGGATCGGGATTGTCATTGCAAAGCCAATGGCGCCCAGCCAGGCCGGGGAATGGGTCAAATCGAACATCAGCCAGCCGGCGGCGATGCGATAGAACCAAATACCTTGCATGTGGCCGAGCTGGCCGGTCCAGTAAATACGGTAGCGGCGGCTGGAAAGCGCCCGGGCAAATCCGCCGAAGTAGCGGTTAAGATTGGGAGAATCATTCATGCGGGAGGCTCATTCAGCCCAAATGCATTATCAAATATTTGAGATCACGCAAAGCGGGGGAAAAGCGCTTGGGCATTTGTCCTGTCTACTGCGGCCCGTTGGTCACTGGTAAACCCGTCCCAGGCGTCCAATCCAGCGGTTTCCTTGGCAACGATCTCAGCATTGACATAAGGATAGTCCGTTCCGAAAAGGATGCGCGCGGGATCTGCGACTTCGGTAAGCGCCTGTAAAGGTTGGGCATGGCCGTTGGCGGCGGTATCGAACCAGAATTTGGCGATGGCGGCGGTTGTTCCGTTCGGGTAGTTGTCACGCTGTGGCATCAGCTTTTCGAACGCCGCCAGGCGGTGGGTCAAAAATGGCAAGGTCCCGCCCGCATGGGATAGGATAAAACGGATATTGGGATAGCGTTCGACGACGCCTTGGAAGATCAGGTTGACCGCTACGCGCGTCGTTTCGAACGGATAGTCGATCAACATTCCAGGAATATCCCAATCGGTCGCCACAGTGCCCGGCGGATAACAAGGATGGATGTGAACCACGGCTTCGCGGCGATCAAGCTCGGCATAGACTACTTCAAAATCGGGATGGCCGACATAGCGCCCATTGACACTGGTCAAAAGCGTGATGCCGTCCAGCCCGAGCTCGTCATATACATAGGCGATTTCATTCAGGCAGGCATCGTTGTCCGGAAGAGGCAGTATGGCAAAACCGCCGAAGCGTTGCGGATGATCTGCGGCCTGTTCCGCTAGAAACTCGTTGCATTTGCGTGCCAGGTCTCTGGTCTCTGCCGGATCTCCATACCAGATGCCAGGCGAAGTGAAAGACAGGATCGAGCCGGCAATATCCAGCTTGTCCATCAAACCCAAGGAATTTTCCGCCGTCCATTCCGGAAATGCAGCATAGGACGAGCCGGTAATACCGTGCTTTATCTGTGCGTCTTTGTAGAATTGGGGAAGCGTATGGTGATGGACATCGATGCGGTTTCGAGCGGTCATGAAATGCCTCCGTTGTCCAACATATCTGAAGCGCGCTCGGAGCCGTCCCTAAAGGCTGACAAGGAATTCATCCAGAGCTCGCTGGAAAACCTCGGGGCTTTCGAGGGCGGTGATATGGCCGGCGCCGGGAATGACTACGTGTTTGGCGCCTGGAATTTTCGCCGCTGTTTCGGCCAGCACGTCCACCGGTGCGCCCTTGTCCAATTCGCCGCCCAATATCAACGTGGGCACCTGGATGCCGGTAAGCTCCGCACCGAAGGCCAATTTTTTCAATGCTTGGCAGCAGCCTTCATGGCCTACCGGATCGGTGGCGCGGACCATGTCGCGGACCTTATTCACGGCAGGTGTGTCGGCTTCAATAGAGGCCGGCGTAAACCAGCGCTCGACACTGGACTGGGCTAGGGAATCCATGCCCTTGTCCCGCGCTGTATCGATGCGGTATTGAAAATAGTCTGCATATTCGGGCGGCGCATCGGGACGGGAATCGCAAGCTGTCAGGGAAAGCACGCGGTCTGGATGGCGCGCCGCCATGCCGTAGCCCATCATGCCGCCGATGGAAAGCCCGACCCAATGGCTTGCCTCGATGCCAAGCGCGTCCCATAGGCCAATGGCGTTTTCGATCAGCATATCGAAGCTGTAGGGGCCGGGAATGGCGGAACTACCGCCATGGCCGGGATGATCAAAGCGGAGAATTTGAAAGCGGTCTGAAAGGCTGCCGGCGACTTCGTCCCAAAGGGAAAGGTTGTTGGCAAGGGCGTGCGAGCAGGTAACCCAGGGCGCACCGTCCTTGCCTTGGGTCGTGTAGTTGTAGCGGATGCCGTTTACCTCGGCCTGCCTAGTTATTATTTGCGTGCTCATTTTCCTGCTCCCGCCTCGGCCACCTCGAGTGCGGCGTCCATGATGCCGGCATAGCCGGTGCAACGGCAGATATGGCCGCCGACAACGTCTTCGATCTCGTCCCGGCTTGGGCTCGGGTTCCGCTGAAACATATCGGTCAAGGACATCAGGATGCCGGATGTGCAATAGCCGCATTGCAATGCATGGTGTTTGCGAAACGCCGTTTGCAGCGCGTTCAATGCGCCGTCATCGCCGGCCAGACCTTCCACTGTTTGGATATCAAACCCCTCGGCCTGTACCGCCAGGGTGAGGCAGGAACGAACAGCCCGGCCTTCGATGCGGACGGTGCAGGCGCCACAGACGCCATGCTCGCATCCCACATGAGTGCCGGTTTCGCCTAATTCCTGGCGTAAAAAATCGGAAAGCAGCATGCGCGCATCGGCCCAGCCCGAAACCGGGCTGCCGTTAAGGACGAAGCGCACCTTGTGGCGGGTGTCTTTTTCTAGCTTGAGCATGACTTGGCCTCCTCCAAAACTTTGCGGCCAAGTTGGCGCACAATTTGCCGCCGGTACTTGGCGGTGGCGTGGATATCATCCTCGCCCTCCATCTCCCAGGCGAACCCATTGAGCGCATCATCAAGTTGGCCCGCTTCGATCTGCCATTCGAGGATCGCCGGTTTGCCGGCAACACCGCCCGCGCCGAGACGCAATGTGCCGTTTCTGGCGATGGCCGCGAGCCCGACAATGGCAAAATCACCGCGTCGGCGCGCGACCTCGGCAAAGGCATAGCCGGCGCCCTGTTCGGCAACTGGAAAGCGGGCGGCGGTGATCATCTCGCCGGGTGCGATTGCGGTCGCCAGCATGCCGGTTTGGAAATCGGCGGCGCTTAGCGTCCGTGTCCCCGATGCCGAACGCAGTACCACCTCGCCTTCGAGGGCCGCGAGGCAGAGGGGAATCTCGGAACTGGGGTCCGCGTGGGCGATGGAGCCGCATACCGTCCCCCGGTTGCGGGTCTGAAAATGCCCCACATTGGGCAGCGCCTTGGCGAGCAGCGGTTGGATCTCGGCGAGGCCAGGATAATTTAACAATTTGGCCTGGGTGACGGCGGCGCCGACCTCCAAATATCCGCCTACCTGGCGGCACTCGGACAATTCTTGCAGCCGCCCGATATCGATCAACACGTCCGCCGCCGCCAGCCGCAGATTAAGCATGGCCATCAGCGATTGCCCGCCGGCGATGATGCGCGCATCGTCGCCATACTCGCTGAGCAGGGACAAAGCTTCGTCAACGCTGTCCGGTCGGCAATAGTCAAAATTACTGGGTTTCATTGGCCGGCCCCCGATGGACGCGGCGGCTCGTCCTCGTCTATTAGCGCGTGCAGCCGTTTTGGCGACATGGGCAGCTGCGCCACGTTCACGCCGAGCGCATCGGAAACCGCGTTGGCGATGCAAACCGGCGTCGACATGCAACAACCCTCGGCCATGCCCTTGGCGCCGAGCGGCGTAAAGGGCGACGGCGATGCCATGTGCAGAATTTCCGGGCGCGGCACCTCGGCCACCGTCGGGATCAGATAATCGGCGAAGGTTCCGGTCAGGAAATTGCCGTCATCGTCATAGAGAAATTCTTCATGGAGCGCCGTGCCGATGCCTTGCGCGAACGATCCCAGCACTTGGCCTTCCGCGATCAGCGGGTTCAGGAGCTTTCCGGCATCGTGCATGGTGACGTACCGGTCGATGCGTACCATGGCGGTAACCGGATCAACCTCAACGCCGCACATATCGAAGACAAAGCCATAGGTGAGCGAGGTATTGATGTGATCACCGGGGCTGGGCGCCTCCAACTCGGGAGGCGTCCAGCTTGCGGTTTCGCGTATCCCCGCTTCCATCCCATCGGGTAGTTCCGCCGGCGCCCAGTGCGCCGTACCGGCCACCCGGCCAAACGATATGGCGTTGTCGGGATTGCCTGCTGCGTGGATTTTGCCGTCGGTGAATTCGATGTTTTCGGCGGGTGTATTAAGGTTTTTGGCTGCGATCTTCGCCAATTTATCCCGTACCTGTGCAGCCGCCATTTGGGCCGCGACGGCGGTCCCGGGTGTGAAGCGGCATGAATAGGTGCCCGCCGCGATGGACCATTGGTCTTTTTGCGTATCGTGTTCCACATTGACGGTGATGTCTTCGGGGGCAAGGCCCAACTGGTCGGACACGATTTGCGCCAATATGGTTTCGTGGCCTTGGCCCTGGGGCATGCAATCGGCGGTGATGGACACCGTTCCCATGGGCTCGACATTGACCGTCGCCATGGAAATAGCGCCGTTTTTGGGCCCTGATTTTTCCCGCGCTTCGGCGGTCAACAGGGTTGAAAGGTACCCCATGTTGGACATGCCCGGCTCGACGATGGCGGCGTAACCGATGCCGTAAAGCTTACCTTGCGCGCGTGCCGCATCGCGGCGTTTGATCAAATCTTCGAGCCGGCCTTCGCCGGTGGTGATTTCAATAGCCTTTTGGTAATCGCCCGAATCCAAGAGCGAGCCGGCGGCGGCCTTGTAGGGAAACGATCCCGCCGGAATGAGATTTTTGCGGATCAAATCCAGATGATCCATGCCCAGTTCGCCGGCGATATGGTTGGTCATCCGCTCCAACGCGAAATAGAGCTGCGGGCCGCCGAAACCGCGCACCAGACCGGCGGGCATCTTGTTGGAAACGACGATCTTGTTGGTGATGGCCACATTGTCGATGGCGTAGGCACCGGTGATGGCGCCCTGCATGCGGTATAGAGGCCCCGGCATCGGCGCCCGCAAGAAAGCGCCATAATCTTCCAACTGGTCAAACCTGAGCGCCGTGATGACGCCGTCCTTGGTCACCGCCGCTTCCAATGTGGTGACCCGGTTCGGACAGGAATTCGCGGCGGTCAGATGTTCGTAGCGATCCTCGACCCACCGCACCGGGCGACCGGTGATTTTCGACGCGACGCTCATCAGCACAATATAGGGAAATACCGCCAGCTTGATGCCGAAACTGCCGCCGGAATCTCTCGGCGTGCGCAGCCGGAGGCGCGAGCCGGGAACCCTTAAAGCCCGCGACATCACCGGATGGGTGCTGTAGGGGCCTTGAAAATTAGATAGCACGTCGTAGGATTCGTCCTCGATCTTATATTCGGCGACGACCACGAAGTTCTCCATTGGCATATAGGAATGGCGCGGGAACTGGGTGGTCAGTTTGAAGGTGTGATCGGCCTCGGCGAATGCGGCATCGGGATCGCCATAGGTGAAATCGCGCACCGAAACCAGATTGGTGCCGGCCTCTTCGTGGACCAGGGGCGCGCCATCGCTGGCGGCTTCCTCGGGATCGATGACCGAAGGCAATGGCTTGTAGGATACCTGCAGCGCATCCACCGCATCCTCGGCGAGATAGCGGTCATCGGCGATAACGACGGCCACCGGCTCGCCCACATAACGCACCCGCCCAACCGCCAGCGGCCATTGGTGCAAGGGTTGTCGCAGCGCCACCAGGAACGGATCGGAATGTTGGGCCACATCCTCGCCAGTGATGACCGCAGCCACGCCGGGCATGGACATTGCCTCGGTGATATCGATTGTTTCGATCTCGGCGTGTGCGTGGGGCGATCTCAAGATGGCGGCGTTGAGGGTCCGGGGCGATACCGGAAGATCGTCCGCATAACGGCCACGACCGCGCAGAAGGCGAAGATCCTCCGTCCGCTCAAGCGGTTGGCCTACATTCAGCGTTTTGGTGTCGGTCATGACGATCGCTTAGCGAACTACGCCGGAAACACCGGCGCCCTCGACAACCGTACTGGCCTTCGGGTCGAAGCGGCGGGTCGGGACTTTGTTTAGATCGGCCCCGGTCACGCGCAGGAACCTTGCGCCCGCCGGAAACTTGATGGAATGAATGTCTCCAGGCTCAAACTTGCCCGCCATGGCGGGGTCCAGCCGGTAGGTTTTTTCCGGTTCCACCTCGGCGCGGGTCTCGTCGAATCCGTCGTCGGTGCGCCGCCAGACGGTCATGTCGGTATGCGCGACCGCCTGTCCGTAAACGGCCCAGGTATCGCCGTGATCGTGTGGTGGTGATTCCTTTCCCTCACTGTAAACGTGGGTCAGAACCTGAAATCCGCTTTCGTCATCGGTATAAAGCGGCGTAATTTTGGCTTCCGCGCCGGGGCCGAAATGTTCGGCAATGAACGCCTCTTCGGAAAGCAGCTTCTCCATATTCGCTTGAATTTCTACCCGGCCTTCTTCGCCGGCGGTCACGCTGTTGCGGCAGTCTTCGCAAAATGCTTCCAATGTATAGGACATGATATGGGCTTCCTTCCGATGAATTTGGCCACAGTATAAACTCACGGATATCCCTTAGAAAGGTCAATTGCCCAAAGCAACGTGTCTTGCCGGGGGGAAACGCGTGCATTAGCATTTGCGTTCCGCAATATCCTTCCAATTTCACTAGGGAATCGCATGCTCCAAGCTCCGCCGAGCCCGCACCAGACGTTTGATCTAACCATGACCGACGGCGCAATCATCCACATCCGCCGACACGGAAACTCCGATGGCGTGCGGCTGTTCATCAGTCACGGCAATGGGTTCGCCATTGATGGTTATCTGCCATTTTGGCAATTGCTGACGGAGGGTTTCGATCTGATCCTGTTCGACATGCGCAATCATGGCATGAACACGCCCACTGGCGCCGACGGCCATCATTACGCGCAGATGGCTCAGGATCTGGATACCATTTTTGACGGTGTGAATGAAAAATTGGGTGCGAAGACCAATGTCGGCATCTTTCATTCCATGTCGGCGCGCGCGGCCATGAAGCATGCTACCGAGATTGGCTGGCGCTGGGACGCATTGGCGCTTTACGATCCACCCAATGTGCCGTTGCCGGGGCACGAACATTTTGAGCCCATGTGCGCCTTCGAGCGGAAATTGGTGGACTGGGCGATGACCCGCCAAAACCGTTTTTCCGATCCGGCCGAGCTGGCCGACAACTATGCCAAGGGCGGGCGCGGCTGGGTCGAAGGCGCGCACGCCCTTATGGCCAACGCGGTTCTCCGCCAAGAGAGCGATGGCGGCGATTGGGTTCTGAGCTGCCAACGGGAATTGGAAGCCAGCATTTATCTGGCGGCGATGACGCTGCATCTGTGGCCAACCGCCAGCGCCTATGGGGGGCCTGTGAAACTGATCGGCTCGGACCCGGAAATGAAATATGTGCCGGCGACGGGGCCCGCCAATCAGGCGTTATGCATGGAAAACGGATATACCTATGAGGCCATTCCGGGGACTGGGCATTTGCTGCAAATCGAAAAGCCGGTGGAATGCGTCGCCGCCCTCACCAGTTTCCTGAAAGAACACGGCATCATAAATTAAGCGCCGGCCCATATGCTGGCCGGGATCAGCACTTCACCCTGCATGATGCGGCGCGCTGTGCGCACGAAGCCGACGCGCTTTATGTCGGGGGCCGCGCCAATGCCGTCGCATTCGATGATGGTTTCCAGGCGGCCCACCGCATGCTCGATTGCGATGGTTTGCCTTGGCACATCGGACACGATCCCAATGCCGTCCACAAGTGTACCCGATATGACGCTGGCCGCCGCCAGGCACATGCCGCCGACTAGGGGGAAGGTGGCGTGGCATTCCTGGGGCACGAAATAGCGGGCGTTGATGTTGCCGCCGGACCGGGGCTCGGAAATGATGCAGAATTTGGGCACCACGCGGCCCGTCGGGTCGCCCATGCCCATGGCTTCGGAGGCTTCGATGCGCATCGCCTCCAGGCGGGTGAGGAAATCTTTATCGGCGTCCAGTTCCGCCTTGGATTCGTAACCGGTTTTCCCCATGTCTGCCGCTCGGACGATAATCATCGGTATGGCCACATCGACGCAGGAAACCTGGATACCGCCGATGGTGTCGATGGCCTGCCCGGTGGGCAGTAATTTGTCCGTGATCGATCCTACCATGCGCGAGAAATAGAGCATGATCGGCGCCGCCGTACCGGGGGCGCCGTCGATGGCCGTATCGCCTTCATATTCAACGCCGCCGCCTGGCGTCTGCACGGTGGCGTCGATGATGGCGCCGGTGTTGACGTTGTGGATACGGATGGTTGTTTCTACGTCACCCGCCTGGATCATTCCCGCTTCGATGGCGAACGGCCCGACGCCCGAAGTCATATTGCCGCAATTGGGCGCGAAATCGACAAAATCCCGGTCAACCAGCACCTGGCCGAACAGATAATCCACATCGGCGTCATCGCGGCTCGATGGCCCGACCATGGCGACCTTGCTGGTCAGCCATTGGGCGCCGCCGATGCCGTCCACTTGGCGTTCGTGGGGCGATCCCATCACCGCCAGCAATACCTTGGCGAGGGTTTCGCGGTCTTCGGGCAAATCAGAGAGCTGGATATAGGGCCCCCGGGATGTGCCGCCGCGCATGATGACGCAAGGGATAGCGGTTTGCACAGATCGTCTCCTCATTCAGCACCGGATAGTTCCCAACACCAAGACAATTGTAAAGGAACAAAGATCATTTATGCTGGCGCTGAAGCGGGGGAGGCTGCCGAATAAAATGAACGCCGATTACAAAAATTTGATCTATGGCGACGACTGGAACGCGTGGCGGGATCCGGAGCCGCCGGAATATTTCAATCCCACCACCTATCTGCTCGACAAGCACCTCGGAACGCCTACCGAGAAAAAGATCGCCCTGGTCATCGATGATCAGTCCTACAGCTACGCCAGCCTTTTGGCCGCTTCCTGCCGGGCGGCCCAAGGGCTGCGCGCCGCCGGAATGCGCCCTGGCGAGCGGTTGCTTATGTTCGGCACCAACAGCATCGAATATGTAGCGGTCTGGCTCGGCTCGTTGCGCGCCGGGATCGTGCCGGTGGTTGTTTCCGATCTGTATAAGGCGCCCAACCTTCTCTACTTCATCGATGATACGGCGGCCCAGGTAATGTTCATCGACGAAGAACAGTTGGAAAAATTGCGCGAAATTACCGGTGAATTGCCGGCCAGCCTCACCAACCTGATCGTCCGGGGCAATGGCGCAGAAGAATGGGATGACGCCGTCAGCTACGATGCGCTCATTGATGGCCAGGCGGACAGCTTCGAACCCGTTCTTCGTCACCGCAACGATGTCGCCTACATGTTTTATTCCGGCGGTACCACGGGCGCGGCCAAGGGCATCACCCATCTCGCCCACGACTTCACCGTCGTTCCCGAACGGCACGGCGCTTTTTGGGAATACGGCCCGGACGATATCGTGCACGCAACGTCGAAGGCCTATTTCACCCACGGCCTTTGGCCCGGCATATTGATCCCGCTTTATTGGGGCGCCAAAAGCGTCATCAGCCGCCTACCGCCAACGCCGGTCAATGTCTTCGCAATCGTCGCGGCCGAAAAAGTGACCAAACTGATCACCGTGCCGACGATCATCAAGAACATGACGGCTTACGCAGAAGACAGCGACCAGGCGCCGGATATGCGTTCGGTGTCTTTGGTGGTCAGCGCGTCGGAAAAAATGCCGCCGGAAGTGTTCGAGCGCTTCGATAGCCTGTTCGGGCTAGAAATCCTGGATTCCATCGGCTCATCCGAAGTCACCTACGAATGGATCGCCAACCGGCTTAAGGATTTCAAACGCGGCAGCCTTGGAAAGCCGGTATTCGGCGTCGGCGTCAAGCTGATGGATGATGACGGCAACGAGATCACCGAGCCTAATGTCAGCGGTGAATGTTGGGTTCGCAGCCCGACCGCCTGTTTCTTTTATTGGCGCAAGTACGATAAATCCCGGGACACCTTCATCGGGCCCTGGACGCGCACCGGCGATACGCTGTTGTTCGACGAGGATGGCTTTTTCTGGTTCGCCGGGCGCAGCGACGACATTTTCAAGGTGAAGGGCCTTTGGGTCTCGCCCATCGAAGTGGAGGCGGCGATCACCGAACATCCGGGCGTCTTGGAAGCCGCCGTTATCCCAGCAGAAGACAATGACGGAATGACCGTGTCGAAGGCATTTGTTGTCATGCGCCAAGGCCATGCGGGAAGCGACGAGACGGCGGGTGATCTAAAAGCGCGGGTCCGCGCGCTCGGCGGTTATAAAGTCCCTGGAGAAATTATTTTTGTCGATGATTTGCCGCGCACCACCCTGATGAAGATCGACCGGCGCACACTTAGGGAAATGGAAATCCAACCAGCGGCCAAGTGAGCCTTGTATTTTTCTTATTTGCCGCGCTCTTCAGCCCACATGTCTTTCAAATCGTCGCGGCGAATTTTCCCGCGATCGCTTTTGGGCAATTCCTTGACGATAGTCGCGTGCTTCGGGCATTTGAATTCGGGCAATATCCCGGCGCAGTGAGCCAGAACTTCATCCTCGCTCAGGGCTTGGCCTGGTTTCGCCACAACATAGCAGACGACTTCCTCGCCATAGATATCGTCGGGAACGCCAATCGTGCCAGCCTCGCTGATCTTCTCCGACTTCAGCAGGACGTTGTCGATTTCCAGCGGCGCGATATTGACGCCGCCGCGAATAATCAAATCCTTAGTGCGACCGGTCACGGTGACGAACCCGTCTTCGTCCATGATAGCCAGATCGCCGGTGCGCATGGGCGCTGCCCGTTGGTCCTCCCAGTCGCCTTCCGGGGTAATAACAAAAATAGCAGTTTGCGGCCCGCCCACCGTCACCTCGCCCTCGGCATCGGGCGGGCAGGGGTTACCATCACCATCGACGATCTGGAATTGTTGATGCTTGGCTGGCGGCCCGACGGTTCCCATGCGCCGGCGATTATGCCGGTTGCCGCAAATCCAGCCGGCTTCGGACATGCCGTAAAGCTGCAACAATGTGACGCCGTACATGGTCTCGAACTTCTGCCATTGCTCCGGCGACAGGGGCGCGGTCGAACAGGTCATGCGCCTAAGGCTGGGAATATCGTCGGCGGAAATACCCAGCGGCTCGTTGAGCAGCATGTTGACCACCGTCGGCACGCCGGCGGCAAAGGTAATGTCGTGGGCCTTGATCCAATCGAAGAAACGGCTGTGGGAAAAGCGTTTGGCGAAATGCATGGAAAGCCCGGTAACGATCCAGGGCATGAGGCTCAGAACTTGCGCCGAATTCCAGCCGAAGGAGCGATATTCGAGGGTCCGGTCGTCTGAAGTCAGACCCAGAAAATCAATGGTGTTGAGACCGTTCAGCCAATAGGCCATGTGATTGTAGACGACGCTTTTGGGCTTCGACGTGGTGCCCGAGGTGCAAAAGATGCAGGAAATATCTTCCGCGCCGTTTTCTGTTTCCACCTCGGGCGCCGCATCGACCGATGCCAATTGGCTGAAAAACTCTTCCCCATCGTTCGCGCTATAACCGGCATCCCAGCCGTCGAAACGCATAACGATGCCGCCGACGCCTTCGGTCATCGCCGGGCCATCGATGTCTGAGTGCCACAAGGTCAACTTGGGCTCGATAGTCTGCAAAAGTTCGCAGATATGGCCGGCGTTGATCTCGATATTCAGCGGGCAGACCACCGCGCCAAGGCGCCAGATGCCCATCCAGATCAGCAGTTTTTCCAAATTTTCATCGGCGAGCAGGGCGACGCGGTCACCCTTTTCTATGCCAAGCTTCTGCAAATATCTCGCGGTGCGATTGGCGACCTCGTGCAGCTGGGCATAGCTCGCCGATTTATCCTGATCCAGATCATAAAGCGCGGTCTTGTCTGGAAACCGGCCCAAATTCTCGTTGAGCACGGCGCGGATCGATTGGAAAGGATAAGCCAGTTCCGATTCTTGCATGGCTGGGTTCCTCAATGGGCCTTACTTGTCCGGCTTGAAGCCGTATTCTTCCCAGCGGCGATCGACCTTTTCCTGGTCCTGGTCATGGGGGATGACCATCGAAGGATAGCGGTTGCCGCCATATTGCTCTTCGGGATCGAAATCCAGATTGACCGTGGCGTCGATCAGCATACGGGTCCATTTGCCGGTGCCGTAGAGCATCGGGTCCCGGTCGGCGAGCCGCGTCGACGGATCAAGGAGCGAGCCGAATGTAGACGGAAAGAAGATAATGTCATCCTCGGCGGCGTTAACGCGGTAGGCCAAAGCCCAATCGAGGGCGCCGTAATCGTGGATGTCGATATCTTCATCCACCACCCAGATGTTTTTGTAGCGCAAATGCGCCGAGTTGGAGCCCCAGATTGCCGCCGCCGCCTGTTTGGCTTGGCCGCGATAGGTCTGGTGTATCTGGATCATCAGCGTGGTGCCGTTGTTGGCCGCCGGGCAATGCACGTCGGTAATGCCCGGCACGCCGGCACGCTCCAACACGTTCCAGGCGATGCCGGCGCGCTGCACCGAGCTCGTTACCGAATTTTCGTTGAGCATCTTCGGCAATGTGCCTTCCAATGTACCCCGGTGGATC
>Ga0209047_1000367_pt1 | contig 41697 bp, 46 predicted proteins | sample SaaInlV_165m_DNA_3_FD_184681 | JGI IMG/M metagenome (GOLD analysis project Ga0209047, IMG submission 184681) | Marine microbial communities from expanding oxygen minimum zones in the Saanich Inlet - Saanich Inlet SI037_S3LV_120m_DNA (SPAdes)... | ecosystem: Environmental > Aquatic > Marine >...
GCATCGATCCTTATTTTAATATTACGCGCTCAATTGGTGCGTCTTATTTTAGGATACGGCCAGTTTGATTGGGAAGATACGGTAATGACCATTCGCACGCTTTCGTTATTTATTGTTTCGTTGTTTGCGCAAGGTATTATTCCTCTGCTCGCACGTTCGTTTTACGCCCGCCATAACACCAAAACTCCAGTTGTTGTAAGTTTAATTTCTATTGTAATAAATATTATTGGTTCTATTATTCTTGCGCCACGATTAGGAGTTGCAGGGCTGGCATTATCGTTCTCTATAGCAAGTATATTTAATGCTTCGGCATTATGGCTGTTGTTGAGATTAGAAATAGGCGATTTAGACGACGAAAAAATATTGCGTAATGTAAGTAAAATTAGTATTGGTGCCATTATCTCTGGTTGGCTTGCATACGGAACACTCTATTTAGCGGCAGGAATGGTAGACACGCAGACAGTTCTTGGATTATTTACTCAGGGAACAGTAGCAACATTAGTGTTTGGGGCAGTATATATAGCGTATTCCTGGATTGCGAACGTAGAAGAATTTGCTGTGGTAAAAAAACTGTTTAATAAATAAATTTAAAGTAATAAAAAACGCTCGGGATATTGATTGGGGTTAGCCAATCTCACCGAGCGCTATGATATTTTGTCGAGATGTTGGGCTGTATTCAATACATACCCTTGTTCCTCCTTTCTGGGAGGTTCCTCACACCTGTGATGGTGCTAGCGGACGACCATGAAGACGCGGCTGTTCTTGCGAGGGGCGCGCCGGGGGGCGTGGCGGAAGTTGCCACTGCTGCGTTCTTGACGCTCCTGCCGGGGCTGCTGCCCTCTGGTCACCTGCGTCTGAACCTTCTGGCCCGCTCTAAGTACTGCACTCATTCCGATGCTCCCGTTATTCGCTGTTGGATCCGCCGTACTGCCTTATCCATTGTTGGAAGCATTATAGCATAGTATTAATATTTTGTCAATATTCACATACCGCATAAAATAGGCTAATATTAGCGACATGAATCAAAAGAACATCCCAAATTTCTCCATTGTTGGGCTAATAGACACCCACTCAGAGCTCATTTTGCCCTGTAGAGACGTATTGCATACGTCTTCTTTGTATAAGATTTTAGTTAAATTGGTATGACTAACAAGCAAATACGTAATTTTTGTATCATCGCGCATATTGATCATGGAAAATCGACCCTTGCGGATCGGTTTTTAGAGCTAACAAACACCATAGATAAGCGTGTAATGAAAGACCAAGTGCTCGATTCCATGGAATTAGAGAGAGAAAGAGGCATTACTATCAAACTCCAGCCCGCTCGCATGCAATGGGAAAAAGAAGGCGTAAATTACGAACTAAACCTTATAGATACCCCAGGACATGTAGATTTTGGATACGAAGTATCTCGCTCTTTAGCAGCTGTAGAAGGGGCTTTACTGTTAGTAGATGCTAGCCAAGGAGTACAAGCACAAACATTAGCAAACTTATACTTGGCTATAGATCAAAATTTAGAAATAATCCCTGTTTTAAATAAAATAGATCTGCCGCATGCAGATCCAGAGAAAGTGGAAGAAGAGCTTATGGCGCTTCTTGGATGCAAAAAAGAAGACATTTTACGTGCATCTGGAAAAACCGGCGAAGGAGTAGAGGCTGTTCTCAACAAACTAGTAGAAAAAGTACCAGCTCCAACCATAGACACAAAGAAAAACTTACAAGCACTTATTTTTGACTCCCATTTCGACGATTACCGGGGGGTTATCACATACGTCAGATTAAAAAACGGCACCGTAAAAAAAGGCGACAGCATTAAATTTATTGGAACAAAAACAGATACCGAGGTTTTAGAGGTAGGATCGTTTGCACCACAAATGAAACCACAGACAGAATTAGTTGCCGGAGAGATTGGCTATATTGTAACAGGCTTAAAAGGTATTCAAGACGCACGAGTAGGTGACACTATAACCACAAAAAAACTACCAGCAGATTCGCTAGCTGGGTATAAAAAAGTTTTACCGATGGTGTTTGCGGGCGTTTTCTGTAGAAATGGTGAAGATGTGCCAACACTTACAGAAGCCCTCGAAAAACTTCAACTAAACGATGCTTCACTATCATACGAGCCAGAAAACTCGGCGGCCTTAGGACCGGGCTTTAGATGTGGGTTTTTAGGAATGCTGCATTTAGAAATTATTCAAGAAAGGCTGCTTCGGGAATTCGAGCTCGATTTAATTGTTACCGTCCCGTCGGTAGCATATGAGGTTATACGAGTAGATGGCGAAACAGTCACTATAACAAATCCATCGGAGTTACCAGAACCTCATTATGTAGAAAAAATTCAGGAGCCATGGATGAATGTAGATATACTCACGCCAAATGAGTATGTTGGAAATATTATGCAGCTGGTACACGATAAACGCGGAAACGTAAATGACACCGAATATATTTCTCATGGCAACAAGCAGCGCGTTATTTTAAAATCCATATTACCATTATCTGCATTGCTTATAGATTTTTACGATAAACTAAAAAGCATATCCTCTGGATACGCGTCTTTAAACTACGAATTTAGCGGTTACCAAGACGCAGATGTTGTGCGGTTAGATGTATTAGTTGCAGAAGAACTTGTAGAAGCCCTTGCAACCATTACCTATAAAGACGAGGCGCAGCGAGCTGGTAGACATATTGTAAAAACCCTTAAAACTCATATCCCAAGGGGGATGTTCGAAATTAAGTTGCAAGCAGCACTTGGAGCAAAGATTATTGCGTCCGAGAGAATCCCGCCAATGAGAAAAGATGTAACCGCAAAATTATATGGCGGAGATAAATCTCGCCGCAAGAAACTGTTAGAAAAACAAAAGAAAGGTAAGAAAAAAATGAAAGAGCTTGGACAAGGAGGAGTTAAAATCCCTACCAAGGCTTTCTTAGAAATTCTAAAACGGTAATAATACAAAAGAATAAGTAAGAAAGAGGTGCATCTCCTCCCCCTCTTTGCATAAGAGGGGGCTGGGGGGAGTTATTTCGTCTTCTCATCCTGGGCTTGACCCGGGATCCATGCTTTGGAGAAACCCAGTTAAATACAAACCTCTCCCCAGTCACTCCGCATCCGACTCCGGACGGGGCCTAACCCTCTCCTATGCAAGGAGAGGGAATATGCCAGCCTTCTTTTTTATTTAATACCCGCTTACTCCTGAGCTAAAAAGCGGTAACAGCGTAAAGGCTATCATGCCAATAAGTAATATCACGCCAACAACAATTTTGAGCCTTTTTTTATTCTTTGATGTCATAGATAAAAATAGTGTACAATATATATAGTTGTTTGTCATTGGGAGAAGGCTCTGCGACGAAGCAATCTCAGAGATCGCTTCGGATGCCTCCCTCCAAAGGCGGGCAAGCGCGATGACAAATTAAAAATGTCATCCTGAAGGCAGCCTGAAGGATCTTCCATATAGGCTGCATACCTGTAATGAAGATTCTTCACTAATCACTCCCCGTCACAAGGACGGGACACAGCAGGATGACGTACAAAACAACATAGCTTCCACTTCGTCATTCTGAAGGAGCTCTGCGAAGTGAAGAATCTCTGACCTCTTACTCGTCTACGAGGATAGAAGCATTAAAAATACACACAAAATATGGCTGGGTTTGCATCACTGTGGCAAAAATTGTTTTTTTCTAAAATCGCCCTTGCAGTAGAGGTTATTTTGCTAGTGGTGCTTGGAATTAGTTTTGTTCAAAGCCTTACCACTCAACGAGATATTTCTAAAGAGATTGCAGCCCTTCAGCAAGAGTTTACCGAACTTACTGAACAGCAAGATATATTAAAAAGTAAACAATTTCTTGCTTCTTCTGATGCATTTGTAGAAGTGCAAGCAAAAGAAAAGCTCAATTTACGAAAAGAAGGAGAAGAGGTGATTGTGTTGGTGGACCCAGAGGTCTCTACCGAAGAAATAGCTATCCCTCAGCCTATAGACGATATACCAACTATTTCTGGGGCACGCAAATGGTGGCTCTATTTCTTTGGCTCTTAAAAATTGTTATCCTTCAGTTCCTGTAGCTGTAGAGACGTCCCGCTGGGGCGTCTTTTTGTCTTATTCCCCCTCCTAATGTAGGGAGGGGATCCGCCAGGTGGCGGAAGGGGCGGTATTATCTTATTCTTGACCTCATTCACTATTTATGGTAAGAAAAAAGCAGTTTTACGTACCTTCCACGGCTGAATAGCCGGCGAATCTACAGCCTGATCGATGAACAAGGAGCTAGACATGATACGCCTTACTAAAAAGTTCCGCGGCGAAGACGTACGTATGGGTACGGTGGCATTGGCGCTACAAGGTCAATTTCACATAGATCCCGATATCGAAGCCGAATTTGCCGGAGCTGAGATAACCTACGCACTTCTCCATGGTGGCCTAATGACTGTAGCTCTAGATGCACTCGAAGGAGATATCGAAACGGTCGGAGCCGTTGCAGAGCTTACTACTTGGGATGAGTCAGAGCTCTCAAGAGCCGATCTCGAAGCCGACGGATGGACAGTGACCGACCTCGAGTCGTCCGACTCATAGCGAAAGGAACGAGCAATGTACATCGAGCTGGAATTTCATTTCCCTCCCAGGGAAAACAGGGAAGATGCACTGGGAGCTGCCGACGCTGCCATCAGAGAGCTGTTTGCAGTAGAACAAGGCCCCTCATACAGTGACGACACTGGGGCCACATACTATCTCTCCACTGGCGACGACAGCGGATTTATCCGCAGGTACTGTGGCAGCTACGGCGACGGTGTTCGTTCGCATGCTCGTGCACATATCAGAAACCGAGCCGCGATACTCCACCCGGTCACACACCTGATCGCTAATGGCTGGACCGTCAATCAACCTGTCTACTGGGCAACTTTCGATTCCTGGAGGAAGGCAGAAAGCGCCAGCTCTTCCAGAATCCCAGAACTGGCTGTCCTTCTCGCCACAACAAGCATCCGAGCTCTACCGGGGTCTCCGGAAATCGATGAGCCCTCCCGCTTCGAGTCACCAGGAAAGACGATCCTTACTTCGGGTGGCATAGTGGTGGCGCTCATACGAACAAGCATAGAACCTCTTCAGGTCGATGCTTACGCGCATCTATCCAGTGTCGACGATAGAGGTTCGAAATCAGTACCATTCCCTTACGCAGAAGGTCTTCTTGCCGACGGTTGGAATGTCGGCACCTGGGAGACGAGTCTCTACTAAAGGGATCCATATCAAGACATGAAGGTCCTGCTGAGTAATCAACGCTTCGCAGGGCCTTCACCACTCACGATCGAGAGGAACGAGAGAATGGCCACGTACGAAGACGGAGAACGGACGGTCACGCTCACGCTTCGAATGGATACTCCCCGAAATCTTGCCGCCAATGACGACGAGGTCCTTTCGGCACCCCTCCCTACCACGCTTGTGTCAGGAGGGATTCTCACAAAACGCGAAATGCACGAGGACTACTTGAGCGCTACTGTCGTGATCTCAGACTCCTCAGGAGATCCACAGGACACATTACTGAGACTCCTTCGTGCGGGGTGGAAAATAGAGACCCCGACGTTTTCCCGAGTGTTTGCATCAAGAAGAGATGCACTGGGAGGGTGCATTGAATCAATTCCCGAGTTCCGCGCCTGGACAGGGAATCCAGCAGAAGTACTCGGTGTAGAAGGGCGCCTAAAGGAAGAGCTCGATCCCCTCCGCGAGGAGCACTCGGTCGCGGCTCTTACTTACCGGCAGGGAGCCATACTATTTACGATGCCCTGCGGGCTCGTACTGAGATTCCAGCGCGATTCCCATGTCCACGGCGCAATGACCGCCAATCTCTATGCGTCGAACGACACCCACAACGAGGTTTCAAACCAGATCGGGCTTCTGGAGAACGGATGGCTCGTCTCAACCGTATTCGTACCTTCGTTCGACTAGGAAAGCCAGCCGCCCACAGAACCAACTTCAAACCCCGAGGCCCTCAGCATAGAGAGGGCCTCATTTCTTTTACAAAAAAAACAGCCCATGGTCGGAGTCGAACCTCGTCAGAGCAAAACGTTAGGTTTCGCAAACTGACATAGTCAGCCTGCTTCACCTATTGTTTGCTCTTCCTCTCAAATAAAAATGAGGCACTTTTATTTGTAATATCCAGTACATTTCAGCCGTTTCCCGGATTTGAACCGGGGACCTTTCCCTTACGAAGGGATTGCTCCCGCTTTTACGGCGGGTCGCCGTAAAGGCGACTACCAACTGTAATCTTACAGCCCATGGTCGGAATTGAACCGACGACCTCTGCTTTACGAAAGCATCGCTCTACCAACTGAGCTACACGGGCTGTAAGATTACAAAAAATATATTTCTTAACGAAACAGGGGAATCGAAATGATAATATAACTATTCGCCACCATCCACAGGACTCATAAATCTCAATCTGATATACTTATCCTGCAAAACATTAAGCAGTATACGCAAAGAATATGAGAAAATCAATATCAATAGCTCTTCTTTTAGCTATAGTAGCTATCCCAAATTTTAGCAATGCAGGCACAGAACATGAAGGTATTTACTTAGACCAAAACACCGTAGAAAAAGGTTTTCCAGCAAAATCAGAAGACAACATTTTAACAGTCTCTATCCCTCCACATCTTTTGCGGCAACCAGCAAGAATTTCTATAACAGATGTTACCGAAAACATTAATATTCCGCCACAAGCAACCGCGCTAACTCCTATATACGATATTAGACTCCACAGAAACGGTAAGGCTCTTATTTTAGATAAATTTTTAACCTTGTTATTCGAAACGCCAGATACAAAAAAGTATACAAGCATTTATATTTGGAATAATCCAACTCAAGAATGGCTGCGGTTTGCAAGTAAAAAAAGAGGCGACACACAAATAACTGCTCGTATGGATTTTGCCGAAGTAAGAGCCGTTGTTTTTGAGTCGGCAGATAATAATCAACTTCCAGCACATATTGTAATGAAGCAGCCAGAAAAAGTTTTTCGCGAGGGAGATAAAAAGGTCCTTGGAGTAAAAACCGTAGCACCCCCAGAAATTTTTGATGTAGTAGAGGTGGCGCCATTTGCTGAGCAGAGAGGAATTACCATAACACCACAAATTCCACCTAAAGAATCGTTGACTGTTTCTAATGGCGATGCAAACACAAAAGCTGTGTCGAGCGACAGGGTGTTTAGTGTTACTATCCCAGAAAGTGCAGTATCTGCTCCTGTTATAGCCTCTATTAAAATCGTCCCCAATAATTACGGACCGCCAGCATACAGAAAATTCATAAGCGAAATTTACGAACTTAATCTTACATCTTTCGATGGAAGCCAAGTTACGCTTTTAAAACCCCTCGAAATCTCGTTTGCAATGGATAGAATGGTTGCTGCTCAAAGAAAAATTACGTTCTTTAACAAAGGCGTTGGCTGGGATCCATTACCAACAGTTGCTGATTCAGACACATTAACCCTAAACGCTCCACTGCCATTACCATTTGCGCGAATAGCTTTGTTCGAATCTACTATTATAGACGAAGGCAAGGCATCTTGGTTTCCAGATAAGCTAACAACAAAAGCAAAGCTTGGTGCTGCAAGCAACGACTACCCATTTGGCACTATGCTAACCGTAACAAATACAGACAACGATAAGACAGTAGATGTAAAAGTAATATCAACCGGTCCGTTTGTACCAGGAAGGATTATAGACCTTACCTATAGTGCGTTCTCTGAGCTTGCAAGCCCACGAGCTGGGGTGCTTAATGTGCGTGTTGAGAAAAAACAATAATACAATTTTTGTGGTATACTAAAAATACTGTGATAGTTTTTAAAGGAGTTTCAAAAAAATATCCACCCAATGTTTACGCACTTAAAGACGCAACTCTTCATATAAAACCAGGAGAGTTTGTTTCTATTGTTGGCCAAAGTGGAGTAGGTAAAACAACAATGGCAAAGCTTATTACTGCCGAACAGTCTCCAACAAAAGGAAAAATTATTATCGGTGGTTGGGATATCTCACGCATCAAAAACAGGGCAAAGCCGATTTTACGAAGACAGATAGGAGTTATCTATCAAGACTTTAAACTCCTACCAAGAAAAACCGTCTACGAAAACATTGCATTTGCATTACAAGTTTCCGGGTTTCCAAGATCTAAAATAGTAAAAATAGTTCCTCAAGTTGTAAAAATTGTCGGCCTCGAAGAAAAAGAAGAAAGATTCCCAAAACAGCTTTCTGGTGGCGAAAAACAACGAGTGGCTATTGCTCGTGCATTAGCGCATCGGCCAAAAGTTTTGGTAGCAGACGAGCCAACCGGAAACTTAGACACCGTAAACACCAACGAAATTGTAGATTTGCTGCTAAAAATAAATGGCTTCGGTACAACGGTGGTGCTTGTAACTCATAATAGAGAGGTAGTAAACGGATTAAAAAAGCGAGTAGTAACCCTCGAAGAAGGCGAAGTAGTCTCGGACCAGGCTCATGGTAAATACATGATTTAATTTTCTTGTACTATGGAAACAACAAGTAAAAAGAAACTCGTTATCCGAATTATTTTGTGGTTTATTGTGATTGTTGTGGTTGCAGGATTTACGCTTGAATACGTACGCACCAAAAAGGTGGCAAGAGACAGCATAAGAATTCACAACCTAAAGTTAGTGCAATACTTCTTAGAAGATTATTTCCTAGAAAATCAAACATTCCCTGTAGCAGAAGGGGCTCTAACGGCAGAAGAAGGGCTTACAAGCTGTAAAATAGCGTGGAACGAGCTTAACCAAACACTTACAGCAAACACGGGAGTGCTATTACCAGAAGACCCTGGCCAAAATTGTACCACAAAGCCTTATCAATACATCTACCGCTCGAATGGTGCCGATTATAAAGTAATAGCAACGCCAGAAAAATGTGAATGGGGGACAGATAAAAATATTCTCGATCCTGCTCGGCCATGCACAAAAGAATCTGGTAATTGGGCTGTTTATTCCGATGGCGCTCAAAACTGGTAACATCTATGTTGATATCATTTATACGAATTATTAAATTCGCCTTCCAGAACTTCTGGAGGAATATTTGGTTATCGATCGCGACTCTTAGTATTATCGTATTAACGCTTATATCTATAAGCTCGCTTATTTTTGTTACGGTGTTAACAAACGAGGCTATTAATTCTGTAAAACAGCTTGTAGATTTAAATGTCTCGTTTAAGCCAGAGGTAACATTAGAAGAGGTTCAAGAAATAGAGGTATCGCTTCGAGAGTTAGAACAAGTAAGCACAACTGTCTTTATTTCTAAAACAGAGGCACTAAAAGAATTCGAGGCTTTCCATAAAGACGAAGAACTTATTCAGGAATCGTTAAAAGAGTTAGACGAAAACCCGCTTGGGCATGCTTTAGTAGTGAAGGCAAAAAATCTCGAAGACTATCCATTTGTTCTTACGTTTTTCCAAGAAGAGGGCAGAGAGGATAAAATTCAGGAGTTTAATAAAAATTTCGAAAAGCATGAGGTTATTTTAGAGAAAATGGCGTTAGTAACAAAACGAGTAAGAGAACTCGCGCTTGCGATATCTATTGTATTTGTTTTAATTGCAGTCTTGATTGTATTTAACACCATCCGTATTGCTATCTACACCCATAGCGAGGAAATTAGTATTATGAAACTGGTTGGAGCCTCTAATGCCTTTGTACGTGGACCATTTATTTTTGAAAGCTTCTGGTATGCATTTATTGCAACTGCCATAACACTAGCGTTGCTGTATCCGTTGGTGAATGTTGTAAACCCATATATTAACCAATTCTTTAGCAGTAATTTCGATTTAGTAACTTATTATACTCAAAATATTGTTTGGATAGGGCTGTATGAGTTTGTGGGGATGTTGTTATTAAATTTAGTTGCCACAAGCGTTGCACTTGGGAAATATTTAGATGTTTAAGAAATTAAGCACGAAATAAGAAATTCAAAATCAGAAACAGATTCAGTTGCCATTTTTTAACATTTACATTTGTTTCTAATTTCGGATTTAGAATTTTTAATTTAAATTTTTCCCTTGACCATATGTCCTATTTTTACTACAATTACCGCGCCTTTAAGGGCGTTTTTTAAATGCCTGGATGGCTTAGCAAAATAAAATGCAGCATTTTATTTTGAGAGGAAAAGTTTACGAAAGGTGCAGTGACCTGCAGCAGCAGGACACGGAACCTGAAGTAAAACTTTGACGTGTTGGGGGATCGTCTAATGGTAGGACTGCGGCCTTTGAAGCCGTCTATGGAGGTTCGAATCCTCCTCCCCCAGTGTATTCTTTCTCATACGTTGGTATGAAAATATATTTAATAAGACATGGTGAAACAACTGGTGATATAGAGAATAGGTATGGAGGTAGTTACGATGACCATCTAACAAGCAAAGGACGTCAGCAGATCGAAAGAACTGCTAACAACCTACCTGCCAATGGCGTAGAGGTTATTTTTACAAGCCCTCTTATTCGAGCTAGAGAAGCTGCAGAAATAATAAAATCTAGGCTAGGCTGTGAAATAAAAGTAGCAGAAGGAATAAAAGAAAGGAGTTACGGAGTACTTGGCGGACTTACGAAAGCCGAGGCATTAAAAAAATATCCTGAGGCCGTAGAGATGCACAAAGATTCAAAAAATACTGACCCAGAAGGCGAGAGTCAAATTGATTTTATTCAGCGAGTGACGTCTGCCTTTAAGGATATCTCGTCAGAGAGCTATAACACTGTTGTAATTATTTCTCACGGAGGACCTATAAAAATTATACTCAAACACCTAAGCAAAAACATTCCCAGCCATATTGAGGACGGAGAAATTATCGCTGTTGATGTTTAGTAAATAAAATAGGAAACACGTAAAAACTCGGCTCAATATGAGTCGTTTTTAAATTGTTTTGACAACACGCTGTAAAAAAGAATAGAATCAAAGTATGCAAAATCTTCCATCTGCAGAAACATATCACAAAGAAGTCCAGTACATGCCATGGGACGATTTAATCACCCAGATCGCAAATTTTGTAGTAGAAAATATCCCTAAAGAAGGTACTGTTCTTGATCTTATTTGCGGAACAGGATATTTAATAGGAAAAATTCAAGCAGAGCGCCCAGATATACTATTTACTGGAATAGATTTAGAATCAAAATATATCAATTACGCTAAGGGAAAATATCCAGATGCAAAATTGTATGTATCCGATGCCCTTGAGTGGGATTCCAAAACCAGGTTTAATGCCGCTTTATGCACCGGAGGCCTTCACCATCTTCCTTATAATAAACAAGAAAAATTTATCCATAAAATTTCTGCTCACGTTAAAAGAGACGGATTCGCCATAGTGGGTGATCCGTATATAGAGGACTATTCAAATGAGCAAGAAAGAAGAGTGGCAGCAGAAAAACTCGGAAACGAATACCTTAAAGCTACTATTGAGAAGAAGGCTCCATCTGATGTTGTAAAAGCCGCCAAAAATCTTATAAAAAACGATGTAGAGCTCGTAGAATTCAAAACCTCAATAAAAAAGATAGAACCTTATTTTAACGAGTATTTCAGTAGCGTCGAAAAACATAAAACCTGGCCAAAAGAAGACACTGAATACGGTGACTATTATTTTATCTTAAAAAATTAGCAACATATTTCTATGGAACTTGATATGTACGGGGCGCAGACCCTAAAACACATGCTCGAGCATAAAGAAAAGTTTGAGGCACTAGAGAAAAAAGTAGAGGAGATGGACGAAAAGTTGAATCAAATCATAAAACTCCTCAAAAACGACCAAACAGGCGAATAAAATAAACAGCTCACTCGATGAGCCGTTTATTTTTTTGATAGAAAAAGAGTGTTGACTTTATTTTAATTTAGTGATTAAATAGCACAAACTGCCTTATCTTTTCCGTAAGAACAGGCCCGAGAGCAGCACCTGAAGGAGATTCCGATGTACTCGATACTACCTTGGGGCCTTGCACTCGCCCTGAGCTGCATTGCCTACTTCCTGCACATCAGAAAGCCGCTAGGACGACCCAGGCTCCGAGCGATCATCCGAGCAGTGCTGTACTTACCTCCGAACCTCATAATCCTCCTTGCGCTGTTCGATGACAAACAGTTGTCTTGGGAACAGCTGAAGGGAATCCTATCGATCGGAGTAACCGAGTTCCTACTCAGCTCTATCCACGAGCTTCTGATAGAGACATACTCCAAGGTTCCTCGAAAGTACAAGCCACTCTTTGTGCTCGTGTCTATCGCAGGAATGGCTTTTACCTCCATCTGTATCTTCTTCCTTGCCGTGGTGCTCTCAGAGGTTTTCCCCGGCTGAGCGCCTCCGCACAAAACTCGGTCCTTGCTTTTCAACTCTGTCCCGGCCCCTGAACATGGTGGCCGGTCTTTTTTTTCTTAACTATTGACTTTTAATGATGACTCTTGTATTAAAAAGAGTCATGATCAACCACAGAAAGGAGGATATCATGGCAAGAAAGGGAGAGAAGTGGTTATGGCAAAGTCCTGCCAACTTCATAACCATCTCTCGAGTACCGCTAGGGCTTGGTGTCTACTACTTCCTCGCAAACCACAGCATTTCGACTGCGCTTGCACTGTTCGCACTCGGAGTAATTGCAGACACTGTAGATGGTCCAATTGCCAGAAAGATGGGGACTATCTCTGACACAGGCAAAGTCTTAGACCAAGTCTGTGATGCAATATTCGTGATGACCTCTGCGGCAGGTGCTGTTAAGGGCGAGTATGCGTCACTTTGGGCCTGTGGTATACCAGCTGGGCTTGCAGTTATCAGCTATATGATAGAGCAGCAGATAACTCTGGCTCGTCATCCATTGCTTACGCTGATAGTGCGTATCCGGCCATTCGTGTACGGCCTGTTTTTCCCAGCGTTGCCCATGGTAGTAGCTTGGGGTTTCGTTAACAGGCGTACAACGTTTGTCGTGTGGGGGATAGTTGTCGTTATCAGCATCTTATTTCTCATCATTAAGTGGAGACGAATAACCAACGGATTCTTCTCCCCACTTAAAGAAATGCTTCAACAGATCTTCCAGCGAAGTTCTACCTAACCGCCGTCAGAGTAACAATTGTTGCGCTGGCGGTTTGACGTTATTTAAACAAACACATATAGTTTTTAGTATGAAAACAGTCATCCAACGAGTATCAAAAGCATCTGTATCTATCGATAATAAAACTATCGCTGAAATAACCGAAGGATATTTACTTTTACTTGGAGTAGGTAAGAGTGATACCGAAAAAGAAGCTGATTTATTGATAGAAAAAATCATCAACCTTCGAATAATGTCGGACAAGGAAAATAAAATGAACAAATCTATCCTTAATACCAAAGGCGAAATATTAGTTGTTTCTCAATTCACCCTCCATGCCGATTGTAAAAAAGGCCGACGACCTTCGTTTATCCAGGCCGCTAACCCAGAAGAAGGCGAGGCATTGTATAATTATTTTGTTGATACACTTAAAGAAAAGAGCATTGCAGTTCAAACAGGAAAATTTGGTGCGATGATGAATGTATCCCTTACAAACGACGGACCTGTTACCATTATTCTAGACACTAATACCTTATAAAAACATGGCTATCAATTCTAACCCTCATGTTCATAATCTGGTAATGTGTGCGAATGTCTTTGTTCGAAAAGACGGTAAATTTTTAGTTTTAAAGCGATCTGCCAAGAAAAAACATTTAGCAAACTTCATCCATCCAATTGGAGGAAAAATAGAAGCAGACGAAGACCCATACATAGGAGCTGTTAGGGAGGTAAAAGAAGAAGCTAACATAGATATAAAAAATCTTAAGCTCGAGAGTGTAATTCTAGAGGTTCAATACCACCAAGACATGGATGAAAACTGGCTCATCTTTAATTTTACTGCCGACTACGACTCCGGAACGATTACTGATACCGATGAAGGCGAACTTATACTGCTATCAAAAAAAGAACTTTTAAATGCAGAGCTTTTTGCTTCAATTAAAGAGACTATAGAACAAACGTTGAATCCAGATGACGCAACAATTTTTGCAACATTTACCTATAACGAGAAGGGCGAGATAGCCACAAAGACAATAAACACCTGCCAACTCTAAATACTTATCCCCATAAAATAAAGACCGCCAACTAAAGTCGGAGATCTCTCGGAGAGAGAGATGCTCTCTGTCCGTCATCCTCAGCTTGACTGGGGATCCAGGCTTTAGTGCTCTTTTCGCGTTACTAGATTCCGGCTCGGGGGCCGGAATGACAAAACTTATCAACACCTTAGAAAACACCGCTTTAGACAAGCGGTTTTTATAACGACTTCATTGTTCGCAATTTGTTTGGTATACTAAGCATTACCATGACAGAACGAATAAATGAACCAATAACAACACTTGTAACATTTACCGAAAAAGGAATAAAGCCTTTAGCTTTTCGCTGGGGGAAAAACAAATATCAAATAAAAAAAGTAACACTCGCGCACACTGAAAGAAAAGGAAATGGATTAGTGTATTATTTTTCGGTATGTGATGATGTTAATTATTTTAAACTCGCATTCGATACGCGAAACTTCTCATGGCGACTTTTAGAGCTTTCTTCATAGTAAAATCATATGAAGATTATTATGCACATCGACATGAACTCTTTTTTTGCCACCTGCGAACAACAAGCGCAGCCTCATTTGCGTGGAAAACCGATAGGCGTTTCTGGAGATCCACGTTCTAGAACTATTGTTTCTGCTGCATCTATAGAAGCTAAAAAATTTGGCGTAAAAACAGGCATGGCAATTTACGAAGCCAGAAAACTTTGCCCAGATATTCAATTTATTCGCTGCGATCCAGATAAATATTGGAACATAAGCCAGCGATTAGTAGCGCTTTATCAATCATATACCGAAGCAATAGAAGTATTCAGTATAGATGAATGTTTTATCGATATAACAAATCTCCGTAGAGACGGGGTTAACCCCGTCTCTACGGGAATAAAAATAGCACAGGAAATTAAACAACGAATTAGAAAAGAAATAGGAGCCTACATTTCGTGCTCTATTGGGATTGCACCAAACAAATTAATGGCAAAGCTTGGATCTGAAATGAAAAAGCCAGACGGGCTTACGATTATTTATCCTAACAACACCCAACCTCCAGAGACCACAGAAGACGCTTTCTCTGTTACTGAGGCACTTAATAGGTCCGAGCTGCAAGATATGTGCGGAATTGGCAGGAGAACCTATAAAAAACTCCTTCTCCTTAATATTCAATCGTTTAAAGATCTCCACGCGTGTTCTAAACTTTTCTTACAAACCCATTTTGGAAAACACCAAGGCACAACCTTGCACGCAATGGCCCGAGGGATAGGATCTACCCATATAGGGCATATAGACGACAAAACGCCGCCTAAATCGATGGGACATGCTATTACACTCAACAAAGACACGTCTGATCTTTTATACTGCAAGGCGGTTATATTAAAACTCAGCCTACGTGTTTCTAAACGAATGCGAAATAAAAAAATGCAAGGAAGAACGGTAAATCTGTATATACGATTCCATGATTTTTCTGGAGCTGGAGGAAGAGTAACTATCAACAAAAAAACCAACAACGGCCATACTATTTCTTATCTTGCCCAAGATCTTTTATGCGAACACACTTTTGCTGGCAAAGAAACACTCAGAAAATCTATTCGATTACTCTCGGTAACTGTCTCGAACCTTTCGCCAGAAGATAATCAAATATCATTATTAGAAACCGAAGAAAACAAAACAAAAGCCCACACAGCCATGCACGAAATTAACAAAAAATTTGGAGACAACACTATAGAACCTCTCAGCACCATCAACCTCGAAGACATGCCACCAGATGTGAATGGCTTTAGTAAAAGAAATGAATAGGCGAATGGTTTACACCTCACATAAAACAGCGTAAAATATTTTTATATGGATCATGAATTCAATATAGAAGAACTCAAAGACTTGTCGCCATATATAAGCGTATCTCATACGCCGTATGTTCAAGACTCCTTAAATGCACTTCCAGAAACACCACCGCTTCCACACGAAAAAATTATTATAGAAGAAAAAGACGCCACCCTTATACTCGAAGACGAAATGATAGAAACACTCTCCCGACAATCGTCTCAAAATATTTTAGAATCAGAAGACGACAGCGAAGACGAACTTTATAACGATTTCTTTGCTAGCCTCGGACAAACAGATGAACGAACTCCAGAAAAAGACGAAGAAACCGAATTACTAAAAAAGGAAGACCCATTGTACATTGCTATGCACGACTGGGCGCTCCATAGCTACAGAACAGCTCAAGCACTTTATAAAACACCAGAGCATAAAAATAAACATGTCTATCGCGTTATAACAAACGCCCTGCTTGTTCCTGCAAAAATACTAAAAGGATTAGCATTTAACAGCTCAGAAAAAACCGATATGGAAATTCATGTTGGCTGCTTTTTCCTAAGCATGACTTTTTTAAACAGAACCATAGAATCTATGGGGAAAATTATAGACCAAGCACCGCCAAATATTTTACTCTGGAAAAAAACACATGCACAGGCAGAGGCACTTAAAGACGAACTTGCCGAACGAATTTTTCTTATGCATTGTAATCTTCTCAAAAAAAGAAACCAATCCTAAAAATGACACCACAAATAGAAGTTAAAAATCTTACCAAACGATTCAAAGATGTCGTTGCTATCAACGATATTTCTTTTTCTATCCAAAAAGGCGAGATAGTAGGATTACTTGGCCCCAATGGAGCTGGGAAAACAACAACCATGCACACACTGCTAGGGCTTATTACCCCAACAGCTGGCACTATAAACATGCTGGGCAAGGAATTTAAATCGAATAGAGAAGATATTCTAGGCAGGATTAATTTTTCTTCTGCTTATATTCAATTCATGAGTCAGCTGACGATATGGGAAAACTTATATGTCTTTGCTCGATTATATAATATCTCAGACGCACGGAAAAAAATCTCCTCATTGCTTGAGCTTATGGAGATTTCGCACATGAAAAAAACACTTTTCGGTAAACTTTCATCTGGGCAGAAAACACGTGTTATTTTGGCAAAAACACTTTTAAACGATCCAGAAATTTTATTACTCGACGAACCAACTGCAAGCCTAGATCCAGATATTGCAGATAAAGTACTCTCCACCCTTAAAAATATTCATACGGAAAAAAACGTAACCATTCTTTATACCTCCCACAACATGGCAGAAATAGAGGAACTTTGCGAAAGGGTTATCTTCCTGCATAAAGGAAGCATTATCCACCGCGGCACCCCACATGAGCTTACTCGTATTATTCCCGACTATTCGTTGTATATAACAACAACCAATAATAGTGAAGACATAGAAGCATTTAAAAAGAAATTCTCAGACTACACAATAAAAGAGCCAACTGCTGGACATCTTCAAATTCAAACCCACGAGAAAGAGCTTCCAGAGCTTTTGCAAAAAGTAATGAAAGAAAATTTACACCTTACAAATATAGATATTAAAAAACCAGATTTAGAGGACGTGTTTATTAAATTCAGCAGAGAAACAAAAGTGGGGTAGTCAAAAAGTTATAATTATCGACTTAAAACGCTTACCAGGAATCAATCTCTCCTTCGTCATCCAACTTGCCCCGTCCGTAGTCTACCTGAAGGAGTGACAGGGAGGAGACTGCGTGTCGACGAAGGATCTCTGCAGTGTCACCAGCAAGTAAGACCCAGATTCTTCGCTTGCCGCAAGCTCTGAATGACGAATAGAAGGAGTATTATGAACGACCTAGCCTGAGTCTCAAACGAGCATATGAAATTCCATCGCATTTGGGCAAGTGCCCTACATTATATCTACACACAAAAACGAAGCATCCCACGAACGATGGATATTTTGTATTGGCCGATTTTAAATATTCTCTTATGGGGATTTTTAAGTGTATTCCTTCTCCAACAAAGCGAGGGAGTTCCAAATATTGTGGCCTTTTTACTTGGCGGGCTTATTTTGTGGCAAATCTTCTCACGAGCTCAGCAAGACATTTCCATCCATTTTCTTGAAGATATATGGAACAGAAATCTTATTAACCTTTTTGTTTCTCCACTCACAAACTTTGAGTATATATTATCGTTTGTGTTAATGAGTATTGTAAAAGTTATCCTTACTGGAATTGTTATGGGCGTTATCACCCTCGTTTTGTATCAGTTCAATATATTCACTTTCGCATGGGAATTGCTTCCTTTTATAATAAATCTTTTTTTCTTTGGCTGGATTGTTGGGTTATTTATTATGGCAATGATAATCCGCTGGGGGACAGACGCTCAAATACTAGCGTTTTCTTTTGCCTTCCTGTTGCAACCATTCTCAGCTGTATTTTATCCTATCTCAATCTTACCAATAGGAGCTCAGGTAATCGGTTATTTATTGCCTTCTACGTATGTGTTTGAGGGAATGAGAACAATTCTTGCTGGCGGTGCATTTCCTGGTAACATGGCACTACTAGCACTCATCTTTAACCTTGGATATTTAGTTTTATCTATCCTTCTTTTTAGGTTCATGTTTAATAAGGTCCTAGAAAAAGGACTCTTGACAAAGCTTGAATAATTTCGGGTTTTAAGCTAGGATGTGCACGACTCTAAAGCACTCCCATGCACGACACATTAAACACAAATCCCCCTAAAACAAGGCTTTATCGCCTGGTAGAGATGTCACCAGGAATAGCAACCTGGATTACTATTTTTGGGGCATTGTTAAGCTCTTATTTTGCACCGCTTTGGGCGGTCTATATTGTCATTGTGTTCGATGTATACTGGATTATTAAAGTTCTGTACTGGGTTATTCATCTCTTTCACTCCTATAAACGTTATTTGCAAACCGCTCAAGTAGACTGGCTCCATAAACTTCAGGATCACCCTAAACACACAGAAATGCTCCATGTTGTTTTTCTTCCTACTTATAAAGAGGGGAAAGACATTATAGAACAGACTATCCAGGCACTTTCAAAATCTACCTTCCCAACACAAAGAATAGTACCGGTTCTAGCTTTAGAGGAAAAAGACAGTGAACGAGCTGTACCTATAGCAGAAGATCTAAAACAAAAATACAAGCATATATTTTTTGACTTTCTTATAACGGTTCATCCATATGGTAAAGCAGGAGAAATTCCAGGAAAGGGATCTAACACCAACTGGGCTGGGCATCAAATAACACAATGGTTAAAAGATAATCATTCAGAAATCCCTCACGAAAATATTATTGTCTCTTCATTCGATATCGACAGCGTTGTAGCACCTCAATACTTTGCGTATCTTACTTACACCTACCTTACTCATCCAGACCCAACACACGCCTCGTACCAGCCGATTCCAATGTTTAACAACAACATCTGGACGTCTACCTCGTTTGCGCGAGTAACAGCCAACAGCACCACATTTTGGCTGTTAGCAGAGCTTGCTCGACCTGAGCGATTATTTACCTTTTCTTCTCACAGCATGAGTCTTAAGGCTTTAATAGATGTTGGATACTGGCAAAAAGATATTGTAAGTGAAGATTCTAGGATATTTCTTCAATGCTATATAAAAAACAATGGAAATTACAAAGTAGTGCCATTGTTTATGCCAGTTTCGATGGACAATGTTCATGCTGGCTCGTTTTGGAAAACAGTACAGGAACTTTATAAGCAGCAGCGTAGATGGGCGTGGGGGGTAGAGAACCTTCCGTACATGGTTCATCATTTTGCAGGAAACAAAAAAATACCACGAAAAATGAAGTGGTACTATATCTTTAACCAAGCAGAGGGAATGTATACATGGGCGACAGCACCAATTATTATTTTTGTTCTAGGTAGATTCCCATTCTGGATTGGCCAAGGAGCGTTTCAAGACACAGCCATCCGCCAATCCGCACCAGTAGTTCTGCATTATCTTTTAAGCTCTGCGATGATAGGAATGTTTGCTGTTGGGCTTTTAAGTTTATTCCTTCTTCCTAAGCGCCCAGATAATCAACCAAGGTGGAAGTATCTTATGGTTGGGCTTCAGTGGATTCTTATCCCTATTACTATGGTAGTATTTGGTGCTATTCCTGCTATAGATGCACAAACCAGATTAATGTTTAACAAACCTCTTGGGTTTAGAGTAACGGAAAAAAAGCGATAACTAGACTATTCAAATATAAATCCAGCAGAGTAGCTTACACCGTTTAAAAAACTCTTAGCATCCAAAACTGGTCTCCCAGATTTTTGGATTTTTTTTATTTCTAATGCAGTGCTATCTCCACACACTATTCCAAATAAAACTTCTTCAGTTATAAAAAATGATCCCACAGCTAATTCATCTGGACACTTCACAACAGTGGCCTCGTGGATAATAACTCTTTCGTTGTTATGATCAAATGTATATGCGTGTGGCCAAGGGGTGTAGGCACGAATCATCGCCTCTATTTCCTGAGCACTTTTGCTCCAGTCTATTCTTCCAGACTCTTTTATTATCTTTTTTGTATAGGTAGCTTGTTCGTGATCTTGAACTTGAGGCATAATTTCCTCAGAAGCAACCTTAGGGAGAGTGTCAGTCAAAACATTTGCTCCAAGAACAGACAGTTTATTGCTTAACGTCTCAGAAGTCTCATTTTTAGAAATTTCTATTGTGCCAGTTTTTAAAATATCTCCATGGTCCATCTTTTCATCCATCATCATAATAGTTACGCCTGTTTCTTTCTCTCTACTCAGTAAAGCCTCTTGAATTGGCGAAGCGCCTCTATATTTTGGTAATAATGATCCATGAACATTAATGACACCTTTTTCTGGAATATCTAAAATCTCCTGAGGTAATATTTGGCCGTAAGCAACAACGACAAAAACAACTGCCTTAAAATCAGTTAAATCGGACTTTATTTCAGATACTTTTTCTGGCTGAAGAACATTTAATCCTAATTCAAGGGCTGCAGATTTAATAGGTGGGGGAGTTAGTATTTTTTTTCTTCCAGCCAGGCGATCTGGTTGAGTTACAACTGCCAGCACGTTAAAAAGCTCGCTTTGAGCGAGTGCTTTAAGTGATGGAACTGCAAAATCTGCAGTACCCATAAAGACAATAGAAATCTTTTCTTTCATATTAGTGAATTTAAAGATACATAAACGTTAATCCATTTCGTCATCCTGATACGCCTTAGAGGCGGAGAAGGATCTCTGCAGATTCAGACTAAACAGATGCAGAGATTCTTCGCTTGAGGCAGGCTCGGAATGACGAAAAAAATAGTAAAACCAAATATCAAGTTTTCTTGGCTATATACCAGATTCGTAAATATCTTTTGCTTTGTCTATAAACAATACTCCATCCAAATGATCTATTTCGTGTTGAATAACACGAGCAAGAAAGCCTTCTGCGGACAATTCTTGCTTTTCAGCAGCAGTATCTACATATTCAACGGTAACAGACATATTTCTTTCTACTTGCCCATATACATTTGGTATAGATAAACACCCTTCTTCTGCCCATTCTTTAGAAGACGATCTTTTTGTAATAACTGGATTAATAAGCAGCTGTGGCTTACGGCCATTATTCGACACATAACAAAACCGTTTAAGCACTCCAACCTGCGGAGCTGCTATGCCAACACCTTTGTGCTTTTTCATGGTGTAGAGCATATCTTTAAAAAAAGCCTGTTGATCTTTTTGAAGTATTTCTGAAACATCAAAATTCTCACTCTCGGTTGAAAGCTTTTCGTCGGGATGATAAATAATAGGAAGTTTTTTGGGCATATTTTAGGTCTTTGGCTTATCTTTATTCTTTTTTGAATTCCACATAAAAAGTTTCACTCGAGATTCTGGAGAAACATTATCATTTTGATTCAACTCAGCAAATATTTGTCGAGCTCTATCTACACCAACTCGATTAATAACTCCAAGATACATTCCAAACTTTTTTGGTTCGTTCCATTTTTGAGTAATCTCTGCTGCCAGCAAATGAGCTGGCGAATGAAGTTTTTCGGCATCTTTCTTCTTAGCAGCACTTTTATGCCTATCGTCGCTATATCCACTTAAAATATGTTTCATATAATTTTTACCGCGAAATAAATTCAGCACTAACATATCCTATCCCAAACGGAGACTCGTAACTTAACACATCACTTTTGGCATTCATCCCTTCAAGAAGCCCCAATAGCCAAATAATCCCATCATGAGACAACGCACCGGCGTCTTCTACTAATTCTGGATCCATACTCCTTATTGCCTCAGAATCGAGCTTTCGTATATGTGACATCATAAATGTGTCATACGTTTTTGCTGCAAGAGAAAATCCAGCAGGTGAATCAGGCGAAAGTTTTTGAGAGAGTGTTCCAAGCACACAAACTGCTACTCTTTGTTGAGCAGAGGCAAATGCATTATTGCTTTCTTTTCCAAATTGATAATGAAGATCGGAAGAAACATCCGCCACCTCAACTGGAATAATTTTAACGCGAGGGAGAGGTTTGGTAAGTATTTCCGCTGGTATACTTATAGTATGATGGAGATCTTGCTTTGTGTGAAGTTGAACAGGAGATGTACGAGCAAGTGACTCTTTCCAGTGATGAGCAAATCCGATAGCGCCTTTTCGTCTAAAAGAAAACTCCAAATCTCCAAATTCTTTTACATGGCCAGTATAGTGAGGAGATTGGTTAATAAAAAAAGTAGAAGCCTCTACTGTTTTATACGAAGATACTACAACAATAATATCTGGCTGAGCAGCATATAAATGAGCCGATAATTCTTGATATGCCTGAAGTGTTGCCTTTAATTTGTCTGTTGCTGATTGCCCTATACTTGGAAACAAAAATGGAGAAGAGGGCACAAGCGCAGAAAACACAATCATATGAGTATTTCAATAATCAATCATTGCAGACCGATCATACAACAAAACTCTTTAAATGTACACTATTCCTATTGCTGCAACAGTTAAAATCTGCAATACTAATCGTTGATATATGGAACATACCAGACAAACAAATCTTGCGCAGGTTGCGAATATTTTAGGAGTTAATATTCACAAAAAAATGCTTCAAGATATACTAAAAGATATTGAACAAAAAATATGTTCAAACTCTTTTTCGTGGATAGCGACTGTTAACCCAGAAATTTTACTTAAGGCCCATAAAAACAAAACATACAGAAAGCTTCTTAACACTGCATCACTCTCTGTGGCAGACGGGGCTGGTGTCATGTTGGCAGCTTTATTTATGGGAGAGGCTCTGCCAGCTCGTATTCCTGGCGTTGACCTTGTTTATAGCATCTGCAACATTGCTGAGAAAAATTCTAAGAGCGTTTTTTTGCTTGGAGGAAATCAAATAAACAACCAAAAATCTATTGAAGAGCTGCATAAAAAATATCCCAGGCTTTCACTAACAGGAACAGCTCATATTGACCATAAAAACAAACAATCAGTTAAAACTATTATTAAGCAACTCTCTCAGAAGCCCCCAGACGTCGTTCTCGTGGCCTTAGGGGCTCCGCACCAAGAAATAGTCATCTACAAGCATCTATCAAAAACACATGGAATATCGCTTGCAATGGGAATAGGTGGTTCGCTTGATATGATAAGCGGCGCTCTTCCAAGAGCTCCAAAAGTTTTAAGAATAATAGGAATCGAGTGGCTATGGAGATTACTCCTACAACCAACCAGAGCACGAAGAATCTTTAATGCTACAATAGTATTTCCTTTAAAAACGATTGCTTACTGGCTAAGAATACAAACAATGTATCGGACAAACATTCTTTCCCTTATTCTCGACAAAGATAAAAACATCCTTATTGCAGAAAGGGTCGACTCTCCAGGCCATTGGCAAATGCCTCAAGGTGGAAAAGATAAAGGAGAAAGCCTTAAAAACACCTTCTTCAGAGAAATGCAGGAAGAATTAGGGTCGAACACATTTAGTGTTCATCGTATTGTAAAAAATTTCTACAAATATACCTGGCCAAAATGGCACAAACTTAATAGCGGATACAAAGGACAAAAGCAATCGCTTGTTATAGCAACCGCCACAGACCCAAACGCTCTTAATCCAGACAAAAGAGAATTCAGCCAACTTGCATGGGTGTCTCGTGCTGAGATTCTTAACAGAGTTCATGCAGTAAGAAAAGAGGCAACTAAAAAAGCACTTGAGCATCTTAACACTTCCAATGTATTATAAAGACACACTATGAAGGTCCGAACTCGATTTGCACCATCACCAACTGGAGATCCCCACATTGGAAATATTCGAACAGCTTTGTTTGAATGGCTTTTTGCTCGCCATAATAAAGGAACCTTTGTACTTCGAATTGAAGACACAGACCAATCACGACTCCAAGAGGGTAGTCTAGAAAAAATCATAGAATCCCTCTCCTGGTTGGGTATATTACCCGACGAAGGTGTTCTTACTCACGATTTAGATGAGAAGGGCAAAAGGGGGCCATATATTCAGTCTCAGAGGTTAGAAATATATCAAAGCTATACCAAGCAATTGCTAGAAAAAGGTCTTGCATATCCGTGCACATGCTCACCAGAAAGACTTGCACAACTACGAGAAGAGCAGCAAAAAAGAAAACTCCCACCAGGGTACGATGGCCAATGCAAAACAGAGGAACCAACTCATAATGCAGATGAATTTATAGGTTCTCATGCTATCCGCTTAACTATGCCTAATCATGGACATGCTTCTTTTCAGGACCTTATTAGAGAGGAAGTAACATTCGATATTTCACTTGAAGATGACCCTGTTATATTAAAATCTGACGGCTTCCCAACATATCACCTAGCTTCTGTTGTAGATGACCACGAAATGGATATAACCCATGTCATTCGCGGAGAAGAATGGATTTCTTCTGCTCCAAAACACCTCCAACTCTACAACGCCCTCGGATGGAAACCTCCAAGATTTGCTCATGTACCAATGATTCTAGGCCCAGACAAATCAAAGCTTTCAAAACGACATGGTGCGCAGGGGGTATTAGAATACAGAGATCAGGGTTATTTACCTGAGGCTCTTAAAAACTTTCTTGCATTTTTAGGCTGGAATCCTGGAGACGATAAAGAAATCCTTACCGAAAAGGAACTCATAAAGGAATTTAACATAGAAAACATCCAAAAAAGTCCCGCTGTCTTTGATTTAGAAAAACTTAATTGGATAAACCATAAGTATATTCAGTTGCTATCAGACGAAGAACTTCTTTTAAACGCCAAACCATGGCTCAAAAAAGCAGATTGCCCATTTGAAAATTATTCAGACGAGCAGCTTATTTTAATTGTAAAACTAGCTCAAGAAAGAATACAAAACTTCTCACAGCTAGCTGAGTACGTTAGTTATATTTGGAAAAAAGAACTTGAATATGATGCATCACTTCTTGTTCACAAAAAATCAACAAAAGAAGATACTTTAGTCGTATTAAATGGCTTAAAGGAGCTCTTTGAAAGCACTATTGATAGCATTGAGATAGAACGTCTTACAGAACAAGTGGAAAGCTGGAGAGAATCAAAAAGCCTTGATAGGGGAACTGTCCTCTGGCCACTCCGTATAGCTGTTACCGGCTTAAAAAATTCCCCAGGAGTATACGAAACAATCCAAATTATCGAAAAAAACAAAGCTGTTTCCAGAATACAAAAAGCAATAGATCTATTAGAAGCACTGTAGGGTGTGGTATAATTACAACCTTACTGTATGCAAAAAAATTTTAGTATTAAAAATGTATCCCTTTTTAAGATAGAAGCAGCGCTTGCTGTGATATTTTTGGTATTTACATTCATACTCCTATCATATGCACCTACTCATGTATCTGCCGAAGAAGCCCAGATAGAAGAATTAAATCAGGAGTTAGAAGACCAGAAAAGGCGAATTAATGAGCTAGAAGAAAAGAAGGAAAGATACAAAAACACGATCGATGAAAAAAGGTCACAAGCTTCGACACTAAGGAATCAAATTGCAATTCTAGATGCAGAAGTCGAAAAAACGACAATAGATGTCCAAATTAAAGAAAGGGAAATAGACGAGCAAAAGCTATCTATCCTTACTACCGATGCTCAGATTAAGCGTACTGAGCGAAACATTGATGAAAACAAAGAGCAATTGGGAGAGATGATCCGAACAATACATTCACTCGACAAAACATCTCCGCTCGAAATTCTACTTACCAACACAACTCTTTCGGATTATTTTCGATCGATTGATAGAAATGCCCAGGTCCAAAGTGGGCTTCAAGTAAATTTACAGGGGCTTAACACTCATAACACAGAAATGCTTGCATTTAAATCTGAACAAGAATCGTACAAAGAGTCTTTAGAAGTCCTTAAGGACGAAATTGAAGCAGAAAAAGACAACTTGAGGGGGAAGCAGTTTGTAAAAGCAGATTTACTTGAGGAAACAAAAAGCTCAGAAAGAAAATTTCAGACCCTCTTACAGCAACTTCGTGGTGAGCAGGAGGGGATTAATAGCGATATTGTTTCTATTGAGAAAAAAATACGCGAAATGCTCGCCTCTCGTGAAAGAGAAGAAGGACTTGGCTATCTTATTGGTGAAAGCCTCATGTGGCCTGTCCCAAAAAATAAGGTAACAGCGTATTTCCATGACCCAGACTACCCTTACCGACATGTTTTTGAGCACCCAGCAATCGATATTCGAGCAAAACAAGGAACATCCACAAGAGCAGCCTCTTCTGGATACGTAGCCCGAGTAAAGTATGATTCAGGATGCACTGGGTCATACGCCTATGTTGTTATTGTTCACGGAGATGGGTTGTCGAGCGTATATGGGCATATGAGTAAAATATATGTATCAGAAGACCAATTTGTACGACAAGGAGATGCTATAGGGCTCTCAGGAGCTGCTCGTGGGACTTGCGGGTCAGGAAGGCTCACAACCGGCGCTCACATGCACTTTGAGGTCCGTAAAAATGGAATTCCAGTAGATCCACTAGCATATCTGCCATAGTAACTGCGAATAAAGCAAAGAACAAGGAAGTCCTTAAAAGGGACTTTTTGTTTATAGAGGCAAGTAAATAAGGTTATAATTAGCTAGTTCAGAAATTAAACCTCGAGGGATCATAAAATAATCGCCCGTCAAACTTGGGTAATTCTAGCGAAGAAGAGAGGTGTTCATGTGTCGGACAATATATCTTATGCGACGCAAAATAATATCAAGCAGAAAATTTAAAAAAGCAAAAACCCAACTAATGGGGTCTCTATACTCTCTGTTAAAATTTTCTATCCTCCCCACTAAGTAATACTCGCACAAGGTTACCTTCCCCGACTTCTCTGCGACAACAATCATGCGTCGCACAATATACAAAAGGGAGAGCACTATTTATAAAAGACTTTATCTTTAATTCTTAAATCGATATATTGAATTTCCTGCTTCTTCCCTTCAAGTACTCCACCCAAGAGCGCTTGAAGCAGATGCACTTGTTCTTTTATAGGAGTTGACCAATCAAAATAAACCTTCCAGCCCTCTCTCGTTACAACACGTATTTCATTTGGGAGGAAATCGTCCCCTACTTCATAGCTCTCTATAGGAATTTGAATGCTCGGTTCGAATAATTCTTGAAGGGTTTGCATGGTTTGAAACAATTCTTCCTCGACAACAACATCACCAGTCTCAAAAACTTGAGAGGAATAGAACATAAGAACAACTTCTTGTGGTTCGATCGAATCCTTATGAATTTTTTCGAGTATAACTCCCGCGTCAGACAACAAAAATACTTGTTCTATAATTACCTCCTCATATTCATCTTCCAGTGGAATCGTTAATTCTTCTAAATCTTGCCCTTCCTTAACAACTGGTTCCAGAAGATTTCTTTCAACATACGATTGAACAACAACAGAAACAGGATCGTGGCGTTTATAGTATATAGTAATAGCATTGGGAAATTTTTTCTCGATAGAAATATTTTGATAAGAAGGAAATTCCTCAATTTTAGCTTTTAGTGCTTTCTCTGGAATAAGAAAATAATTTTTCGCAGAAAACAAAAACCACCTCTTTCCTGAAAGCAATACATCTACAGATTCAACTATTTCCTGAGGTGGAGTATGAGTGCTTTCTGCTTGAACTCCCCCACCTTCTATTTGTTGCCAAATAATAATATCTACAAGGAAAACATCACTGATAAAAAAAATATATACTAATCCACCCAAAAGAATTAAAAAACCAAGGCGGTTCAAAAAACGGCGAAACTTTTTGCGCCGTTTTCGAGGTGGGTGAATATTTTTAGCTGATGCTTGATTCATAGCACCATTATATTTTTTTCTCTATACGCTTAATGCCATGTGTCCACGGATGCAGCACCTCTGGAATAGTAATAGATCCATCTTCGTTCTGATATGTTTCGAGAAGAGCTAAGAGAGCTCTGTCAGTCATTCCAGTTGCAGAGATTGTATGAGGAAACAAGACCTTCCCTTCGTTGGTTTTATATCTTATATTAAGTCTCCTTGTTTGAAAATCAGTAATATTGGTATTTGAGGTTACTTCTCTAAATTTGTTCTGCCCAGGAAACCAAGCTTCGCAGTCGAATTTTTTATACCCTGGAGCACCTAAATCCCCAACACAAATATTTACAACCCTATAATGAAGTCCTAAACCATCTAAAATTCGTTCTTCTATTTCTTGACATTTTTCGTGCCATTTCACACTATCTTCGGGCGCACACACAACAATCAACTCGGCTTTATAAAATTCATGAACTCTAAAAATGCCTTTCGTATCTTTGCCATAACTTCCAGCTTCAGTTCTGAAACAAGAAGACAAACCAGCATACAATTTTGGTTGTTCTAAGGACGGAAGAACTTCATCTTGATGATACCCTACTAGCGTTTGCTCACTCGTACCTATTAGCGATAAATCTTCACCCTCTATTTTATAAATTTCATCAGAGAAAAAAGGTAAATACCCCGTGCCAAACAATGTTTGTTCTTTTGCAAGATGAGGGGTGAACATTGGAGTGAAACCTTCTTTCATTAACTCTTGTATTGTCCATTGAACAAGAGCAAGTCGAAGTAGAACAGCCTCATTTTTTAAATAGAAAAATCGCGCACCAGAAACTCGAGCCGCTCGCTCTGTATCAATAAGGTCCAAATCCTGGCCGAGTTCGAAATGGTCCTTAATTGGAAACGAAAATTCTGGCTTTTTTCCACCAAGTCTGATTTCGACATTATCTTCATCTCCACCACCATCAGGAACATCATCTGCCAGCATATTTGGCAGCCAACTCATTTTTTCTAAAAGGTCGGCTTCTACTTTTTTTCGATCTGTTTCATGTTTTTTAACCTCTTGTCCCACTTTTTTCATCTCAGAAATTTGCTCTGGAGTTGGTTTTTCTTTTGATCCTTGCTTTCTTTTTGCTCGAAGTTCCTCTTCTTTTTTTATAATTTCTTTTCTTTTATCATCAAGCTTAAGAATAGCCGAAACATCAGCGTCGGATCCCCTGCGTTTTGTGTTTTCTTGAACACGTTTCGCATTATCGCGAATAAATTGAATATCTAACATAGCCTATAATTTATCTGTATCGATCAGTATTTGAATACCAGTGATTGTAACATCTTCAAGTGGATGATCTTGAGCATTTACCGAAACATTTTCGATAGCTTCCACAATATCCATTCCCTCCACAACTTTGCCAAATAAAGTATGCTTGCCATTGAGCCATGGAGTCGAGGCGGCGGTTACAACAAAAAATTGACTACCATTTGTATTTGGACCAGCATTTGCCATGGCAAGACTCCCTTTTATTAAAGAATCGTCAGGAGAGAATTCATCCTCAAACGTATAGCCAGGTCCGCCAGTGCCGTCGTTGCTCCAGTCATCGTCTTTAGAATTTGGATCCCCTGTTTGGATCATAAAATCTTTAATAACTCGATGAAATCTTACTCCATCATAAAAGCCGCTTTCAGCCAGCTTAACAAAATTAGCAACAGTCACCGGAGCTTTTTCTTCGAAAAGTTCGAAAACTATAGCCCCTTCCGAAGTCTCAAATTGAGCCATAAGAGGCTGCGTTGCTTGTTCTATATGTTCTCCTGCTACATTTTGGTCTGTGTCGTTCTGAGCTTGTTGATCGGAGTCTTTTGTGCATCCTGTAAACATACTAGCTGTTGTCAGTATAATAAATGAAAAAATAACGTACTTCATATTTAAAGCCTTCTAATGAGTAATATACAAGTCATATCATACCGTAACCATGCAAAAAACTCAAACCGCACCCTTCTGAGGTGCGGGAAATAAATATGAGTTAAGAGAGGGGTCTACCCTATCTCGAGGATAGTGTACACAACTTTACCTGCAGGCACCTCTATCTCGACTTCTGAGCCAACTTCTTTCCCCAAAAATGCCTTACCCAGAGGTGATTCATTCGAAATTCTGCCATTAAGTGGGTCTGCCTCAGACGATCCAACAATCATATATTCAAGCTCTTCGGAATCTATCTTCAGCTTTACTTTTGATCCAACATCTACCTTCCCACCCTTTTTACCAGTATTTTTGATAATTTTTACATCTTGAAGCATGCTCTCGAGCTCTGCTATTCGGCCTTCGTTAAATGATTGATCATCTTTCGCAGAGGCGTATTCAGCATTTTCCGAGAGATCACCAAGCTCTTTCGCCTCTTTTATTCTTTGGGCAATTTCTCGGCGTTTTACCTTTTTAAGATCTTCAAGCTCTTCTGTGAGTGTCTCAAACCCGGCCTTTGTAACGTATGTTAATGTCATAGAAATATTTACTTAGTTTTTGTTCATTTAAGCAGAGAGGCAGTATATCATATAACACCCCCGTGTCAAACCCTGCTATGAACCATTTTTTAAACGATAGCCAGCGCCTTTTACTGTTTCAATCAGTTCATCCCCTATCTTTCGTCTTAGATAGCGAATGTACACATCGACAATATTACTAAATGAATCAAACTCGTAATCCCATACATTCGATAAAATATCTTCTCTTGAGACAACACGACCAGCATTTCTGATAAGATATTCCAACAATAAAAATTCTTTATTGGTAAGAGAAATTTCTTTTTTACCCTTTTTAGCACTCCTTCTATCTCTATCGAGAGTAATAGGGCCAGCTCGCACAACTTCTGTTCTCTGAGGAAACCTGCGAGAGGTAACAGCTAATATGCGCGCTTTAAGCTCACTAAAACTAAATGGTTTCGTAAGATAATCGTCTACACCAGCTTCGAAAGCACGAACCTTGTCTTTTGTTTGCGATAAGGCAGACAACACGATAACAAACAATTCTTTATTCTCTTTCCTGATAGTCTCGCAAAATTCTACACCACTCACTTCTGGGACCATAAGGTCTAGAATAACGAGGTCATATGGATTGGTTCGAACAAGAAATAGCGCACTCTTGCCGTCGTGGGTAATATCTACTGCAAACGACTCTCTTTCAAGTCGCTTCTTTAGCATTTCGGCAAGTTTTTTTTCGTCTTCTACAATTAAAATTTTCATACGCTTACCTGGAAAATAATACCATGACTATAGCATGTCCCACCTTAAACCAAAATGAGAGAATTTTAACACTTTTACTATGATCTATGCTCAGCCCACCATTCAAGAATTTCTCGTGCAGCTCGAACAGACACATTGCTTGTTTCGCCTTCTTCAATAAGGATAGTCAGTACAATCTCGGGGTTTTCATATGGTGCAAAAACCGAAAACCAGGCGTGGGGGTCTTTTAAACTAGAAAACTGAGAAGTCCCCGTTTTCCCGGCTGAAGATATTGGCAACACTCCAAGCGAACGAGCGCTTCCATATATTACGGTATCTCGAAGACCTGCTCGAACAGCATTAATTGTTTCTTTAGAAACAACCTGGTCATTAACAACAACACCTTCTTTTCTATCTTGATTCTGCTGACGCAAAAAATGAGGAGTATAGAGCGTTCCTCCATTTGCAAAAACAGAAAACGCCGAGGAAATTTGCAGAGGCGTTACCAAAACATCACCCTGGCCAATGGCAAAATGATACGTATCACCCAGATACCATCTTTCTCCTTTAGCTTCTTCTTTCCACTCTGGAGACGGTAAAAAACCATCAGCCTCACCAGGAAAATCAACTCCTGTTGTATAAGATAAACCAAATTTTTTTGAATACTCTTTCATCCTATCAACGCCAAGTCCTTGGAATGAATCATTATCTCCACCACCTATCAAATAAAAATAGGTATTAACCGATTCTGCAAGGGCTTTTCGAAGATTTGTTCTGCCGTGTCCTCCAGCCTGCCAGTCCGGAAAATACCAAGCCCCAATTTCTAGTCCACCAGAACTATAAACCGAATAAGAAGGAGAAACAATATCTTCCTCAAGTGCCGCAGCTGCAATAATAGGTTTAATAGTTGAACCAGAAGGATACTCGCCCGAAGATGCACGGTTAAACAGCGGCACGCTTGGATCGTCAGAAAGAGCACTATACTGTGCAGATGTAAGGCCTTGGATAAAATTATTATTATCAAATGATGGAAGACTCACCATTGCAAGCATTTCTCCGTTTCGCGGATCGAGTGCGATTGCAGCAGCTTTGTCTTGGCCGATATCGTCTAAGATATTCTCAAGAACTGAATACATTTTTTCCTGAAGATCAATCGAAATCGAAAGCGTTAAATCATCACCTCGTTGGGGTGGAATTGTATCAATAACATCTAGTGGTTTACCTACTGCATTTACCTCCACTTTTTGTCTTCCATCAACACCTCGTAGCTGTTGCTCATATTGTTTTTCTAGGCCAGTCTTCCCTATTCTGTCGGAGTATCGATAATCTTTAGCACGATAAAGTTCCCAGTCTGATTGATTCATTACCCCCACATATCCAAGAAGATGAGAAAATGCCTCTCCATAAGGATAAGACCTATAAAAGCTCTCTCGAGTTGCTATGCCTGGAATATCTTCAATAGCAAGAAGAATTGGAAGTGCATTGTCGTAGGGAATTTTATTTTTCAATGGAATGTCTTCAAAATTTGAAACTGGGGCATTGTCTACCGTTTCCAAAAGTTCCTGTGCATCGATATGTAAAAGGGCTGAAAGTTTTTCAAAAACAGCTCGTTTCTCTCCTTCATCTCGAGGCAAATCACCGCGAATGGCAACAACAGTAAATGAAGGAATATTTTTTACAAGTTGTTTTCCTGTCCTATCGTATAATCCTCCTCGAATTGCCGGAATATGTTCTATCCGCGTACGGTTTCCTTCTGCCATCGACTGGTAATATTCACCGCGAACTAATTGAAGATATGCCGTACGTGTTAATAACAAAAAAAGAAAAAATATTAAAACGAGAGAAAAAAGAATAACGCGCCTGGAAGATAATTTAAAATGCACCGGCGCATGAGATGCAAATCGGTCGAATGTTACTTCATGTTTCTTGGGAGGCATTTTATCTTTACGCCCACTCAAGGAAACATCGTCGGTGAGGCCCCAAAATCGAGACATATATTACTATGAATTATTCAAATCGACGAGAAAAAAAGTAGCGAGTAAAGGAAGCCTGGACGATTGCTCGGCATAGATAAAAAATTAAACCAGCTACAATATATACTATTATCATAATACCTGATCTTGTTGATAGCTGCATAACTGAAATATCTAAAACATGCTGAGGAAAGAGAATGCGAAGAAAAAAAAGAAGAAGTAAATAATTTACTGTAAATATCGCCATCCCAGAGGTAACAGAAAGCAGAAGTGTTGTAAAAGAGTAGCGAGCAAAAATTTGTTTTTCAAGAAAAAGGGTCCAAATAAGCATGCCAGCTATTGCAAAAAATGTTACTCCAAGAGGATGAAGACTCAACGCTTCGTACCCTACTGCCAAAGATATCCCAGCTATCCAAAGATGCGTTGAGGACAAAAACCAAGAAAGGATAATAAGTATAAACAATCCCCACCATCCCCAAGAAATTGGAGATAAAAAAAATGAAAGCACTCCCCACTCAAAAAGAGTCCAAAAAACAGGAAGAAAAATCGCAGAGGAAATAAGAAACCATTTACGCATAGTATTAAGGAACAACAACTGAAACAACTCGTTGTTCATCGAGTAAATCCTCGGAAAGAATTACTGCTTTTTGAAAAAGCTCGTCAGAACTATCTTCCAGATGATCTATCTTCCCCACAAGTAATCCGTATGGAATAAACTCCTCTGCACCGCCGGTTATAATCAACTCATCTTTTCTTAAAACAGTATCATTTGGTATAAGCTCCATCGCCAAGGTCGTTCCCTGACGGCCTTTTAAAATTCCAAGCGGTTTCTGGTATGAAGAAAGGGTTACAGACACGCTAGAATTTGGGTCTTGTAAAGCAAGAACCACAGAGGAAGTTGGTAAAACTTCTATAATAGTGCCAATAAGTGCCCCACTGCTTGCTATAACGGGGTATCCAATTTTCACCCCTCGATTACTTCCTTTGTCTATTGTTGCTGCTCTCACTCCTTGTTTATCATGGCGAGCCACAATATGCGATATTACTATGTCTCGACTTGTTGCCTGCTGAAAATTTAATATTTCTCTCAAAGCTTCATTTTCTGCCTTCAATTGAACAAGTCGAGCATTCTCTGCTCTTAATTTTTTTCCATCAGCGAGACATATCGCTAATGTATCGGCAGCTTCCTGATCTGTCAGGTCCGTCCCCCTTGGCTGGATAGTTCTTGCAGCCGGGACAGCAGCAGCAGCCCAGAAGGATCGTAACAAACCTTCTATATGCCCACGGAACAGCAATACAGCAACAATAGCTAAAACAAGAGCTATCCCTAGGGCAGACGAAAATGGCTGGCTGCGTTCTGATCGTCTCATACAACTCTATTCTATGTTATCGTCTTAAAAAGAAATCTTGGGCTGGTGGAAGCAGTACATCCGCTAAAAGATCTATATCCTCGAGAACAATGCCAGTTCCACGAACAACAGCTGTTATAGGGTCATCCGACAACGCCACGGGAATTTGAGTTTCATTGTAAATACGTTTGTCTAAGCCTCTAAGCAAAGACCCACCACCCGTAAGGAGTATGCCGGAGCGATAAATATCTGCTACCAACTCTGGAGGAGAAAGCTCTATTGTTTGCTTAATATGATTTATAATCTGCCGAACCTGTTTTTCTATGGCGTCTCTAACATGAGCGTCTGTGAGTGCGAGTTCTTTAGGAAGCCCAGAAAACAAATCTCTACCCTGTACACGCATTTCCATTGGCTCTCGCAGTGGTATAACCGAGCCTATTTTAATTTTTACTTGTTCTGCTGTTTTTTCACCAACAAGCAGATTAAAGTTCTCTCGAATGTATTGAATAACAGAAGCAGTCATCTCTCCACCAGCACTCCTAATAGTTCTCCGAGTAACGATTCCTCCAAGCGAAACAACTGCTATTTCTACTGTCCCACCACCAATATCTACAATAAAATGCCCAGTCGGCTCTTGAATTGGCAGCCGAGCACCGATTGCTGCTGCCATCGGGCTTTCTATTAAGTGAACCTCTCTCGCACCAGCGGCTATAGTTGCATCTTCTGCCGCTTTTCTTTCTACCTCTGTTACATCCATGGGGATAGAAACAACCACTCGAGGCCGCGGGACCAGCGTCCAACTTTCTCTATGAACCTTTTCTATAAAATAGCGCAGCATTTTTTCTGTTACCTCAAAATCCGAAATAACACCATCTTCAATAGGGCGGGTTATGACTAAATGCTCTGGGGTCTTGCCAAGCATTTTTTGAGCCTCTTCGCCCACAGCTACTATCTGATCTGTTCGTGTATTTAAAACAGTAAGAGATGGTTCATTAATAACAATCCCTTTATCTTTTACATACACCAACGTTGAAGAAGTTCCAAGATCTATCCCCATGTCTGTAGAAAATCTTCCGAGAAGTTTATTTATCATATACATTTCTTAAGCGTTGAAAAAAGCACCTATCCCGGTGCTTGCGCGGAACGTTTCACTCCTATGCAGTTCGACTAAAAAAGGCTTTTTATCCAATCGACTATTTCGAACCTGGCAACATCTCTTACTGTGATAAGCACAAAAAGGAGCATTAAAAGCATGAAACCTACTTGATGAGTCATTCCTTCTATTTTCTGGCTTACAGATTTCCCTCTAAACTTTTCGATAGCAAGGAATAATGCCCTGCCACCGTCCAAGGCTGGGAACGGAAGAAAATTAATTACCGTAAAATTCAAAGAAATAACAGCAATAAACTGTAGCACATGGCTTATTCCAAGGTCAATCACACGGCCAGTAAACACAGCTATAGCAACCGGGCCACCAACATCGGATGTTACTGTTCTGGTGGTCACTAAGTCGCGAAGAATCGTTCCAAGGACAACAACTATTCGCCCAATAATATAGAGAGATTCTTTAAGCCCCTTCCATACAGACACAAAAGGGTTGTATCTTACAACCGCTATCTCCTCGAGCCCAAGTCCTAAAATAGGTCTGTCTGGGTCTACATCTTCTATCACCCGTGGCTCTAATACGTAAGAGATTTCTTGGCCTCTTTTATTAACGAAAAGAGTTATGGTTGCATTCTCTGCTATTGCAGCCTGAGCATTCGAGAGAGTACTAATAGGAGCTCCATTCAAGCGAACGATTTTATCCCCCACTTCAAGCTCGCTGTCTTTTGCTGGGCCGTCATCAAGCACGCCAGATACAATCAAATATCTTTCTGTAATAGAACCATTACCTGGCTCAGCAGAAAGCCGTTCTGCATTCATTGGAAACCCTATCATAAAAACAATAGAGTAACAGACTACTGCCAGCAAGAAATTCATAAACACTCCAGCCGACAAAATGATAAACCTACTTAAAAGCGGTTTTTGAGAAAAACTATCAGTATCGCCGCTTTCAGACTCCTCTCCCTTCATTCGAACAAATCCACCCAAGGGGAGCCAGTTCAAGGAATAAAGAACGCCATTTTTTACAAACCCAAATATTCGCGGAGGTAAACCGAATCCGAATTCTTCAACATTTACACCAGCTCTTCGTGCGGTAAGAAAATGACCAAGCTCATGCACAAAAACAAGCAGCTGGAGTATCAGAATAAATCCTATAATAGTCAAAAACATAATGTGGGCTAGCTTCTTATTTCAGTCTCCTTTTGCTGACAAATCGAGTCTACCTTGTCTTGATGTTCTCTAATTGCAGCATCAAGCTTTTCTACATGGCGATATTTTTCGTCCTCGGTTATTTCTTTGTCTTTCTCCGCCTTATGTATCGCATCTTTAATGCTTTCGCGAGTGGTTCGTATTCGCACCTTAGAATCTTCGCATTTCTTTTTTGTTTGTTTTACAAAATCGTCTCTTCTTTCTTCTGTAAGCGGTGGGATTACAATCCGAATCACCTCGCCTTCATTTACCGGGCTGGCACCGATATCACTATCTGCGATAGCTTTTTCGATACTTTTTAAAAGAGATGCATCCCAAGGTTGAATAACAATCTGTCGAGGCTCTGGCACAGACACGCTGGCAAGCTGAGGGATTGGGGTTTTATTACCATACGCATCCACCATAATAGATTCTACAAGCGCTGGAGATGCGCTGCCAGCACGAATAGAAGAAAGCTCCTTCTGAAGCATTTCAAAGGTTTTATCAAACTCTTCCTTTTTCTGGTCTATGTATTCACTCATATAATTAATACGATGGCCCTGCTCCAAGTAATAGAGAGGTAGGAGCATTTTGTGGAATAAACAGATCCCGAACTACTCTCTCCCCCATATAGGGCAACTGAATTGTTTTCCACTCAACGCCTTCGTTCGCACTTACAAACAACCCATTCGAAGTAGCATATGCTATATGATTCTGATCACTCGGGTTAACCGCTAGACTGTAGATCATAACGGTATTTGGTGGAGAAAGCAACGGAACCTGCTTCCAGCTGTCGCCGTTGTCGTAGCTAATAAACATTCCGTAATGAGAGGCATAATAAAGATTTCCAGTTCTATCGTCTCTTTCGAAATCGCCATACTTAGAATTTTTTGCTACATCCGATAGTGCGTCATTCTTTGCCCAAGCTGTCCCGCCGTCTCGCGAAACAAATACGGTCCCTACTAAATTATTCCCCACAACAGCTGTATACAGCAAATTAGGGCTGTCTTTTACCGTTAAAAGCCTATGTACAATACCTCGGCCTCCAAAATCTGACAAGCGCACCGGAACAAACCACGTTTCACCGGCATCTCTCGACTGAAGAATGGTTCCTTCAGAGGTTCCAGCATACACTATTTTAGGGTCGTGATAAGAAATTGCAACCGATCGAATTTGCACATCGTCGCGGCTATCATAATAAATTCGATTCCATGATGTACCTGCATCGTCAGATGTTAGAATGCTTCTTCCGCCAGCAAGATACAGCCGTTGTCTGTCGTTTGGAGCTACTGCAAAAGATTCGACCCTGGTTCCTGCAGAAAAAATCTTATTCCAAGTGTCTCCCAATGCATAGCTTACCCACACCGAGCCGTCATCTGGGACAGCATACACCGTGCGAGGGTCTTGTGGGTCTCGAACCAAAAATCTCACATTCGCATTCCCTATTGTTTGGACCTGTCCTTGGTTTGTACGAATATAGTTCATTGGGACCCAGGTTACGCCCTCGTCTGTTGATCGATAGACACCTCCTTGCCCACCTTGGTTTTCGCTTCCCGAGGATGTATTGCGAGAAACACCAATCCCAAGAGGAGAACACCCGGTAAAGGCAACTGCTACTAATATAACTAAAATGATCCATTTTTTGTTTTTCATATGCTAAGTACTAGAAACACCGGCACCTTCATGATGAAAGGACACCAGAAGATCTTCTAATTGAAGACGTTTGTTAAAGGCAATTTTTTCACTCCCCATTTCATCTATCAATTTTTCTGCAAGTGTTATAAGTCGAGACGAAGAGAATCTATCTTTTAGAAGCGCCAAATCGGCAGACATCCACTCATTTGTTAGTTTTAGACCTGCGGATTGCTGCAGCAGTAATACATCTCGAATAAGTTCCAACCAATGGTTTCGTAATTCCAAGAACTCGTCTTTGGGTAATTTGGCAATAGATTCTATTTGTTTTAATGAATCTGGCAATTCTGCTGTTAAAACACTACTTCCTTCTTTTATTTTCAGTTTATGCTCCTTCCAAATCGATTCATTAAGCCATTGTTTTGCGACCTCGAGCCTTCCCTGAGCTGCGTGGGCAAGTTGCTCTGCTTGCTCCTGAGATGCTCCAGCCTCTATCAATTCTTTAACAATATCTTTAAACGATCCACGCTGCAGTTGAACCCGCTGGCAGCGAGAAACAATTGTTGGTAGCAATTTAGAACGAGAAGATGTTGTTAAAAAAACCATTCCATGAGCTGGTGGTTCTTCCAGCATTTTTAAAAACGCATTACTTGCCTCTCTATTTAAATAATGGGCATTCCAAATTACAACACAGTTATAAGGAGCATTCACCGGATGGTTCATTAATCGTTGCTGGGCTGTTTTTATTTGATCCAATACAATCTCTGCGGCCTCCTCCTCTTTTTCTACAAACAATACATCGGGATGGATATTTTGATCGATATTTTTTAAAACCTGCTCACTCGCTTCTTTAGATGCAATCCTTTTTACAAGCGCTGTAACAAACTGCTTTTTTCCTATTCCTTGTGCACCTTCAAACATATATGCATGCGCATGATTTCCTTGTTCTATTCTATCAACAAGCTGGTCGAAAAGTTGGGAATGACTGCGAAGCATACAGATATAGTATACATGATTCTTTCTATTTCATCGAACCCTCCAAAAAGTTATCGAGAGGCCAAAACACTTCTCTTATATGCCTCTAAATTATCGAGAGAAACACCTGTTCCCTTTGCAACACACAGCAATGCATCGTCCGAAACATACGCTTCTACACCAATCGCTTGGCTTAATAATTTATCCATATTTCTTAAAAGTGCTGTCCCGCCAGTAAGCACCATCCCTTTGTCTATAACATCTGCAGATAGCTCTGGTGGTGTATTAAACAAAACAGATTTAACAGCAGATATAACGCCTTCTAAATCGTGCTGTAGTGCCTCTGTTATATCGTCTGATGTTACGGTTATAGTCCGCGGCAAGCCGGTTATCATATCTCTTCCACGGACCTCCATTTTTAATTTCTCTTTTAAATACATTGCAGATCCTATCTGAATTTTAATCTGCTCTGCTGTTCTATCTCCAACCGCCAAATTATATTTCTTTTTTGTGTGTTCTGCTATATCAGTATCAAACCTATTACCACCTATTCTTACCGAAGTACTCGACACAATTCCTCCCAAAGAAATAACAGCGATTTCACTGGTGCCGCCACCCATATCAATCACCATATGCCCAGTTGCAGAACCAATAGGGATATTCGCACCAATAGCAGCAGCAATAGGCTCTTTAATAATATACGCCGCCTTTGCACCAGCAGCCATGGTTGCGTCTATAACAGCCCGCCTTTCGGTAGATGTTATTCCAGCAGGAACAGCGACCATAACCTCTGGGCGAAAAAGCCGAACACCACCAAGTGCTTTTCCAATAAAATATCGAAGCATGGCCTCGGTGGTACGATAGTCTGCAATCACCCCATCCTTAAGCGGCCGTGTTGCCACAATAGACTCTGGAGTTCTCCCAATCATTTCTTTTGCCTCGTTTCCAACCGCAAGTATTTTTTTATCTGTTAAAGAAATAGCCACTACCGATGGCTCGTTTATAACAATCCCACGTTTAGGAAGATGGACCAACGTATAGGTTGTTCCTAAATCTATCCCTATTTTTTTAGACCAGAATGCCATAATTAAAAAAATCCAATTCTCCCCCTCTGGGCGATCCCCCAAAGGGGGACAAATCACACAGAACTAACAGACTTTTGTTTGGAATATGTATTTGGATTTTGGATGTTTATATCAACCCAATCTTACCTGCTTCGCCTTTTTGAGTCAACGAAAAAAGGGGCTGGTCCGTTCAACCACCCCCACGTTCTAAGAGCTCCACCATTCCTGTTAGGAAAGCAACTCCTGAGCTTTGACTATTGTGAGCTCTCCAAAGGCCAATACTTGGCATCCCGGTAGACTTAGAGTAGCAGCATCTGTAGGCCGGTCTTCTCCCACGGCCACGATTGGACCAAGGTAGCCTCCTCTACGAAGAGCTCGCAAATAGGCTAGTCGCCCACCCGGCAGGTCAAAGCTCTCTCCAGCCACCACCAGTGAAGGATCCACATCCCCTGCCTCTGTGTGTACATCAGCATCGTGTACGAATACTTCGAGGAGATAGTCTTTCCATGCCACAGATAGCCCAACCAGTAGGACAACTGGCAGCTCAAGCTCTTTTCTGATGGCCTCCCCCAGAATCGCCCAGCTCTCAGGCGTTTTATCGATAACTACGCTGAAGCGACCATCAATTTCGAACACAGTCATGTGGTGAGGATCTGAAGTAAACCCTATAAATGGCACGTCGGGATACCACAGAGATAGGGTCTCAACAAGATCGACAGTGGAACACCCTCCTGCTCCAGGGATATCAGGAACCAGACCGGACATAACAACCAGAGCAACTCTTTCGTTGCCGTCTTCGCAAAGAGCGATGGCCCTTAGTTGAGTTGAAGCGAAGACAAATGCTACTCCATCTCCGCCGGCATACGTCTGGTACATCTGCTGGCCACCTTTTCTCCCAACACCTGAATCAACCACCAGTACTTTCGGCATGATCGAGTATCCTTCTCTTACGAGTGAGCTACAAGCCAAACGACTAGTCTGTCGTTAAGGTTGTAGAAGGCGTGTTTTCAGTTTCCACTAGAGCTGATCAAGAATCCCCTCCACTACTC